>ENA-OQCE01000172-OQCE01000172.1-human-gut-metagenome-genome-assembly--contig:-NODE-172-length-30780-cov-9.681206_pt1 | contig 30780 bp, 34 predicted proteins | sample MGYA00242495_ERZ504572 | MGnify/ENA primary metagenome ERZ504572 (study PRJEB26092, sample SAMD00036228) | human gut metagenome | host: Homo sapiens | study: EMG produced TPA metagenomics assembly of... | reverse complement strand
CTTAAAATTCTGGACGTATAGCCTTTAAATGACTTTACAGCTTTGTGGATGCCAAACTGAGGATCTACTTCCAAAAGCATATGAACATGGTCTGGCATGATCTCCATTTCCAGAATGTCTACAGAAAAATTTGCAGCATACTCTGTGAGCAGCTCCTTCAGCCGGACGTCCACACCGTTAATTAATACTTTTCGTCTATACTTTGGACACCATACTACATGGTATTTACAGGAATAGACGACATTGTTGTTTGATTTATATGTTGTGTTCATATTTGTATTATACTATAGTTTATCAGTTAATACAATTACTATTTTGTCCATCTTCAATTACTTGCATAAATTACGATCAGAGTAATCACTACCGTAATAACAATACTGTTTAAAAGAAACGGATAAAATTAAAGTGTGCGTTCATATTGATGTAGTTATCAATGATGAATTTCTGCGGAAGGAGATGATGCTCCAGAGCCATGATCTCCTGATTTTCCTTAAAGGATGAAGCTTCTGATCCGCCAGCACTGGCACAGCTCCGGGATTTCCGTTACAAACCCTCCCGATACACGCTGTTGATCGTAGCCTGGGCGTGCTCCAGCTCTTTCTTCCGGACGATGCTTCCCTATCACTTAAGATCGCCAGCATCTCATCGATCACATCCTCCACTCTGGGACTTGTCACCCTGTATAAATACCCCAGCATCCGTGTAGCTGTGTAATCGGTATTCATATGTTTATAGGCGATTTCCCGGCACAGCTCATCGGGATATCCCTTATCCTGAAGCGCTCTGTAAAGCTCATCTGTTCTTGTATCTACCATATGCTTCTGAGATTCCTTTCCTGTTTTTATTATAATTTCACCAAGCGGATATTCGCGATCCGCTTTCGCTGGTTCCATCCATATTCAGTACAATAAATCGAACATTTCCCTTTCACTCTGCTATATGATCACAAACACGACCGCTTCACGATTTATCATCCTCATCCATGCCAGTTTCTTTACCAGCCTTATATATCCCCCGGATCCCCAGGATCAATGTCACGAAAATCCCTGTGATCAGTATCCACACCGGCCACATAGGTGCCGTTCCCAGATTCCCGCTGATCCCGGCATCAAGACATACTCCAATGGATAACAGCTTGATCACAGACATCATTTTTGACGCGATTTCAAAGATATGCTCTCTGTTTTCCTCTGTCACCTCAACCGGATAATTCCACCACTGTGGAAATCTCTGACAGAACATCAGAAGTGCCAGGATCAGCAGCCCCAAAATCGGCTCCAGAAGAAGGCTGCCCTTCTTCCCATACCGGTCCGGGATCCCATGCACATTAAAATGGATCGGCACCCTCTCCGGCAGATTTCCCCAGGTGGCCACAAGATACATCACGTACCCAAGGATCATCAAAAAGCAGAGCACATCTGTAATATTCCGCAGTTTTTTCTCAGACATTATCCATCCCCCTTTCATTGCAAAATAAACCCGTCTGTAAATCGAATACTCTCTTTTCTGTATTTTACACACAAATTACCTGCTTGTAAAAGTATTTTGCAAAAAATTACCTTACATAACAATATCTGTTAAGCACTAACGATTGCATACGAAATTTTTATATGATAAAATAGACATGTTGTCCAAAAACATATTTAAGAAAGGGAAAGAAATATGTTAGAAAAAATCTTCAAGCTGTCCGCAAATAAAACGGACACCAAAACAGAGGTTCTGGCAGGTATCACCACCTTCATGACAATGGCCTATATCCTGGCAGTTAACCCGAACATCCTGTCCGCAACCGGCATGGATTCCGGAGCTGTATTCACAGCTACCGCACTGGCAGCCTTCCTGGGAACGTTGCTGATGGCAATCTTCGCCAACTACCCGTTCGCACTGGCACCCGGAATGGGTCTGAACGCATACTTTGCCTATACAGTTGTTATCGGTATGGGATACAGCTGGCAGTATGCACTGACTGCAGTTTTTGCAGAAGGTATCGTATTTATCGTTCTTTCACTTACCAATGTACGTGAAGCGATCTTCAATGCGATCCCTCTGAACCTGAAATCCGCAGTCAGTGTTGGTATCGGTCTTTTCATTGCATTTGTAGGATTACAGAATGCCAATATCGTGATCGGCGGCTCCACTCTGCTGCAGCTTTTCTCTGTAGATGGCTACAACGCAGCCAAGGGTGTAGAGGCTTCCTTCAACAATGTGGGGATCACCGTTATCCTGGCTCTGATTGGTATCATCGTAACAGGAATCCTGGTTGTTAAAAATGTAAAGGGAAACATCCTCTGGGGTATCCTGATCACATGGGGACTTGGAATCATCTGTCAGTTCGCCGGACTTTATGTTCCGAACCCGGAGATCGGCTTCTACAGCCTGCTCCCGGATTTCAGCAACGGACTCTCTATCCCGAGTCTTGCTCCGATCTTTGCGAAGCTGCAGTTTGACGGAGTTTTCTCACTGGATTTCCTTGTTATCCTGTTTGCATTTTTATTTGTAGATCTTTTTGATACTCTTGGAACTCTCGTTGGTGTCTCTTCTAAAGCAGGCATGCTGGATGAAAATGGCAAGCTTCCTAACATCAAGGGCGCACTTCTTGCAGATGCAGTTGCAACAACTGCCGGTGCAGTTCTTGGTACATCCACAACCACTACCTTCGTAGAAAGTGCTTCCGGTGTATCCGAAGGCGGAAGAACCGGACTTACCGCAGTGACAACTGCCATCTTATTTGGCCTGTCCCTGTTCCTGTCTCCGATCTTCCTGGCAATCCCGTCCTTTGCCACAGCTCCGGCTCTGGTGATCGTTGGATTGTACATGCTCAGCAATGTTATCAGCATTGATTTCAGCGATATGTCCGAGGCGATCCCATGTTATGTATGTATCATCGCAATGCCGTTCTTCTACAGCATTTCCGAAGGTATCTCCATGGGAATTATCACATACGTAGCAATCAACCTGATCACAGGTAAGGCAAAAGAAAAGAAGATCAGCGCTCTGATGTATGTACTGGCAGTGCTGTTTATCCTGAAATATATTTTCCTGTAAAATATGGCAAAAAAATTCCCGGGCGTTTTGTCCCGGGAGTTTTTTTATTCCAGCAAAATATTTTTATTTCTTCGGCTGATACCGCATATTCGATACATTATAAACCGTGATAAACGCTTTCGGGTCCTCCTGGTTTATAAACTTCATCAGCTTCTGATATTCACCTTTATCTACGATGGTGATGATCTCACGGCGTTTTTCCATGTTATAGGCTCCGATGGCTCATAGATCGTGGCTCCGCTGTGCAGGTCATGAATGATAAACTGCCTCAGCTCCTCTTCCTTTTTCGTGATGATGCAGACACGCCGCTTGATATTATTGTCAAAAATAAAATGATCCAGAACGATTCCGTTAAAATACGTTCCCAGAATACTTAAGACCACCGTCTTTTTATCATACACAAGCGCCGCGGAAAGTGCCACGCACATACCGGAAAGAGACATGGCTTTTCCAAGTTCCATGTGGAGATACTTATTCATGATCTTCGCCACGATATCCAGTCCGCCTGAGGATGCATTCCGGTTAAAAAGAATGCTAAGTCCCACACTCACTACCAGAATATAACACAGAACATCCAGTTCCTGGCTGTCTGTCATGGAACCGAAATTTGGAAAAATGATCTCAAACAATCCCAGAAACAACGGCAGCATTACACTGGTATAAACCGTCTTAACTCCAAACTCTCTTCCACAGGTAAAAAATCCAATAATCAGCAATACCACATTCAGGATCATGGTAATCGCCGACAGCTGCAGCGGCACAAAGTTGGAAAGCACGATTCCAAGACCGGAAATACTGCTGACCGACGTATGGCTTGGCACTAGGAAAAAATATACCGCCGCTGCGATGATCGCCACTGCTACGGTGAGGATCACGGTTTCCTTAACGATATCCGCATAATTCAGTTTCTTTTTCATGATTTCAGATACTCTTCCCATTCTTTTTCTTTAGCGCCCACCAGCACCTTGTCTTTCCCAACAAGGATTGGTCGTTTCACAAGCATCCCGTCTGTTGCAAGAAGCGCAAGCTGCTCTTCCTCACTCATCTCCAGAAGTTTATCTTTCAGTTTCATCTCTTTATAAATATTTCCACTGGTATTGAAGAAACGCTTCAGCGGAAGACCGCTTTTTTCCCACCAGGCTTTCAGTTCCTCTGCAGTTGGATTGTCCGTCTTAATATCACGCAACGTATATTCTGCGCCACTCTCATCCAGCCATTTCTGAGCCTTTTTGCAGGTACTGCATTTTGGATAGCATACAAATAACATCTTATGTCCCCCTGTTCTTCGGCAGTAAATACGTAAATTCACTGCTGTCTGTTTTTTTGCCTACAGCACAGAATTTTTATAGAACTTTTTCACTGTACTGTCCAGGTTTTATTTTAACATAGACGATGCGGTATTTCTATCCTCTTGTTCCGACCATATCAGCTTCGATTCCTGTTTCATCTCATCCACAATTTTCTCCGCTGCATCCAGATCTCCCTTTGCTTCCAGCTCTGTTAATTCCAGGCTCTTCTTTCTGGCCACCTCACTCATGTAATAAACTTCCTTCACCGTTTCCGGGGTGCTGTCGTCTTCCGGTGATACTTCCTCTGTCTTTTTGGAAAAATCCTGAAGCAGCATGTCATCGCCTTTCAGTTCCAGAGTTCCTGCATATGGCGCGTCAATGGCGTAGACGAACTCTGTTTTTCCATCTTCCGTGTACTGTACTTTCATTCGGTTGATGAGATTATTGGAAGAATACAATCTATTATTTTTTACATACATTCCGCTATTTTCCAGGGTCATGTATTTTTCGTTGAAATACCAGTGGTTATAGCCTGCTGCCGCAGCGATGAGTGTCAAGATAACTGCCACTGCTGCTGTCAGCACTCTGCGTATTATTAATTTTCTCCGGATTTTTTTCAGTGCGGCTGCACTTCCGGTATTTGCATTACTTTCAGTATTTTCCGTCCCACCAGTTCCACATCCTGCTACAGAAGCTACAGATGATCTTATCCGGGCCTGCTCTTTTCCCTGCTCTTCTTTCATGATCTCCAACATTTTTCTGCATTCCTGACAGGTTCCCATATGTTCTTCCACCAGCGCCCGACTGTTTTCGCTTAATATCCCATCTATATAAGATGGCATCAGATCCTGTATTACGTCACATGTAATCTTCATATTCCAGCTCCTCTCTGATCTTTACTCTTGCACGGTAATAAGTCACCCGCGCCCAGTTTTCACTTTTTCCAAAAAGCATTCCGATCTCACTAAACTTAAGCTCTCCGAATGTCCGCAGGGAAAAAACTTCTTTATACGGTTCCGAAAGGCCATGCAAAACTTTGTGGATCTCCATAGCCTGACTCCGCTGTGCCAGCTTTTCCTCAAAAATTTCTCCACCATGGCTTTCTGCTGTTTCCGGCTGCTCCTCTCCGGGAAGTTGCTTTTTCTGCTTTTTCAGATGGTCGTACAACGTATTCTTTGCAATCTGGCAAAGCCACACCCGCACATCGCAGTCATCACGGAACTGATCTGCTTTTTTCAGCGCCTTAAAAAATGTCTCCTGGGTCACTTCCTCAGCCAGCGCTCCATCCCGTGAGACAGAACGGATATACCGATATACAATGTCAAAATATGTCCGGTAAAGTTCCTCAATATTCATCGGTTCTTTCTTTTCCTCCCTTCTCACTTATAAGACGCACTGATCTCAAAAACGTTACAGAAAATTTCTAGTCTTTTAATTGATTTTTCTTTTTTACTTTGATACGATTAATCCAATTATATAAAAATAATAATATATTTTTCATGAGGTGATTACAATGTCCAATATCTTTGATATTACTAAATTCGACTTGTACAAAGAAGATAATCGCCGCGAAGTAAAGAAATCCAATGGTGGATTACCATCTTCTTTATGGGATACCTACTCTGCATTTGCCAACTGCTATGGCGGAGTAATCATCCTGGGAGTTGCTGAAAATAAAGACGGAAGCTGGAGAACTACAGGATTAAAAGCAGAAAATCAAGGCAAATTATTAAAAGAATTCTGGGATACTATAAACAATCGAAAAAAGGTAAATATAAATCTTCTCACCGACACTGATGTAGAAACCTTTAAACTCAATGATGATATGATCATTGTAATTTATGTTCCAATGGCTCGCCGTGAACAAAAACCGGTTTATATTAATGATGATATTTTTAATGGAACTTTTCGCAGAAATCACGAAGGAGATTATCACTGTACCAAACTCCAGGTTAAAACAATGATTCGAGATCAAACTGATAATACTATGGATATGAGTGTTCTTGATGACGTTCCTATGACTGATCTGAACTATGAAACCATACAGGGATACAGAAACCGTCACAGATCATTGAAACCAGCACATCCTTTTGGCCGCCTGGATGATTTTGAGTATCTTCGCAGCATAGGAGCTGCCGCTATTTCAAATATCGATAAGCAATTACATCCAACAGCTGCCGGAATGCTTATGTTTGGAGATGAATATAATATTGTTCGTCATTTTCCTGAGTATTTTCTCGATTATCAGGAAATACTTGATCCTTCAATACGCTGGACAGACCGCTTACAATCCAGTTCTGGAGAATGGTCTGGTAATATCTGTGATTTTTATTTCAGAGTTTATAACAAACTTATCACGGATATAAAAATCCCTTTTAAGACTGTTGATGGAAATCGTATCGATGATACCCCTATTCACGAAGCCCTCAGAGAAGCATTAGCCAATTGTTTAATAAACGCTGATTTTTATGGCGTACGTGGTATTGTTATCAGAAAAAATACTGAAAAAATAATATTTGAAAACCCTGGTTATTCCCGAACTGGTAAACAACAGATGCGTAAAGGTGGAATATCAGACCCTCGAAATAAAATATTGATGAAAATGTTTAATCTCATCAATATAGGTGAACGTGCCGGAAGTGGTGTTCCAAATATTTTTAATACTTGGGCAGATCAGGGATGGCCTGAGCCAATCATTGAAGAAGAATTTGATCCAGACCGCACTATCTTAGTTCTTACTATTAAGAAAAAGCGCCGTACAAAAACAAGCAGTAAAAAACAAGCGATAAAAACAAGCGATAAAACAAGCAATAAAACAAGCAATAAAACCTTTCAACATATGAATAAAATAAAAAAATATCTGTCCAAAAACGGGCCTTCAAAAACAAGCGATATCGCTTCTTATATAAAATTAAGCTCTCCACGAACCAGAGCTATATTAAACGAAATGCCTGACGTATCACATGATGGTCCTAATAATAATAGAAAATATTTTTTGAAATAAACGTTTCTTATAAATAAAGCCCCTTGTTTCACAATCGCAAAACAGGGAGCTTTATTTTTTTATTCAAAACCAATGCGTAATTTCCGACGGCCGGTAACCTTACATCTGACGATCAATCAGCTGCAGTATCTCGGACATTCCTCGTACACTCTGCTCTCTGCTGCATACCTTCACATCGTTCCATGCTTTTCATAATATTTCTTTTTTTCCGCATACATAAGATCATCTGCTCTTCTCAGCATTGTCTCAAGCTCCGAAGAGCTTTCCTCCCAGACAACGCCAACAGAAACACTGATCTTTTTGGCAGCAATGCCGTCACAGATATCCCGGACCTTACTCCGAAAAATCTTCTCATCCATATCAAAACAGATGAGTACAAATTCATCGCCACCTACCCGGTAAGCATTTTCCGGCAGAATCGCAAGCATGGAACGCGCTGTATTTATGATCAGCCTGTCTCCGGCCTCATGTCCGTAAAGATCATTCACCCGTTTCAGACCATTGATATCAATATATGCTACGCCTGTTTTTATCACTGTTTTTGCCTGCATGCCTTCCAGAACCTGAATATACCTGTTCCTGTTATACAAGGTCGTCAGCATATCACGGTAGCTCATGTACTGCAGACACGCCTTACGCTCCTTGGCTTTCAGGCTGTCCGTTAAAAAATACTGTATGGATGACAACAACGTATGATCCTCATAATGCAGTCTCGGATTATCTACCCCGAGAAATCCTATGATCTTTCCGTCACTGTTTAAAGGAACGGCCAGCAGCCTGGTAATGTCCTGCGTCTTCAGAGTCTCATAATACGGCTGCCCCTGCTCCTCCTCAATATCCGGAATATAATACAGGCCATTTTTCCGAAAGCTGTCCATCCAGATATCCAGCATTTCCATGGGAACCTCCTGAAGATTATCCTTCTCAGCAGTCACTCCGTTCATGGCATACTCATAGGTATTTGTACAGACATTCCTCTTTTCATCGATCTGAACAATATAACTGCGATCTCCGTCAAAATACCCACTGATAATACGCAGCAGATTGGAGATTGCCGCATCTTCTCCTGATATCAACTCAGCAATGCATTTATTCAGTATCGTTGCGATCTCAAGTCTTTCCTTTATCTTGCCCTCTCTGCTTATCAGCTCATACATTTCCTGATTCAGCTCCGTCATCGTCACGATAAACATAATGATCATGGAAATACCAACAGAAAAATCGATCAGCGACATTCCATACCTGAATGCCTGCACAGCTGCCGCCACTGCCGGAAGTACAATGCATGACAGCATAGAGAACAGGAGCTTCCTGCTGACTCTCTTTTTGTACTGGAGCAGAAGCGTAAGATCAATGAGCAAGCCTGCTGCCGAAAGAAGAATTGACATAATATATAACGGTGCCCGATGATAACAATTATCCCCATCTATGTAATAATACCAGTGAGTAAACTGCGAGATCACCACAAAAGCAACCTCTGCGGCAGCAATAACATATCCGGCTTTTACTCTTTTTAATGTTCTCCGCTCCCTCTTCGAAAACAGATAAACACACACATAAATGTGAAAACACAGCAGACTACGTCACTTAAAAGGAATACGAGAAAACTCGAGATACGGACCATCACACTGCCCGGAACTCCGGGATATCCGCTGAAAATATGCGCCATGGCATCCATCAGCATAATAGAGAAGCAAAACTCTCCATCAGGATAAGATACCGACGCTTTTCCCTGTCATAATTACTGCTCAGAAATATACATAATGCAGCTATGGCACAAAATGCACATCCCCATATAAGTATCGCTACCTGCAGTACTTTTTCATCCGGCATAAAAAACACTCCTCACATTCGTCACTTACAATAAGTATTACACTTTACCGTGTAAAAGTCAACCTTCCAAAAAAATCCCGGAGTACATTGTCATACTCCAGGATTTTGTCGTCAACCGGATAAAAGCAACCGCATTCGCTACATAATTCTACACCAGATAACTGCTTCGCAGTTGATTCAGTTAAAGCTCTTCCCCGCAGGATTCAATCACTTTTTTGTACCAGTAAAAAGAATCTTTGCGGATTCTGGAAAAGTCTCCGGTCCCGTCATCATTTTTATTTACATAGATAAGACCATAACGCTTCTTGAATTCTCCAGTGGAGGCACTGACAAGATCTGTACAGCCCCAGCAGGTGTAGCCGATCAGATCTACTCCGTCATGGATTGCTTCCTTCATCTGCTCTATATGGCGGCGCATATATTCAATACGGTAATCATCGTGAATCTTTCCATCCTCTGTCAGCTGATCCACCGCCCCAAGACCATTTTCCACGATCATGATCGGAATCTGATAGCGGTCATAAATCTGGTTCAGAACATAGCGAAGACCAGTTGCATCGATCTGCCAGCCCCAGTCGGAAGCTTTCAGATATGGATTTTTCAGATTGTCACTTCCATTTCCGGCCGTTTTCTCTCCGTCCTTTGTCACGCTGACACAGCTACTGGAATAATAGCTGATAGTGAAAAAGTCCACCGTACCCTTCTTGAGGATCTCTTTATCCTCCTGAAGAACCTCCAGCTGGATTCCGTGCTCCTCAAAGTATCTCGCTGCAAATCCCGGATAATATCCTCTTACATGAACATCACCGGCAATGGAATTGTGGATCTGCCAAACTGCTGTGCATATAAGATATCATCCGGATGGCAAGTATATGGATAACCATTGTGATAAGCAAGCATACAGCCAAGCATAAACTCCGGATCGATCTCATGAGCCATGGAAACTGCAAGTGCACTTGCTACCAGCTGATGATGCATTGCCTGATAACGGCTCTGCTCACATACATCCTTCGGGTCCAGCATTCCTGCACAGAATACCGCACCAAAGTCCTGCGTCAGCATATTGATCTCATTAAAAGTCAGCCAGTATTTTACCTTACCTTTATATCTCTCAAATAAAACCTTTGCAAATCGAAGATAGAAATCGATCATCTTACGATTTTTCCATCCGCCATACTCCAGAGAAAGATGAAGGGGATTCTCATAATGAGAGATCGTTATCAGCGGCTCAATGTTATATTTTCTCAGTTCGTCGATCACATTGTCGTAGAACTTAAGGCCTTCCTCATTTGGAGTTTCCTCATCCCCATTTGGGAACACTCTGGACCAAGAAATAGAAAAACGATATACCTTAAATCCCATCTCTGCAAAAAGAGCAATATCCTCTTTCCAGTGATGATAAAAATCAGTTGCCTGGTGATTGGGATAAAATTCTTCCGGTAACGGTGCCGGCGGTGTAAGACGACGTTCCTTATCCACACTTCCTCCTGTCAGGATATCTGCAATGGACGGGCCTCTGCCATCCTCATCCCAACCGCCTTCATACTGGTTTGCAGCGGTTGCTCCGCCCCAGAGAAAGTTTTCCGGCATACGGTTATAATTTTTCATATTTTAATTTTCTCCTTTTTACAAACATCAGGCGGATCTGTTATCTCCGCCTGATGTTTCGTTGTTATTCTTATACAATAGTCAGGAATTTATCTCCTGCATTTACAGCTGCATCTTCTTTTTCCATGCATACTGCTTTGATATAATCAGAAATATTGGTCACAACAACCGGTGTGATCAGATCATATCCTTCTTTCTTAATGGCATCCATATCGAATTCCACAAGAAGCTTTCCTTTTTTTACCTTATCTCCATCAGAAACATGGGATTTAAAATATTTACCATTTAAATTTACAGTATCAAGTCCGATGTGGATCAGAATTTCTGCTCCACTTTCTGTCACAAACATGATTCCATGTTTGCTGTCCATGATATTTGCCACCGTACCATCTGCCGGTGCATAAACCTTACCTTCTGATGGAACGATTGCTGCTCCGTCACCTAAAACCTTATCCGCAAAAGTTTTATCCGGAACATCGGAAAGTGCTTTTACAGTTCCTGCTACCGGTGCACAAAGCTCGATCTTGTCTACAAGCGGAGCACTCTGCTGTGCAGGCTGTTTTTCTGTATCTGTGTTCTGTACTTCATCCTCTGTCTCAGCCTTTACATCCTCAAATCCGAAGATAAGCGTAAGAACAAAAGCAGCTACAAAAGATACCACGATCATAATGATTCCATAAATCAGATTGATTAATCCCTTCTCGCCGATAAACGCCGGGATCGCCATGATACAATTCTGTGCAATGTAAAGAGAAACCTGAAGAAGTCCTCCTACGATACCACCGATTCCGGCTGCGATAGAAGCTGCTACAACCGGTCTTTTCAGTTTCAGTGTAACACCATACAGAGCAGGCTCTGTGATACCCATAAGAGCGGAAACACCTGCTGCACTTGCCAGCTGTTTCATGTTGCTGTCCTTGGATCTTACAGCTACTGCAAGAGAAGCTCCGGACTGTGCAAGGTTAGAGCATACCTGAGATACAAAAATCAGTGTATCGGTACCACCGGTTGCAATGGCATTCAGTCCGATCGGTGTCAGCGCATGGTGCATACCGGTCATAACGATGAACGGGAAGGTTGCTGCAAGGATACCTACAATAATGAAACCAAGTTTTACGGACAGGAAGTTGATGGCTACCGCAAGTCCGTTACCAATAATTGTTCCGAGCGGTCCAACTACGATCAGGGCGATCGGTGCACTGATCAGAATTACCAGTGTCGGGTTCAGGATCAGTTTTACCATTTTCGGTGTGATCTTATCAACCAAAATCTCAATATAATGTGTGATCCATACCATCAGGATAACCGGAATAACGGAATAAGAATAAGTTGCTTTTGTGATCGGCAGACCAAACAGTGTGATGGCCGCATCACCAGCTACCATAGTTACAAAGGTAGGGCTTAAGTAAACACCGGCAATAAACAGCGCCAGTGACTGGTTCACGCGGAAAACCTTGGCAGCATTTGCTGCGATCAGGAACGGCATGAAGTAGAAAGTAACATCTCCGATAAAACTGATCACCTGGTAGGTACTGCTTGTTTCTGATACCAGATGAAAAGTTGTCAGCAGGGTAAGTACAACTTTGATCATACCGGCTGCAGTCAGGGCAGGGATCATCGGGGTCATACATCCGGTGATGGCATCGATAACTTTTGAAACAACACTCTTTGAGCTGTCAGAGTTCGCTGCCGGTGCATCATCGGTAGGAACGCCTTTGTCTTCCAATGCCTTGTAAACAGCGTTTACTTCGTTTCCTGCGATAACCTGGAACTGATCTTCATGCCAGTTAACGCCGGAGATCTCAGAAAGCTTTAAGATCTCTTTCTCGTTGATCTTCGATCTGTCTTTCACATAGAAACGAAGCCTTGTCATGCAGTGGAACAGACGGGTGATATTATCTTTTCCGCCCAGCGCTGCAATCAGTGTGTCTGCAGTTTTTGCATAGTCCTTTTTCATTTGGGGACCTCCTTTAATAATAAATATTGAAATTTATATTAAAGGTCTTGCCTGAAAAGATACGCACATGGCACGTATTTCAGTAACAATCCATTAACACCTAATTTATAAAACAATCTCTTTTCACAGGTTTTTCAGACGTTTATGGTCTTCTGTGATCTTCTGGATATGAATCGTCAGATACAGCATTTCATCCTCAGTCATAGCGTATTTATATTCCTCTTCCATCATAAGATAGATCATTTTTACACAACCGTAAGCTTCTCTGTACTGCTCCTTGATGATCTTGAAAAGCTCCTGATTCTCATCATAGTGAAGCTCTTTATGAAGGAATCTCTGGGCAAAATATTTCAGATGCGTGAGAAACCGCTGATAATACAGATTATCCTCCTGAAATTCCATATTGTCATAATACTTCTCCACGATGTCCAGGATCTGATGTACGATAATGGAAATCTGATAGCTGTCCGTCTTGCCGCCATCTTCCGCATTCACAAAATGCAATGCAAAAAATCCTGCTTCATCTGCAGAAAGATCTACCTCGAACATCTCATTTACCTTTTTCAGTAATTCCAAGCCGATCTCATATTCCTTATGATAAAGCTGCTTGATATCCAGAAGCAGCATATTCTGAAGGCGGATCCCGTTTTCAAGTCTGGAGATCGCACCCATGATATGGTCGCTAAGGGAAAAATAAATACTGTCATTTAATTTCATCCCCTCTTTTTCCTTCACATCATTTACAAAGGCTTCCACAAAATCCAGATATTTTTCCGGAATAGCAGTCAGATAACCCTGTATCTCCTTGCTGATCTGGGCATTTTCCGCAGTAAAGATCTTCTCGATCCTGGACTCCTCCACTTGCTGTCCTTTCTTTTTCTGAAAGGCAATTCCGCAGCCCTTTACAATAACTTCATGTCCCTGTCCATCCCTGGACAGTATCAGATTATTATTCAAAATCTTATGGATAACCATAGTCCTGTTCCCCCGCTGCCAAACAAATAAAAAAAGACCATTACAGTATATAGAAAACCTATTCCTATACTACTATAAGGTCTTGCCTGACGATAAATCAATATTTCAGTAACAATCCTTCTGATTCGTAACTATTTAATAACTGTACGTAATAATATCAGAAAAAATATATGTTGTCTATCTGGAATATTTAATAAAATATTTATAATATTTTTGTGAACTTTGACAAAATCCCCTGATGATCCTGCCATACGGATCAACGGGGGATTTTCTGTTCAGCTTTTTATTCTTCAGATCTCTTTTCCCTTTGTCGCAACGGCATGTACAACAAACGGTACAAACAATGTAATAAACGCCGCATATCCAAGGTATGCATATCCCTTTTTAACAACTGTCATCAGACCGAACTGTGCAATGGCAAATGCCAGGAATGTAAAGATCGCTGTAAAAACTGCATTTCTTCCAAGGTGTCCCTGCGCTTTTTTCGCCGAGCTGTCCATACGGCGCTCCACTGCATTTACACAGCGGGTCACAATACCGGAGATCATATTTACTGCTGTGGAGATAGCTCCAAGGATGATCAGCAGAGAAATGATCGGTGTCAGGATACCGGTGCCTACACCGTTCTGGACCAGTACCAGCATCGGTACCGATGCAGATGCCAGTTCATTTACATATGCAATGGCAAGAAGTCCGAGGATGGAAAGCTCCATTGCACAGAAATTGCATACAAACATCCAGATCGCTGCTTTGTTGATCTGTTTTTCGTCCGTTACATCCTCCATGTGCTGGTACATAACAGAAACAGATGCCAGCTGGAAGAAGAAATAAAGGACTGCTGAATAGAGCGCCGGTCCAAAGGCTCCGCTCTCGGAGGAAAGTACAGTCATTTCTCCGGAAGACATAGTATGGATGGAAGCTGTGATATCTCCCCACTGTGCAATGATATTCGGAACAAGTACCAGTACAAGATCGATGATGATCAGCACACTTAAGGTAGAAGCACATTTTCTTACAACATTGGTTCCGAAAAGCGCGATCACAAAGATAAATGCTGCAATGATCAGTGTACAGAGCCAGTATGGGATCCCGAACAGTGTCTGCAGTGTGGAACCGCCGGTTGCAAAGGCTGCTGCAGATGCAGTTCCGATCATGATCAGGTAACAGATCTCATAGAGATTGGACATAACCGGTTTCGTTTTTCCGTAAAGACTGTCGGAAAAGCTTCTGTAATCGTAGGTTTTGTGTTTATAAGCATAGCGCATTCCATACCAGAAAAACAATGCATACAATCCCTGTGTCACTGCCGGCAGGATCAGACACCAGATACCGTAGTTGATAAAGTACTGATAGATCTGCGCTCCTGATGCGAATCCGCCTCCGAACTGTGTGGTAAATGCGACGAACGCAAGTCCCATAGCCAGAGGCATTTTACTTTGTAATGATTTATTCTGACTCATCTCTCTTTCCCCCATTTTTTATTTATTATATTCGATGACTTTTCCCGGATTCAGGATCAGTTTATCATCGAAAGCCAGTTTGATGGCTTTATAAAGAGCGATCATTCTCGGTCCCGCAAATTCTTCCAGAAATTCCAGACGTCCGTTTCCGATGCCATGCTCACCGGAAAGCTGTCCGCCCAGTTCCTTGGACAGTGCATACAGCTCTACCAGACTTGCGTGAGTGGCTTCCTTCCACTCCTGGTCACTCATTTCCGGTCCACGGAGCATCTCTGTATGGATGTTTCCGTCTCCGCAATGTCCGCAGGGCTCTACACGGATACCATGTGCACTTGCAATCTTTTTGGCTGCTTTTACATACTCTGCGATCCTTGCACGCGGAACAACCACGTCACACTCCTCCTGTGCGACAGAATCTGCTTTCATTCCTTCCAGGATCCCGCCCCGGACACTCCATACGGCTCCGGCACGCTCCGGCGTTCCTGCGATACAGCAGTCCAGGGCTCCGTTTGCCAGAGCTGCTTCCGCTGCTGCCTCTACTGCGTTGTCAAGTTCCTGCTTACTGGAAGCATCATACATAACGATCAGCACTGCTTCTCCTTGTTTTACTGGGAACATTTTGTTCAGATTACGTTCTACGATATCGATCAGTTCTCTTTCCAGAAACTCGATGGCTGTTGGCACAAACGGCAGCTCCAGAACCTTCGGGACCATGTCTGCACATTCCTCAAGACTCCTGAACGGCATTACAAGAGTACAGGTGCAGGTCGGTGCGGGAAGAAGCTTCAGCGTTACCTGAGTCAGGATACATAAGGTTCCCTCTGAGCCGATCACCAGATCTTTTACATCATATCCCGTTGTGTTCTTCACAACGTTGGATGAAAAATTCATGATGGAACCATCCGGCATAACTGCCTCGATACAGCGGACGAAATCCCTGGTCAGTCCATATCGTACCGCCTTCATACCACCGGCATTTGTGATAACATTACCGCCGATGGAAGCTGTTTTTTCGCCCGGATCCGGCGGATAAAAAAGTCCGCCTGCCGCTGCTGCCGCCTGGATATCGATGAGAAGTGCTCCCGGCTCCGCTGTGATGGTCTGGTTCTTTCTGTCGATCGGAAAGATCTTGTTCATGCGCATCACGGACAGCATGATCCCACCATATTTACAGGTTGCTCCACCTGCAAGTCCGGTTCCTGCGCCACGGCATACCACCGGGATATTTTCTTTATATGCGTAAGCCATGATGGCTGAGATCTCTTCTTTATTTAAAACCTCCACATAAAGCTCCGGAGGAAAAACTCCGTACTCCGGCATCTCATCACGATAATATTCTTTTGCGATCTCATCGCCGACCCATACACGATCTGAAGCAGTCACAGAACGGATGTAGTCAAAATCTTCTGAAGTCATTTTTTTATAGGGATATGCCATGACTTAATCCTCCTTCCGATTCTTTATCAGCTCTGTCAGCTCCGGTACAACCTGATACAGATCATCCACGATGCAATAATCTGCAACATTAAAGATCTGTGCCTCCGGATCATTGTTGATCGCTACGATACAGTCAGATCCTGTCATGCAGGAGGTAAACTGGATAGCACCGGATACGCCGCAGGTGATGATCAGCTTCGGACGGACAGTTCTTCCGGAAAGTCCGATCTGATGTGCAACATCTCCGAATCCGTTTTCTACCATAGGACGGGTGAAGGCAAGCTGTCCACCAAGGGCATCTGCCAGTTCCCGGCACATTTCCACATCTTTTTCATTCCGGACACCACGGCCTGCTACTACCAGAACATCCTCTTCCTCAAGGCTCTTCACCTTATCAATGACCCTGGATGACAGAATCTTGATCCTGGAATCTGCCATTTTTTCGTTTACCAGACATACGACCACCTGACCATGCGGATTTTTTACTTTTTCTGCCTTGTCCATAACCTTATAACGGACCGTGGCAAACTGTGGCCGTGATTTGGTGATGCCGATCTGAGCCATGATATTCCCGCCGAAAGCCGGTCTGATCTGGATCATATCGGTGTTGGAACGGATATCCAGAGTTGTGCAGTCTGCAGTCAGTCCCGTATGGAATCTGGTGGAAAGCCTCGGTGCAAGGGAACGCCCCAGCGCAGTAGCTCCGATCAGCACAGAGCTTGGTTTGTTTGCTGCGATACAGTCTGCAACTGCGTCTGTATAACAGTCTGCGCGGAAGCCTTCGAAGCCTTCATGCTCATATACGTATACATTGTCTACGCCATACGGCAGAAGCTTTTCCGCATTTTCCTTTGTTCCTTTTCCTCCGACGATCACACAGTTAACCTGATAACCGACTTTGACAGCCATCTTTCTTGCTTCTCCGATCAGCTCAAAGGTAACCGGATGAATCTCTCCTCTCTCCTGCTCCACATAGATAAGAAAGTTTTTCCATTTATCCTTGTCAAAGGATTTTGCCTTCTGCTCAAACCGGATGGCTTTCTCCGGGCAGTTACGAACGCAAAGCCCGCACATACGACAGGCATCACCTACAACAATTCCATTTCCCTCTATGGTGAGGGCCCCAAAAGGACATTTCTCCACGCATACTCCGCAGAGTACGCATTTGTTTATATCAAATTTTAAAAATTCCATGTTCCGCTTCCCCCTATATGATCTTCTTTCCGGTCAGGAGAGCAACAAGCTTGTCTGCCTTTTCCTTTGCAGTTCCTTCCAGATAAACCTGTTTTTCACTTTCCTCCGGCGCAAACATTTTTTCCACAGAGGTGGGGGAACCGATCAGTCCGTAACGGCTCAGATCCTGATCCGGCATATCTTCAAAGCTTAAGATCCGTACCGGACGGTCTGCAGTTGCCTTCTTTAACAAATAGGATGGCAGACGTGGCACGCAGGTATCCTTATCAATAGTCAGCAGACATGGATACGGAATCTCGGAAACCTGAGAAACACTGACAAGATCCTGACGGACCTGAATGCTTTTTTCATTGACGTCCATGATCTCAGCTACCCATGCAGCATGTGGGATGGTCAGATGCTCTGCAATGGCCGGTCCAACCTGAGCTGTGTCACCATCTGTAGTCTGTCTTCCGCAGATGATCAGATCTGCACCGCCGATCACCTGGATTCCCTGTGCTAACGCATAAGAGGTTGCCAGAACATCCGCTCCCGCAAATTTTCGGTCTGAAAGAATCACGCCCTCATCAGCACCCATGGTATAAGCATCCCGGATCATCTCTTCCGCCTGAGGCGGTCCCATAGTAAGAACGGTTACAGTTCCGCCTGTTTTTTCCCGGATCGCAAGGGCTGTTTCCAGTGCAAACAGATCATATGGATTAGTCCTTGTCTCACCGGACATTCGTTTCATGGCACCGGTTTCCGGATCGATATCAACCTTGGAAGTTGCCGGTACCTGCTTCATACATACAACGATCTTCATTTTCTATCTTCTTTCCTGTATTTTCACTTTTATTTTTTTGCTTTAAAACGTTAAACAACTGTATAAGTATAGCATTAACGTGGTATAAAGTCGAGAGGGTTTTGGTAAATTCTGCACAAAAAAGCATTGAAAAAACTTTTAAGCATGCTATAATTACTCTCCGTTATCAAATAAAGCAGACATATGAATCTTTACAATATCACATCGATCAAGGAGCATATATGTAATGGAAGACATCCGTGCAATCTACAGAATTTTCAACAATCTAAAATATGAAATGGAAAATAATGGATGGGTCTATCAGTGGCATTTAGGCGATGAACCTATAAAAGTAACTCACAAATTTAACCCTCCTGTAACACCTGAAGAATTTCAGCTGTTTGAAAAATATTTTCCCAATATGAAACTTCCTGCCTCATACAAAGCTTTTTTATCCTGCTCAAATGGCATGGAACTTTTTTGCGGAGAGGAAGGCAGTTCTTTAGTCAGCTGTACCATTTATTCTTTAAAAAGAGCGCTCAAAGAAAAGGAATCTTGGAATAGTACGCCTATTTTATCTGATCCGGAGTTTACATATCATCTTCCTGTTCTTTGCTTACAGGACATCGGCGATATAACCATGGATCTTCAGGCTGTATCAGAAGGCAGAGACGATTACCTATGCTATCCAGCTCCAGATACTGATCGTTTTAATATCCCTTTTAATGAATGGCTGGAAAGATATATCGTATGCCAGGGGCATGAATTCTGGTATTTCTTGAATCCATAAAACAGAAATTTTATGAATATTTTTCGTAAAAATACCCCGGAACCCATGGCCCGGGGCATTTTATTATTCGAATCTTAAAGTCACATCCTGCGGGATATGATAAAAATCTTTGAAATCTTTTTCCCATTCTTCTGTAGGTGGTACAGTTTGCCAGCAATATTCCGAATAAGGAAGGATCGGAAGCACGATTTCTTTCTGGTTCTGCTCTATTCCGGCCTGGATCAGCTGCGATCTGTAATCGTTCACCTGACCAATCGCCAAAAATATTCTTATATATATAACAGCTAATATACAAACGATCACACCCGTCGCCAGTACGGATAAAACAAATCTGTTTTATATCGGATCACCAGATACCTGAGAAGTTTTAATACAACCAGTGCCTGAAAAATATAGGATATATAAAAACATCTTGCACCGATCGGATTCGCCGCAAGAAGCGGTGCAGCCACAGCTCCTGATGACAGATAAAGAATACACATGGAAATCCGCTCGTTTTTATCCACTACATTCCAGATACACAGAAGCACATTTGCAAAAAACAGAATCGCAAGTATCGTATTGATCCCATTATTCAGCATTTCATTACTGTCAAACACCCACTGCGGATATACTTTATGAAAAACACTGTATACACTAAATCCGCAAAATACTACGGACATCTCTGCAGTCAGGAAATTCTTTTTTCCTCTTTTTATGATCAAAAATAAAAGAATTCCTGCAAGAATCACATTCAAAACCCAGTTATTGATCAATAAATGATACCAGATCTTACTGATAAACTGTTCTGTCATTCCGTTAAATGATATCTTTTTATATCCGGTACCTGTTGCTGCTTTTGTGTAACCTCCATTTGAAAACATAAAATATGCTCCAAGTATTGATGACCAGAGGAAATTCACCTGTATAACCGGAAGTTTTCGATACCTGACCAGTGTATAAACTGCCACCCACACTGCATACAAAAGCACAAATATCGTAACATGTTCACTGAACAGCTGAACAGAAATACCTGCCGGAATCACTAGAAAGGTTTTCCACAGAGGAGTTTTCTGATATCCACAATAAATCCACTCTGTCCAGTTATAATAAATAAGAAACAAAAATACCGGTGGAAAAAAATTTACAAATGCTGCCGGCCATCCATAACTCTGCTGGAATAAGGTTGCCGGAAGAGACAAAATCAGAAAAGCACAGCTTAATAATAAAAACAGATCTTCTTTTGTCTTTTTCTCTTCTTTGAAATATATATTTTTATACATTACATGAAAAAGCCATACTACTCCGACAGCAATTACCAATGTCTTCGCCATTACACTTCTTGTGATCAGAACTGCCAGAAGGTTGCCAAGATATCGTCCATTATAACCAGCAAACCCTCTTTTCATAAGTTGAAAACGGGCGTCCGTCCCCCACCTCCACTCATCATGACAATAGGGTACTTTATACCCGATATACAAAAATAATGCAAATACCAGTGCGTAAACAAACCACTAAATTTTTACTCTTTTCTTCATAAGTTCTCCTTAACCTCGTCTGCTATACGGCCTTCATTTTTACTGTGCCAGATTTTTCGTCTGTTTGTACTCCATTTACATTTCAAGCTTCATCTGCTCCACTGGATTGTTGATATTATCGAATCCATCTTACCCTCTTCCTTCTCTGCCCTTTTTTATAATTTGCATTATACATGTACAATAAGAAATACCTTTGCATATTAATTTTCATCTGTATCTGTGTTACTGTTTACGGCCTGCTCCTGTTTCCAGCATAGCCTGATATTTTTTTCAAATCCGGAAATCTTCTCCTGATCCGGCTTATTATCTATACTGTCTTTCAGATAACGCAGCACATGGGCAAAGCATTCCTGGTAATCTGCACCATAATTATAAAAGGTAACATCGTAATCGTGGACAAGGATTCCCTGATAATCCATTTTGTGTGTGATAAAGCATTCTTTTTCTTTGCCATAAAATCACATGATCCTCTCACACGTAATATAATCCACACCCCAGTTCCTGTAGCAGTCTGCCACTTTAGAATCTGTAAAAAGCCACAATGCAACACGGATATTTCTGGAATGAGCTCTTTTAATAATGGATCTGTTTGTGCACCGGTACTGTGCACTTACGTCAAATTTATATCGGCTGCATTCATCCAATGCTGCTTTTGTGATCCGATCCCGTAGAATCCACTGTATGCTTACGGTTTTGTTGATCTGCCGGAGCATCTTTAATGGTTCTTCCTTAAATGAAATCACCACAGGGCTCTTTTTTGACATTTTTATGATTTGGTTAAATTTAGCTACACTTTCACTGTTCAGCTGTGATTTGATCTCGATCACTGGTACTGCAGAGTATTTATTACAGCAAGCCAGATACTGTTTCAGTGTGGGGATGGTGTTATTTTTGTATGCAGAAGCATTGGTTCCGGTAATAATAGGATATTTTTTTACTTTCTGATATGTAAGATCCTCTATTTTCTTATTCACCCCGCACATGCGCTGAAGATTTCCGTCATGAAAAATCACGAAAGTTCCATCTTTCAGCTGCCGCACATCCGTCTCTATATACTGCGCGCCTTTTTGCCCGGCAAGTTCAAAAGCAGGGAGGGAATTCTCCGGTGCCTCCAGGCTTAATCCTCTGTGCAAAATAGTTCCGGTGCTGCCATTAAGAGGCGTATCTGCTGTTTTTATGTATTTCAGTTCCGCCATAACTGTAACTTTCAGCGATGCTGTATATCTGTATTTTCCCAAAGATACGCAGGTTATATTTACAGTTCCTGGTGTTTTTGCAGTTAAAATTCCATTGGATGAAATTACTGCTATTTTAGGATCTGATGTTTTATATATCGTTGTTTTTCCCCTGAGCTCAGGTTTCAGCTGCAGCTTACTTCTGACTTTTATTTTTGCTGAAGATGCTTTATATCCTTTAAAATTCGTACGGGCATTTTTATTATATGCATACACAGTACAGTAAATGGTTTTTCCGCCGTAAACAGCGGAAATCCTAGCAGTGCCCCAGTTTTTTGCAGTAAGAGTACCTTTTGTTACAGATACTTTGTTCGGATTGCTGCTTTTCCAACGGATTTTTCCCGGATTTACTTTCCTTCCATTATTATAGGCAATAAGACTTTTGCTTTTTCCAACCTGCAAAGATACTGTTTTCTGCTCAAATTTGTATCCCTGCGTTGATGCCGCAGCTGGAACTGCTATACATATCAACAACATAAATGCTAATATAAAACCACTGATCTTCTGTTTCATACCGTACTCTCCTGTAAAGCTGTTAAATTCTTCTGATATGCAAAAAACTATCTTACATTCTCACTGTTTTTCATCTGCAATTTTTAATTGTTACAATCGAAACATGGGTGCTGCCATAACGGTAGGCGGTTAGTCCTTCAACAGAGGGTTGCAGAGTGCCAGTGACACTCGTTTTGCAACGACCGAAGTGAAACGGAGACCTGTGACCTTCTGATTACATAGAAACCTGTAAAGGAATCCAATGGAAAGAAGAACTAAGCCAATGAGTATTGTTGACTTCATAGCAGTAGTGAGCTTCGGCCTAACCTGTTTTTGTATCGGATATACATTAGGCAAGGATAATCATAAACCACAAAAATAACCGCCCAGTCTGCAAACTAAGCGGTTATTTTTGATAGATATTCTAAATAGCAAAACGGACTAACCGTCTATCAGCAGCACTCTTTTTTCTATAAGCATATTATCACGCATCTGTAAGAATGTCAAAAAGTTCTTTTTCCATAGTATGTAATACGAATTTGAAAATACTTATAAGCCGAAAAAATACACCAGTACCAGCTTGGTCACAGCAGCTCCACCAAAAGCAACAACTGCAGTTACAACTAATTGCATAGGTTTTGGGAAATTTTCGAACACAAAAACTTTCCTACTCTTGCTCCGCACCTTGCTTAAAGATCCTGTCGTAAATGCTGCCATCATTATGACTGACACAGATACTAAGGTCTCACAATAGCCGGCAAGCTTTCCTAACACATCATTATACATATATGCACCTGTTTCATGCAGAATCCAGTATAGAACCAATGCACAAACTCCCATGACACTTTGGAGCTTCATTTCCTTAAAAATCTTCTCTTTCTCTGTAGTTGCATAATCTGACATTGTTTTAGCAATTTTTCTTTCTTCTTCGTTCATCATCTCGCTTTTCCTTTCTCCACTGATAATCTCAGGAATGCTGATATCATAATAATCTGCAATATCCACAAGAATACTGATATCCGGCATATTGTTTCCGGTTTCCCATCTGGATACGGTCCTTCCAGAGACATTTAATATTTCTGCCAACTGCTCCTGTGTAATGCCTTTTTCTTTGCGAAGTTTTTTTAAAAAATTCCCGATTTTTACTTGGTCCACCTCAACTCCTCCTTTCATCATCAAATATAGAATCTGTTATCTGCAAATAACACGACACAAAGCGAGAAATGTCGTATTTTCACTAATAGACACAGTTGTCTATGCGTTTTTCATTTTTTCAATTATACAAACTGGAATTTATCGTCTTGTTCCATTCTTATCAAAATTCTTTTTTAATGCTATTTCTGTTGGGAGAATAGACCCAATTAAAGGAATAAGTTGAACACCACAGATAATTCCTCCTATACTCCCAACACAATCTTCATTTTTTCCAATCACTAAAAGCATGAATATTACTGTTATCGGCAACATAACCATTCCACAGACATACCAGACTTTACCACAATATTTATGAGCAAATTCCCATGTGTCTTTGTTCTTCATAGACATCGAAGTCCGATATCCAAATACTGAATTTATTTCCTTTGGAGCCTTTTTCATAAAATATCTTCCAAAACCAATCATCGTAAATGGAAGAAGCAAATCCATAATCAACATAAAAATCCAAAACCCCATTGTAAACCTCCTTTACTACAACTTCCGATTTATCTCTTACATTTTATCATATTCTATCCCAAAACTCTATTTTTAGATTGCCAAAGAGCAGCCTTCCGACTGCCCTTTCTGCTCACATATACACGCTCTCTTTCAACACAATTTCCTCCGCACATGCCTTTATATTATTTATCAATCCAACTCATTTCATCAGATCCTGCATTTTCAGTTGTTCCGTTACACCTTGTTTTTCCTCAATCTGCTTTACCAAGGTTTCCACCTGCTCTCTGGTCTCCTGATCGACTCGGTTCAGATGTGCCGTCAGCTCCCCAGGTAAGTCTTTCGTGAATACTTCCTGTTGGCATTTGCTCCATTTGTCGCTTTTCTTCTAATGCCTTCTGCTCCTGTATATCCTGTTGTACCGCATCATCTACAGCATTTTCTCCAAGAACACGCACTACCCGGTCATATCTATCAGAAACATCCTGCAATTGTTGTTTTTCATCAAATAACTGCTCTTTTTCTTCACGCACTGCATCTAACTCTCTTTGTATTTGGTTATATGCTTGCTTTGTTTTCTGATATTTGTGTTTCCATTTTTCTACTTCTTCGGCAAGTTCTTTAACCTGTGCAGCCATCGCAGCAATTTTATTTTTCACCTGAGTAAACAGTGGTTTTATTTTCTTATCCCGGTAAGTTGTTGCACGTTCCAATGCACCAGCTTCTGGAAGTAGAGTTTTCACTGTTCCATATTCCTTTATTTCTTTGCTGACATTATCCATTACCGGCTGTAACCGTTCTCTGCATTCTTCCAGGCTATGCAGATCTTTCTCGGCTTTTTCCGCACGCTTCTCAGCTTTCTCTTTATCTTTAACTGCCTGCTCCTTGTCATCTTTTAAAAGCTGGATATTGTGGTAACAATCCGTCTGAAACTGCAATATCATCGTGATCCAGAACGTGCTGAACAGATCAAACAGATCAAAGGCTGGTAAAAAAATTACTCCTGTGAATAGCAAACATTCGCAGGAGTTTCTTTTTGGCACCGTTTTGGCACCGCAAGCCTTATTTTTCAATTTTAAATTTATCCGTATTTCATCTTGCTGATAAATATTTCACTGTTTCTAATCTGATAAATTTACGAACAATTCTTTTCTTAGAGTACAGAAAAACCCCGGAAACCTTACGGTTCCGGGGTATCTTACGTTTGGACACAATGTACCTTGCGGTACTCAATATATATAAAATTAGGATGTTATACTAATTAACGATTACTCGATGATTGTAGCAACACGTCCTGATCCTACAGTACGTCCACCTTCACGTTTGTGAGGTTCTTAAAATCTCATTATTTTCTGTGATTTTCGTGTCTTTATTGTCCTGTGTTATAGGATTTCTACGCTATATTTCTGTTCTCTTCATTTTTTAGTATCAAAATGGTATCACAGCCAGATTTTCATGAGTTGCCAACTTTCCGGTTGCAGATTCCCACCTTGACTGTTATAATCGAAACATGGGTGCTATCATAACGGTAGGCGGTTAGTCCTTCAGCAGAGGGTTGCAGAGTGCCAGTGGCACTCGTTTTGCAACGACCGAAGTGAAACGGAGACCTGTGACCCTCTGATTACATAGAAACTCGAAAGAGAATCCACTGGAAAGGAGGCTAAGCCATGAGTATTGTTGATTTTATAGCAGTAGTGAGCTTCGGCTTAACCTGCTTTGGTCTTGGATATACCTTTGGCAAGGATAATAATAAACCACAAAAATAGCCGCCCTGGTCTGGTAAACTAAGCGGCAATTTTTGTCAAAACATATATCGGACTAACCGTCTATCGGTAGCACTCTTTTTCTATAATCATATTAGCACGCATGTGTGAAAATGTCAAAAATTTTCTTCATTCTTGGTTATTAATCTCCTTGATCAACTGTACTGCCTTCTCTGCATCATCGGTTTTCACGAATATATCCACACCATATATTCCAAATCCAGGTGCCCCATGCATTGCAACATTCGCACCTGCTTCCTGTGAAAAAGCTGCTATTCCATTTTGCTTTAACATTTCTACAAGTTGTTCTGTCTCTACTATATTCTGTGCATTATAAATTTTTATCCATTCTACCTTAGATAGGGAAGTTTCCTTTTTCTCCTGAACATTTAACGAATTCTGGTTTCTTTTTCGATTAATAAATGCCAAGAGCCTAAGAATAATAAATGCCACAATAATAATACCAATCAGAAATCCCAATGCTAATCGTGTTATCTGTGTTTCTGTAGCTCCCATTCTAAATAAGCATACACCATAGATGACGGTAAAAATTCCTGCAAATATCACACTGGTGAAAAAATCTCGCCATATAGTAGCACTTTTTGGCAAACATTTATCCCATATTCCATTGTACACCATAATAGAGGCGTACAGGATTCCTCCTACCAAAGCAGTTGCTGTCTCTCCTAAAACCAAGCGAATATCCACAGTTAATAACATCTGAATAATAATCGCTAACACGCTAATCACAAACATTGATGCAAATGCAAGATTTCCAGCCTTTAATGCTTTTTGTTTCACCCATCCTTCATACACCACAACTTTGTCCAGTGTTTCTTTCATCTCTTTATTCATAGTCTGGCTCCTTTCTCCATCCAGGAGCTCTCTCATCTCAACATCGTAATATTCAGCAAGTTGAACAAGTATACTGAGATCTGGCATATTTATTCCTGTTTCCCATCTGGAAACTGTTCTTGCAGATACCTCAAACTTCTCGGCAAGCTGCTCTTGCGTAAGATTCTTTTCTTTACGACATTGCTTTAAAAAAGCTCCAATCTTTTTTGTGTCCATGTCTCTACCTCTCTTCCACTTACAGCTTACCAATATGTATCAAAATTACCACGACATAAAACGAGAATCCGCTAATTTTCAACCGGACATCGTATGTCTAAAACAAATAAACGGTATTTTCACCCCAAAAGCATTCTATTCCTCTATAAATTAACCTTCTCTTTTATGTCTATCCATAAGTAGCAGAATAAACATAACAAACCATATCACCCATGCAATTAAACAACCGATTCCTATATGCCAAATATCTATAATCATTCCAGCAATAAAAGGAATTGACATAAACATCATTCTCTTCCCATATGCCTTACACATAGCATTTTCATCATATTTCTTTCGTTCTTCTGCTGATTTCATATTATAACCAGACAAGAATTTAGATGCTTGTCCCTTTGACCTATAAAACCATATTCCAAATAAAAACATAATCACTGCCATTGCAAAGTCAAAAACAATATAGAACATATAATGCTTCCTTTCAGTCAATTCCACAAACTTGAAGTTATTGATCTTCTGAATCCAATCCAAGTTCTTTCAACTCTTTTTCGTTTTGGATATCTTCATCAGTTTTCTTTCCAGTGATAGCACTGTAGGCTTCTTTGATGCCATTTTTCACTGCCCATTTGATAACGAAATACAGTGCAATCAAAATAACAATTGCGGTTCCTCCGCTTATACCTAATTCATTCCACATAATTCAATCCTCCAAATTTCGATTTTCATTTTCTCCAATTGGAAGTTAGCTATTTTTTCATTCCTTGCTTTGTAAAATGCTTATGCAACAAAAATTCTGTCGGAATAATTGTAAGCACCATAATTCCTAATTGTAAAAACACCAAATAAACAGAAATCATTTCAAAGTTTGTATCATCTTTCGTTAAAATCAAAATAAAAATCGATAGTATCACCAGGATGATTCCTAAAACAAAGTTTATCCAGCCCCAACACCTGTGTGCATATCTCCATGTTTCATCATTCATCCTTGACATAGTAGTTCGATATCCCGAACTCCCCTGCCGATCTTTAGGAGGCTTATCTTTCCACGTATATCCCAATATAATCATAGATAACGGTACTAAAAGTGAACACGCAGATAAAAATATAAACATTACAGAAATCTCCTCTCAACTTCTGATTAATTTGCTCTAAAGACTAAAGTTGTCATCAAATAAACCCTACCCATATTCCAACCGCTATAAGTATCATGCCTAGTATTCTTCCAATAAATCTCGCCTTTTTATTTCCAAATAAAGCAGTTGTTTCTGAAGTAGTAAATGGAAGCAAAACAACAGTGACCCCCATTACTATAATTCCACTTCCAATCATGCAATTGCGGCTTGACACAACACCATAAAACATAGCTAAAAACCCTAAAATAATGCCCGAAATGAAATACTTAATTTTATGTCTATCTTTTTCAATTATCTTTCTATAGCTGTTTTCGCACTCACTGCTACAAAATTCCAAATTACTATCTAATTCTTTGCCACAATATCTACATTTTTTCATAGTAACTTCCTCGATAATTTTCAAAATTTTATCCAAAAGCTCTCGATTTGTCTTTACTTTATTCTACCATAGTTCATTTTAAAATACTATTCCAATACACACAAAACAGAAAAAAGCGATCCTTTTCGACCGCCTATTTCCACCTACATATATATCGTATTTTTCACTACAATTTCTTCTGCACTGGATTTTATATTAATCATTAATCTAACCCACTTCATCTGATCCTGTGCCTTTAATTCTTCCGTCGCACCCTGTTTTTTCACCATCTGTTCCATAAGTATTTCCACCTGCTTTCTGGCTTCATGATCAATCTGATTCAGGTGTTTCGTCAGCTTTCCAGTCAATAGCAAGTATTGATATTTTGCTGATCTGTGTTCCTTCAGGAACTGTTTTCGCAACATTCCATATTTTCCATATATCGGTTCTTCTTAATTCAACAGTAAGCGCTTAATTTTCAGGTATTACCAGAAAAATATCCGACTACTTTTCAGCAGTCGGAGTACCTTGACAATTCACATATAATTGATTATTCGTTGGAGTTTTCTACCAGTCGTTTGAGTTCTGCCTTGACATCTTCATTCCATGGAGCCAGCTGATCCAGCTCCTCGTCACTCATACTATCATTAGGCTGTTTCTCAAGTAGATAAGTCAGATAGTGATAGACGTTTACTCCATTTGCCTTTGCCATTTCTACCATAGTATAAACAATGGCACTGGCCTGTGCACCGTTCGGAGTATCACAGAACAGCCAGTTTTTACGGCCTACTGTAAAGGGGCGGATTGCATTCTCACTGAGATTATTAGAAAAACTACATCTGCCATCTTCCAGATAGGTCATAAGATAGGAGCGGCGGTTTTGGATATAGGTGACTGCCTTATCCATCCGGGATCCCCGGGTAGGTTTCTGCATGTCAAGCCACGACAAAAAGCCTCAATGACAGGCACTTCTTTTTCAAGGCGTGCTTTTTTGAGAGAATCGAAGGTTGTACTTTTTGCCTTGATCGTTTCTTCCAGACGGAAGAGACGGTCGATATACAGGATACCCTGCACAGCAGGCTGGCCGTAATCCAGGTTTTTCCCTTTCGGGACTGCATCCACCAGGTACCTGCGTATATGTGCCCAACAGGCAGTACGTTTTGCATCCGGCACTTTGTTGTACCCGCTATACCCATCGCACATCAGGTAGCCTTTGAATCCCTGCAGGAATTCAACCGCGTTATCCCCGGCGCGGGTTTCCGAGTATTTATAGAGGATGATTGGTACACCACCATCTTCCCCGCTGCGGAAAAGCCACATATAGGATTTCGACTGGGCCCGGTGCCCCGGTTCATGCAGTACCTGCAGGGGCGTTTCGTCTGCCATTGCGAATTCCCGCTCCAGCAGTTTCCGGCGGAAGTATTCATACATCGGACGAAAGAATGCATCTGAATTAAGGATAACCCAGTTTGCCATGGTTGCCCTTGTGATGGATGCACCATACTGTTTCCAGTCTTTTTCCTGACGGCAGTAGGGCAGGCTGTTGCAGAACTTCTGGTACATCACCCATGCAACTGTGCCAGCCGAAGCATCCCATAGAGCAAATGCGGTTTTCCATCTTTTCCTTTTTTGATAACAGAAAGACCGCGTTTACTGCATTCCGGGCATTCATAGCTGACACTGTAGTATTCGATGACTTTCAGCTTTGCCGGGATAAAGACCAGTTCACGGCGTACAAACTCCTCACCGATCCTTTTCAGCGGGGCATTACAGGCCGGGCAGAACCTGTCCTTTTCCGGGATATCCAAATATTCCTTTTTTACAGGCAGACCCTTAAAACGTTCTGCATTTGTTGCGCGGGCTTTCCTCTTTTTTTCGGGAAGCAGTGCAGCCATCTCCTCGGCTTCAGCGGCCGCAGGATCCTGTTCCATTTCAGCTTCGTTGAAAAGGTTCAGCTGTCCCGGAAGATCGGCGGAACGTTTTTCGCTGGAAGTGCCAAAGAGTTTTTTACGGAGAAGTTCCACTTCTTCTTTCAGGTTATCACGCTCCTGTGTAAGGCTTCCTCCCGTTTATTTCCGGCATCGACAGTTGCCTGAAGAGTTTTTATTAAATTTTTCCAGCTCTGTGATCATATCTTTCAGCTCACGCAGCTGGATATCTTTGGAACTGTCTGCCACTTGCTTTTTCCTCC
>ENA-OQCE01000171-OQCE01000171.1-human-gut-metagenome-genome-assembly--contig:-NODE-171-length-30895-cov-2.075793_pt1 | contig 30895 bp, 35 predicted proteins | sample MGYA00242495_ERZ504572 | MGnify/ENA primary metagenome ERZ504572 (study PRJEB26092, sample SAMD00036228) | human gut metagenome | host: Homo sapiens | study: EMG produced TPA metagenomics assembly of... | reverse complement strand
GGTATTTCCCTGTTTTGTGTCAGGATCATGGAGGTGTCCGGATTTCTGGTGCCGGGCTGTATTTTGTTTTTTGTACTTTTCTTCCGGAATATGGGAAATCCGATTGCACAGGAGACTGCGCGAAACTGGCTGTTTCTGGTGCCGGAGAATCCATACAAGAAAGTTTTCTTCGGAGTGCTTGCAGGAACATCCCTCTGTGCGATGGATCTGCTTCCGGCACTGGTGGTTTCGGCATTGCTTCTGCATGAAAAACCGGGAATTATGCTTCTGTGGTATCTGACGTATCTGGTGGCGGATTTTATGTTTTCGGAAGTTGGGCTTTTGCTGGAAGCTCTTGTTCCGGCGTCTGCGATGGATACGGTTAAGAGTATGATCCAGATTTTGCTGCGTTGCATTATTTTAGTAATTGTTGCCGTTTTTCTGGCAATTGGATATTTCTTTGGCGGAATTGCAGGGGCTTTAGTGTTTACCTGTGCAGCTTCTGCCGGAATCGGCGGAGCGATTTCACTGATTTATCCATGGATGCTGCATCAGGCAGATAGGAGACTGCTCGCAGGTGCCTCTGTAAACCGCAATACAAAGAGTACATTACGGTTCAAGGGTTACTCTGCGAACAGTAACTTCGCAGCCCATATAAAATAAAAGAAAAATTGCACTTGCCGAACATTTGTTCTTGTGATATGATGTAAAAAGAACGGATGTTCGGCATTTTTGCGGAGGGATACTGGATATGAGAGAAATTTTGCAGATGGATCGTATCATGGAAAAACTAACCATACTTTCGGCAGCTGCCAGATATGATGTTGCGTGTACTTCCAGCGGGGTGCAGCGTGGAGGAGATGGTACACATACGGGAAACGCATATGCAAGTGGAATCTGTCATGCATTTACCGGGGATGGGCGCTGCATTTCACTGCTTAAGATTTTATATACCAATGATTGTATCTATGACTGCAAATATTGCAGGAACCGTTGCAGCAATGATGTGAAGCGTGTCAGTTTTACACCGGAGGAAATCTGTAAGCTCACGATGGAATTTTACCGCAGAAATTATATCGAAGGATTGTTCTTAAGTTCCGGAATTTTACATTCTCCGGATTATACCATGGGACTTTTATATGAGACCCTTTATTTATTGCGCACAAAATATCATTTTAACGGATATATACATGTAAAAGGAATTCCGGGAGCATCAGCGGATCTGCTGGAATTAACGGGGTATCTTGCAGACCGCATAAGTGTAAATTTAGAACTTCCCACGGCCGATGCGCTGCGGCAGATTGCGCCTAACAAAGTGCGTAAAAACATCCTTTCCCCGATGCGCCAGTTACAGAATGGAATTCGGCAAAGCCGCGAGTTTCACGGGGTATCGAGTATGAAAAGCCGGATGTATCTGGATGAGAAAACCTATTATAACCAGATGGCAGAGATGAAGGAAAGTTATGCCCGTCTGCAGGACTACCACGACGGAATTGCTGCCATCCGGGAGCATAAAGCGCGACAGAGTGCAGTACAAAGCTGGGGAGAAGAAATTGCCGGTGGGGAGAATTCCAGCAGAGTGAGAAACGTGCAAAAGAAGCTTCCGCAGACAACGCGGGGATTGATGCGGCCGGATCATTATTTTGTGCCGGCAGGACAGAGTACACAGATGGTGATCGGGGCATCGGATGAAAGTGATTATCAGATCATTTCGGTTTCAGAAGCTTTGTATCAGAAGTTTGAGATGAAGCGGATATTCTATTCTGCATTTATCAATGTGAATCATGACAGTTCCCTGCCAGATTTGCCCGGACCACCATTGTTACGTGAGCACAGGCTCTATCAGGCAGATTTTCTGTTGCGGTTTTATGGATTCCGCGCAGATGAATTGCTGTCAGAGAAAAATCCGAATTTTAACGAACAGATTGATCCGAAGTGTAATTGGGCAGTGCACCATCTGGAACTGTTTCCGGTGGAAATTAATCGTGCGGATTATTATACGCTGCTTCGTGTGCCGGGGATCGGAACAAAAAGTGCCCGCCGGATTATGGCGGCCCGGCGGTACGCAAAGCTGGATTTTTCAGATTTAAAGAAGATCGGTGTTGTTCTGAAACGTGCAGTGTATTTTATCACCTGTAAAGGAAAGATGATGTATCATACCCGTATGGAGGAAGGATATATTACACGGAATCTGATGTATCAGGAACGTCCGATGCAGATGCTGCTTTCGGATGGAACGGTGCAGACTTATGAGCAGTTATCACTGTTTGATGACAGGGGGAAAATTGTAGTATGAGTGAACAGATCGTGCTTCGATGTGAGGATTCTCTGGAAGGAATTTTTACAGCACTTTTCGATGCGTTTGTGTGTAAAAATAAAATGAAAGCTCCTTATACAGACAGTATTTCCATTGCGGCCGGTGAAGGAGAAATGACTTTGTTTGCCAGGGAGATCGAAGTACAGACAGATGCGCAGAAAGTGCAGAAGACGGTTTACAGTATACAGTATACAGTCAAGACTGGGGTATCCGGTGTATGATACACTGCTTCATGCATTATGCCATTTTGCAGAGGACCGGGGGACAGCAGTTCTTGGATATCTGGTGCGTGCATTTGCACAGGGACGTGGTATTTCCGATCAGCTTGCCGATCCGTTTGCACTTCGGGTGATGGAGTTGTCCCGCAAGGTAGACAATGAGCTGGATAAGCTGCTGGGATTTGTGAGATTTCAGGATCTGGGAAGTATTCTTGTGGCGCAGCTTGCACCAAAATGCAATATGGTTCCATTGATGATGGATCATTTTTCGGATCGTTTTCCGGATGAAAATTTTATTCTCTACGATGAAAACCGAAACCTTGCTGCCGTCCATGAAGCCGGACACCGCTGTGTTCTGGTGAGTGGAGAGCAGCTTCAGATTCCACAGGGGCATATGGATTATTTTGCTGTGCTATGGAAACAGTATTTTGCCACCATGGAAATTCGAGAGCGTCACAATGAGCAGTGTCAGAATCATCTTCTGCCAAAATGGTATCGCAAATATATGACGGAGTGGAATTAATAAATAGAAACGAAACTTGAAAACATTTCTTAAAACCAATATAATGAATAGAGTTGCAGTTATAAAACTATGGCAGAAAAGAATGATAGCAGCTGGCACATAGGAAAATTGGAGGAATGGAAATGGAACGTTGGGATATCTACGATAAAAATAAAGTGCGGACAGGAAGAACCATGGAGCGGAATCATTTCAATCTGGCAGATGATGAGTATCATCTGACGGTACTTGGCGTGATCAGGCGTCCGGATGGCAGATTTCTGATTACTAAGCGTGTGATGACCAAAGCATGGGCACCCGGATGGTGGGAAGTTTCCGGTGGTGCTGCGCAGGCAGGAGAAGAATCGGAAGAGGCAGTGCGCAGGGAAGTTTTAGAAGAGACCGGACTGGATGTAAAAGAAGCGGAAGGTGGTTATGTATTTACCTATCACAGAGAAAATCCGGGCGAAGGAGATAACTATTTCGTAGATGTTTATCGTTACACGATGGATGTTACGGAACAAGATGTCCATCTGCAGACCGAAGAAACAGACGGATGTCGGTTTGCTACACCAGAAGAGATCAGGGAATTCGCAGATCAGGGAATTTTCCTGCATTATGATAGTATCAAACGGGTATTTGAGGACTAATTACAATGGATAGGAGAATATTTTAAAAGATGTATTCCCATACGCAAAAAAAGGAATGTTGCAGAAATGCAACAATTCCTTTTTAATCGTTGTATCCAATATCTTATTCTAAAGAAAGAAAAAGGTACATAGAAACTAGATTAGTCGGCAATTATTTCACTACTGTTACGTTAACTGCCTGAGGACCTTTAGCGCCATCAGTGATTTCGAATTCTACTGCTGCACCCTCTTCGAGAGATTTGAAACCCTCCATGTTAAGTCCTGAGTAATGTACGAACACATCGTGCCGTCTTCAGCGGTGATGAATCCGTAACCCTTCTGGTTGTTAAACCATTTTACTGTACCTTTGTTCATCGAAAGTACCTCCAATATATTTGTGTTGCCTTGCAACTATGCTAAGAATAGCATAACCAATTGGAAATGTAAAGCAAAATCTTCGTAAAATAGCCGGATTTTAAAGCACTTCAAAAGAAATGTCGTGTTGTGAGAGAAATTGTCTGACAAATTTGTCCCATTCCGGTTCTAATGTCTTATCTGTAGAAAAAATGCGATAAGAAATTCCGGTAGTCAGTGTAAGCATCTGATTTTGAAATTTGATGTTCATGGACATGGCGGAAATATCTGCCGGGGTATAGGAACTTCCGATTCGTTCCATGGTGCGTTTTTGATTTTCCGGCGACAGCATCAGGACGAATTTAAAGGAGGATGGAGCTTTTTCCCTTTGATCAGGTCAAAGATGCGTGGACGGAGCATGGAAAATGGAAGAAAATGAAAAGTTTTAATACCGAGTTCTTCGGCTTCTGTATCTGTATAGAATCCTTTGGTAATAGTTCCATCAATCACATAGCTTGCAAAAGAAACGACAATGCCTCCTGAAGCAGAAAATGGTCAAAAATTTCAGTTTTGAGAAATTTATTCATAAAATCTTTTTTGTTTGTTAATGCAAGAGCCAGCATAAAAAACCTCCCCATTGTGAAACCGATAAAACGGTAGCTGATATAGTTTAATTTTAGCATGAGTGACTTCATCTTTTCAATCATAATGTGTTATAATGCCACTGATTGATAGAAAATGCACGGTTACTGCTCACAGGTTCCCCTGCGAACCGTAACGATGCAATCACTTAAGAAAAGAAGGGAAACTATAACTATGAAAGAATCATTTTTGATAGATGTTTTAAAAAAAGGAGTATCACCGTTTCATTGTGTGGAAGCAGCCATGGAGACGTTAGAGGAATCCGGCTTTGAGGAACTGGAGTATGCCAGACCATGGAATCTGAAAAAAGGAAAGGCTTATATGATGAATCATCATGGAACAACGCTCTATGCATTTACAGTTGGAGAAAACTTCCGTGCGGATGCAATGCTGCGCATGGCAGCTGCACATACAGATTATCCATATCTGCGGATCAAACCAAATGCGGATTTTGTGACAGACCGGTATGCGCAGGTGAACGTGGAAGTATATGGCGGACCGATTTTAAATACATGGTTTGATCGTCCGCTGGGGATTGCAGGGCGCGTGATCGTTCGAAGCAAAGATGTGTTTGCCCCGAAGACCATGCTGTATCGTTCCGGTCGTCCGGTTCTTATTATTCCAAACCTTGCCATTCACATGAACCGGGAAGTGAATAAGGGAGTGGCAATCAATAATCAGGTAGATTTGATGCCGGTTGCGGATATGCTGCCAGAAGAACAGCAGAGTACCGATTATTCCTGTCATTTCTTGCGGAAGAGCTGGCAGTAAAAAAAGAGGATATTCTGGATTTTGAACTGAATACATACTGTGTGGAAGAACCGGCATATGTGGGGATAAAAGAGACACTGCTGTCTTCTCCGCGACTGGATAACCAGACATCCGTTGCGGCACTGCTGGCAGCCATCGTGGAAGGAACACGGACCGATGGTATCAATCTGATCGCACTGTTTGATAATGAAGAAATCGGAAATACCAGCAAACAGGGCGCAGCATCGATCTTATTGCATGATATGGTAAAACGCATCTACCGGTCGCTTGGCTGCAGTGAGGAAGAAACGGATTGTGCGATGTATGGAGGGATGCTGCTTTCCGTGGATGTGGCGCATGCACTGCATCCGAATCATAAGGAGAAAATGGATATTACCAATCATCCGGTGCTTGGGGATGGATTCTGTATCAAAGAGGCATGTTCCCAGTCTTATGCGACGGATGCAAAGGCAATCGGAATTCTGCGGCAGCTCTGCGATCAGAATAAAATCGCATACCAGAGGTTTGTCAATCGTTCCGATGTGCGCGGGGGTGGTACACTGGGATCGGTTGCATCCACGCTGTTTCCGGTCCGCACAGTGGATATTGGAATTCCGCTCTTATCGATGCATTCTGCACGGGAACTGATGGGACGAACGGATTTTGATGCTCTGGCATCAGCTGTGACGGCATATTTTTCCTGAAAAATATGAAGAAACTATAAAATATGCCTTTTTCCCCTTTTCAAATATCTGAAACCGTGTTATGATATGAACATAGTAATGAATACTACATGTAATAGAAAATAAAAACTTTTTATAAAGTAATGATAAACACACGCACTTCATAAAATGATAGACGTATTTTAGAAAAGAGGGATGGATATGAGTCAGTATAAAATTGTAATTGACAGTTGTGGAGAACTTCCTGAGGATTTAAAGGCAGATGGACATTTTTGCACAGTGCCGCTTTTGCTGGATGTGGATGGATATCAGATCACAGATGATGAAACTTTTAATCAGAGAGATTTCTTGCAGAGAGTAAAGGCATGTATTCACAGCCCGAAATCTTCCTGCCCGTCTCCGGAGCGTTATATGAGTGCGTATGAGGGAGAGGCGGAGCATGTATATGTTGTGACGTTGTCCGGAAAATTGAGCGGATCGTACAATAGTGCGGTACTTGCAGCACAGCTTTACCATGAAGAGCATGAGGATTCCAAGCAGATTCATGTATTTAATTCCAAGTCGGCCTCGATTGGGGAAACCCTGATCGGATTAAAGATTCAGGAGCTGGAAGAATCCGGTGCATCTTTTGAAGAAATTGTAACAGAGGTGGAATCTTACATTTCTTCCATGAACACATTTTTTGTCATTGAGACACTTGAAACACTGCGCAAGGCTGGCCGTCTGAGCGGACTGAAAGCATTTGTGGCAAATACTTTAAACATCAAGCCGGTAATGGGATCCACCAAAGAAGGAACGATTCAGCAGCTTGGTCAGGCAAGGGGCATGAAGAAGGCACTTTCCAAGATGGTAGAGGATATGCTCAAAGTAACCAAAAACTGCGAGAGCCGTGTGCTTGCCATTTCCCACTGCAATTGTCCGGAACGTGCACAGTTTGTGAAAGAAGCGATTGAGAAAGTCGCAAAATTCAAAAAGATTGTAATTGTCAATACGGCCGGGGTATCCAGCATGTATGCAAATGAAGGCGGAGTGATCCTTTCGGTATAGGATTTTGCACTTGAAACAACCGTCATATAGAAGTAGAATACGGGGAGAAGCTTTTTTATAAGCTTCTCCCTATTTTGTGAGTCAGGTACCGGCTGCCGAAAGCGGTTTACAGATACCTGCAGGGAGAATAAAGATGTATTCATATGAAGAAGTATTGGATCAGATAGAAAATGGAAGACGGTTTGGAAACCGGCCGGGAGTGGAAATTACCGGAATCATGTTAGAACAGATGGGACAGCCGCAAAACGGGATGCCATTTATTCATGTGGCGGGAACCAACGGAAAAGGATCGGTCTGCGCATTCCTGACATCAGTTTTCCGGGAAGCCGGATTAAAAGTCGGAACATTTATTTCTCCACACCTGATTGATTTTGAAGAGCGTATCATGGTTGATGGAAGACAGATTTCCAGAGAAGATGTGACACGAATCGGCAATGTTCTGCTGGAGCAGGAATTTGGCGTGACACCGACCATGTTTGATTATTGCGTGCTTATGGCGGTACTGTATTTTAAAGAACAAACTGCGATCTTGTAATTATGGAGACCGGCCTCGGAGGCAGACTTGATTCTACGAATGCACTGGGAAATCCGGTGGTATCGGTGATCACACGGATTGGTTATGATCACATGAACATTCTTGGAAATACCATAGAAGAGATTGCGCGGGAGAAAGCGGGAATTATCAAAGCCGGAGTGCCGGTGGTAATTGCACCGCAGGAGCCGGAAACACTTGCGTGCTGCAAAGGGCGGCCGCAGCAAAGGGAGTACGTGCGCGGTGTGTACAGGAGAATGACCTGCAGAGGGCAAAGGCAGTACAGCCGGGACTTTTGGGTGCTTATCAGAGAGAAAACGCCGCTACAGCCATGTGTGCGGCACAAGTGGCATGGACGGATTCCGGATAGAAAAAGAGAAGATGAAAACCGTTATTGCCCGTGGAATTCACAGAGCGGTATGGCCGGGGCGTATGGAAATTTTAAGTACAGAACGTTTCTGATGGTGGATGGTGCACACAACAGTAACGGAATCCATGCATTGCGTACAAGTCTCGAAGAATTGTATCCGGAGGAAAAGTTTCATTTTGTGATGGGTGTGATGGCAGACAAAGACTATGAAAAGATGATCGGGGAACTGTTGCCGATTGCCATGGATTTGTAACCGTCACACCGGAGAGTGCACGGGCACTGCAAGGGGAAACACTGGCAGAAGATATCAGAAAACAAGGGGTGTCTGCACACGCAATTACAAAGGTTGCAGAGATTCCGGAACTTTTAACACCAAAAGAAAAGACGATTGCGCTGGGGTCTTTGTATTTTATCGGGGAATTAAAAAGCGTATATCAGAATAGGGCATAACAGATGCAGGAGTATCCATATGGCATTGCAATATGAAACAACAAAAGAACATACAATTACCGTTACCGGGTATGAAGGAACCGTAAGACATCTGGTCATTCCAGATCAGGTGGATGGATGTCCGGTGAAAACGATCGGCAAAAATGCATTTTCCGCAAGGGAAGATTTAGAGAGTGTAAGTATTCCAAAGACGGTGGAAACGCTAGGAAGATATGCATTTTACAATTGTAAAAACTCAAAAGCATTTCGTTGTACGACAGTGTGGAAGACTATTATGACGGCGTGATCAAGCAGTGCCACTGTCTGGAAGAAGTGAAGCTGACGCAGCTTAGGGGAGACTATTCGGTGATGAAAGAACTTCTGGCAGATACCGACCGCAGGCTGCATTTTCGCATAGAGCCATGTGGGCTGCAGCTGACGTTTCCGGCATATGTATACAATTTTGTGGAAGATGTGGAGGCTCGGTTCTGCATCACAAGATTGAGGGAAGCGGGTATCCGTACCGGGAATGTGTCACAAGAAAAGGCGTGGATTTGCTGGCGTATGACCGTCTGTTTTCGCAGGTGGTAAATGATGATTATCGCACGGCAATTGAGATCGCCTGTGATCGGCTGATGTATCCGGTTGAGCTGGAGAACCATCTGCGGGAACAATACGAACAGTATCTGGAGCAGAATGCAGAGGTGATCCTTAAGGTGCTGATTCCGGAGAATAAGGTGGAAGAGATTTCTTATCTTTGTGCCTCCTGCCTGATTCCGGAAGCGGCACTTGCCGATGCCCTTCCGCTGGCATCGGAGGAAAAGATGAGCCAGATTGCAGCAATACTGATGGAATATCAGCGGAGTAATTTCGGAAAGAAGAAAGCATCTACCATGTCTTTGGACTGGTAGGAAAAGGAGAACGATGAAGACAAGGGAACAACTGGAAGCAACCGGAAATAAAATATTAAACAGTGTCAGGACAGAACTGTATCTGTCGATGCGGTTTATGGGACCGGCACTCGGAAGTCTGGGATTTGCCATGGATCTGTCGACGAGAACGGTAGGCACGGATGCGGTATATATCCGGTTCAATCCGACCTATCTGCTGCAGACTTATATTGAACGGCCGGAAATTTTAAACCGGACATATATGCATATGCTCATGCACTGTCTGTTCCGGCATATGTTTTCCGCAAAACAGCACGAGGATGCACAGCTGTGGGATCTCTGTTGTGATATTGCAGTGGAATCGGTGGTGGATTCCATGGATTATCCGACCATTTTGCGTGTGACTTCGGATTTCCGGCAGGAGTGGTATGAAAAACTGGAAAAGGAAGTTTCAGTGCTTACAGCGGAAAAACTGTACCAGTATTTTATGCTGCGCAAACGCGATCCATATCTGGAAGAATCCCTCCGGCAGGAATTTTTGCTCTGTGACCACAGTTTCTGGCAGCGCATGGAGAAAGAACCGCCGCAGGAGCAGAATAAAAACCAGCCCCCGGTGCCGCAGGAGAATCCGCAGATGGACAGTGATCAGCAGGAAAATGCCGGGGAGAAAACGTCTGATGCAACGCCGCTTGGAAAAACCGATCCAAAGGAAGACGAGTGGAAAGAACATGCAAAGCGTATCGAAAGCGATATGGAAACCTATGCAAAAGACGCGGCGGCAGATGCGGGAAAGCTTGCATGGATGTTAAAGCTGAGCAGCGGGAGCGAAAAAGCTACAAAGAATTTTTAAAGAGGTTTGCAGTTGTGAGAGAAGAGGTTTCCGTGGATATGGATTCGTTTGATTACGGATTTTACATGTATGGACTGCAGCATTACGGAAACATGCCTCTGATCGAGGAAAACGAATTCCGAGAGGCAAAAAAGATCGAAGAACTTGTTATTGCAATCGATACTTCGGCCTCCTGCAAGGAAAAACTTGTGCAGCAGTTTTTGAATGAGACGGGGGCAATTTTAAAGCACCAGGAGAGTTTTTTCCATAAAGTGCATATCCGCATCATCGAATGTGATAACCAGATTCAAAAAGATATTCCAATCACAAATCTGGACGAAATCGGGGAATATACCGAGCAGTTTTCCGTTTCCGGAGGGTATGGAACGGATTTTCGGCCGGTATTTTCCTATGTAGAGAAATTAAGAAACAGCGGGGAACTCAAAAACTTAAAAGGACTGATGTATTTTACGGACGGGTATGGAGAATATCCGAAAAAACCGACAGATTATCAGACGGTATTTGTTTTTTACGGGGATGACACACCGCAGAAAACTTTTTCGGGAGAGCCGATAAAAGTGCCGGACTGGGCAGTGAAATTATATTTGTCAGAGGATACAAAAGGATAGATAAAGGAGAAATTTTATGAACATCAAACAGGCAAAACAGGAAATCATAAATACGGTTCAGGCGTACCTGACAAAAGATGAGACCGGGGAGTATGCGATTCCTGTGGAACGGCAGCGTCCGGTACTTTTGATCGGGCCGCCTGGAATCGGTAAGACCGCAATTATGGAACAGGTGGCGCAGGAGTGCGGGATCAATCTGGTTTCTTATACGATCACGCACCATACGAGACAGAGTGCGATCGGACTGCCGTTTATCTCGAAGAAAACCTATGATGGGGAGGATGTATCGGTCACAGAGTATACAATGAGTGAAATTATCGCCTCGATCTATGATCAGATCGAACAAAGCGGAATTCATGAGGGAATCCTGTTTCTCGATGAAATCAACTGTGTATCCGAGACGCTGGCTCCGACGATGCTGCAGTTCCTGCAGTACAAGACATTTGGAAATCACAGGGTACCGGATGGCTTTGTCATCGTTACGGCGGGAAATCCTCCGGAATACAACAAGTCGGTGCGGGATTTTGATATTGTTACTTATGACCGTGTCAAGCGGATTTATATAGAAGAAGATTTTTCTGTGTGGAAAGAGTATGCGTATAAAGCGCAGATTCATGGAGCAATTCTTTCTTATCTGGAGATTAAAAAGAACAATTTCTATTCGGTTGTGTCGGATCTGGATGGAAAACGGTTTGTGACCGCCCGTGGATGGGAAGATCTCTCACAGGTCATGAAAGTGTATGAACAGCTTGGATTTGCCATAGACTATGACTTTGTTGTGCAGTATCTGCAGGACGAGGAGATTGCCCGCGATTTTGCTGCTTATTATGAACTGTACAATAAGTATAAGAATATTTACCGTATACCGGAAATTTTAAGAGGGCAGTATACCGGAAAACAGTATGACGATCAAAAATGCACCGTTTGACGAGAAGCTGAGTCTGCTGGGGCTGCTTTTGGACAGCCTGGGACAGGAATTCATTTTCTTATTAACCGGAAAAAAGCTGCACAGGAAGCTTTTTTTGAGCAGCTGGGATTTTTGCGGAGCGATCTGAAAGAAGGACGGGGAAGCGGAAAAGAAATTCTGGAAAGACAGGATTTCTTCTTATGACACATGATCACTCACCGGAAAAAAGGCCGGCATGATCGACAGGGAACAGGAAAAAAGCCATGTGTGCGGCACTTCAGGCAATGAATGACTGCCTGACGGCACTGGCAGTCGAAGGAACCGGTGATGCAAAAGGAGATTTCTTATGTGTCAAGAAACTGTTTGATGAGAGGGAGCAGATCCGCCAGAAGGAAATTTCAGATGCAGGCCGTCATCTGACGCATGCATTTGAATTTCTTGCACGGGTATTTGGAGAGGGACAGGAAATGGTAATCTTTTTGTCCGAACTTCGGCCGGTTATTACAGTATGAAATTTGTCAGTGAATGTGGAAATGATGCCTATTATAAGTACAACAAACTTCTGCTTTTGAAAGAACGCACACAGGAGTTAAAGGACGAAGCAATGGAACTTCTGGGACTTTAGGGAATCAGGTTATGGTTTTTATGAATTTTTTTGATAGAGAAATTTCATAAGATCTATAGACAAATACTTCAGATTGTACTAAAATATGTAAAAATAATAGTACATCCAGTATTCCATAACGAAAAGTTATAGAACACTTGAATTGGAATAGAAAATGGAGGAAATGAAAATGGAGAAAAAAAATCTTGACTGGGGTAACCTGGGATTTGGTTACATGACCACAGACTACCGTTATGTTGCAAATTACAAGGATGGAAAGTGGACGGATGGAGCACTGGTAACAGATCCTACCGTTACATTAAATGAGTGTGCAGGTGTATTCCAGTATTCACAGTCCTGTTTTGAAGGATTAAAAGCATACACAACAGAGGACGGACATATTGTATGTTTCCGCCCGGACTTAAATGCAAGCCGTATGAAAGATTCCTGTGAGAGACTTGAGATGCCGGTATTCCCGGAGGATCGTTTCGTAGATGCCGTAGAGCAGGTAGTAAAGGCAAATGCAGCATGGGTACCTCCATTTGGTTCCGGAGCAACGCTTTATATCCGCCCATATATGATCGCTACAAACGCTGTTATCGGCGTAAAGCCGGCAGATGAGTATCAGTTCCGTATTCTGGTTACACCAGTAGGACCTTACTTCAAGGGCGGCGCAAAGCCAATTACAATCCGTGTTTCTGATTTTGACCGTGCAGCACCTCACGGAACCGGACATATCAAAGCCGGACTGAACTACGCTATGAGTTTACATGCAATCGTAGATGCACATGCTCAGGGATATGCTGAGAACATGTATCTGGATCCTGCTACAAGAACTTATGTAGAGGAGACCGGTGGAGCAAACTTCATTTTCATTACCAAGGACGGAACATTCGTAACACCAAAGTCAGACAGTATTTTACCTTCCATTACAAGAAGATCTCTGATGGTTGTTGCTGAAAAGTATCTGCATATGCCGGTAGAGCACAGACCGGTTAAATTCTCAGAAGTACCTGATTTTGCAGAGTGTGGACTCTGTGGTACTGCAGCAGTTATTTCTCCAATCGGAAAAGTTGTTGATCATGGCAAAGAAATCTGTTTCCCGAGTGGAATGGAAGAAATGGGACCATATACTAAGAAACTGCGTGAGACACTTACCGGAACCCAGATGGGCGAGATTGAAGGACCGGAAGGCTGGGTTCACAAGATTATGTAAGTCTATGAGGGAACTGTTTTAAATATAAGTGTTTTCTATGTGACGGAAGACGGGGTACATTCTCTTTCTACAGAAAAGTTTACAAATCCTGCGGTACATCTTTGATGTATCGCCTTGCGCCGATATTGATTTCAGGTTGGTTTTATAAAAGTTTTACGTTTACGCTATTAGCGTTATGCGATGGAACTACGGCGCAGTTGTAAATTTATTCTTCCGAAAGAAATGTACCCCGTTTTCCTGTTGGTTGGGAAAATTATAAGTAAAAACGATTCTTACAAATTCTGTAAATGGGATCTATTGATAAAAAATAGTGATTAAGGTGACACATTTCTTTATTTTCAATGCCTAAAATAAAGAAATGTCACCTGTAAGAGAAAAATTGCTTCTTCAGGTACCGATTATTTGAAAAAATGGTACCTGAAGAAGCAATTTTTATTTCATAGAGACTTTGTGGTATCTAAATGTTACATTTTAAGTGTATAGATACCATAACGGTATCTTTTATGCAAATTTTCTTTGTATAGATACCAATACGTTTTTCAAATTATCTTTTCTCCAACCAACAGGAAGAAGGCGTATATTTCTTTCGGAAGAACAAATTTGCAACTGCGCCGTAGTTCCATCACATAACGCTAATAGCGTAAATGAAAAACTTTTTATAAAACCAACCTGAAATCAATATCGGCGCTGCTTTGTAAATTTTTCTGTAGAAAGAGAATATACGCCTTCTTCCGTCACTTTGAGAAAACTTATATTTAAAACACTCGTACAAATCCATTGTATCGAAAAAAGCATTGACAGATACGCAATATGTGAGAAGATAGAAATAAGCCCCACAAAGGGGCAAAAATAATACAGGAGATATGCATTTATGGCTCCAACCTATCGAAAGAGATATAAAAAACGAAGAACAAGAAAAGAACAGCTGCAGATGCGCATTTTAATGATTCTCATTGCCGTAATTTTGCTGGGATCCATTCTGGGAATCATACATAAAGTGAAGCAGGAACGGGCGCAGCAGACGGTGTCTGACAGCAGCTGGGATATTACAGATAAAAAATACGTTGACCAGAGACCGGAATTAGACGTGGAACTGCTTCCGGTCAATGAATATTCCCGTCCGGGGCTTGCACTTAAAAAGGTTCGTGGAATTGTCGTTCATTACACGGCCAATCCGGGAACGACTGCCATCCAGAACCGGAATTATTTCGCAGGGCTGGAACAATCTCACCAGACCAAGGCAAGCAGTCATTTCGTGATCGGGCTGGATGGAGAAATTGTACAGTGTATTCCCTGCAATGAAATCGCATATGCATCCAATAACCGAAACAGTGATACAATCGCAATCGAATGCTGTATTCCGGATGACACCGGAAAATTCAATGACAGTACGTATCAGTCATTGATCGAGTTGACAACCTGGCTGATCGGAAGATATGATCTTGGAATTGAAAATGTGATCCGGCATTATGATGTGACAGGCAAAAACTGTCCGAAATATTTTGTGGAACATGAGAGTGCATGGGAAGATTTTCATGATGATCTGGCGGCTTACATCGAAAAAAATGGAGTAGACAAAGAATAAAAAATCATCTACAATAAATTAAATATAGGAAGTATTCTGAATAATTAACGGAACAGAGGAGAAATTTTTGATACAACTATTTACGGAATTACAGGAAAAGAAAAATGTAAGGAGTAATCTGAGTGCTCTGCGTGCCAGCCTGAAAGAAGCAACGGAAGAGCAAAAAGCGCAGGCTATAGAATTTGTACGTGGGCATGAAGATCTGGTGTTTGGATTTTTACAGGAAGAGGATGCAAAGACGCGGAAGAATGCAGCACTTCTTCTGGGAGACCTGGCAGTACAGAATGCGTTGCAGCCGCTCTGGAAAGCATATACCCGGGAACAGACACTGTTCGTAAAAAGTGCATATCTGGAAGCCATGAAGGCACTTCATGCAGAAGAAATCCTTTCGCAGCTGAAAGATCGTCTTGCAGAGCTGGAAGGAGAGCCGGTCACCGAAGAAAACCGGAAACACTGGGAAGCAGAACTGCGGGCACTGCGGGCAATCCTGCTTCAGTATGAAGGAATCGATACCCATCATTTTGATATAAAACAAAAGAACAATCATGTACTTTTGGTGACAAACCGCAATCATCGCGGAATACTGGAAAATCAGACCGGTGGAAAGGTGCATCCGCTCGGTGTGATTGTACAGACGGATGATCTGTTGCAGCTGTTGCAGATCCGCACATATCGGGACATGTTGTTTTTACTTCCGGTCAAAGGACTTCTGGAGCAGGAACCGGAAAAAGCAGCAGAGACGGTGTGGAAGCCAATGCTTGCAATCTGTGCAAAATACCACCGGGAGGACAAGCCATTCTTTTTTCGGATTGAGTGCAGATCCGCAATGACACTGGAACAGAGAAGCCGGTTTGTCAAAAAGCTTGGATCTGCCATTGAACAGTTGTCGGATGGAAAACTGGTGAATTCTCCGGGGGATTATGAGGTAGAACTTCGACTGATTGCAAATCGTGAGGGAAAGTTTTTCCCGGCACTGAAATTTTATACTATTCCGGATCACCGGTTTGCGTACCGGAAACATGCAATTGCCGCTTCCATGCACCCTTCCCTTGCGGCATTGATTATGGAACTGGCAGCACCATATCTGAAAGAGAATGCGCAGATTATTGATCCGTTCTGCGGCGTGGGCACCATGCTGATTGAGCGGGATATCCGTGTTCCGGCACGTGAAAATATGGTACGGATATTTTTGGAGAGGCAATTGACGGAGCACGGGAGAATGCGGCTCTGGCAGGAGAACAGATCAATTTCATACACAGGGATTTCTTTGATTTTAAACATGATTATTTGTTTGATGAGATTGTAACCAATATGCCGGTGCGGGGAAAAATGACGCGGGAGCAGCTGGACCGTCTATATGAGAAATTTTCCGGAAAGCATTAACCATTCTGGAAAGGAGGCTGTGATTGTAATGTATACAGGAGAGATGGATTTGTGAAGAAACAGCTGCGTCTTCACAGGGAATTCTCTCTTTTGGAAGAATATTGTATGCAGAGTAAGGCAGGATGTTATCTGTTAATTATAGGAGTAAAGAGGTAATGGCATGAACGATGATACGAATCTGATAGATATATCAATGTTACAGCAGCTGCAGGATCAGTTTTGCTGTGCAGATCATTTGTATCTGATGTGTGTGGATAAGAATAAAGGTGTTGTGACAAAACCGTTTGGAACAGAAGAACAGGTGGGGTTTTTACGGACACAGGTAGATAAACATGCCTACATGGAACTGGTAGACCAGATGCAGCATGACCGGATGGAAACGGTTGTGGAGCGGGAAACAGCACAGGATTTCATGAAATTGTGTGCTGTTTCCACAAAAGTAGAAGATCAGCTGCAGGTTGTCTGGATTGTTATGGGCATTATAAAGGAGCGGTTGACACCGGAGGTTCATCTGCCGGAGGGAATGCTTATTACGACGGAGGAGCAGTTTTACGCATCGGTAGAATTTTTATCAATGCTTTCCGGACAGTTGTTTGAGAGTCGCAGAAATCAGATGATTGCGCAGAAAGCGGTTGAAAAGAGTTCTGTTTCCGAGCTGGCGATGGAATACCAGCTGCACCGCAGCCGGGCAATGACCGAAATTTTGCAGATGATGGATTCGGATAACAGTTTTGAAAAAGTGGCTGAGGATATTTTGCGGGAGACATGTGAAAGTCTGGAAATTTCCGGTGGATGTCTGTTGCGTGAGAATACAGGGGAAAATACGGCAGACATGATCTGCGAGTATACAAAAGAACCAGACAAGTCCATTCTTGCAGAGGGGCAGCATATTCCGATCGATGCACTGCCGTTTTATAATGGTAAGCCTTATATGATCTCATCGGACTCCATCATGCCGGAACCGTTTGCACATTTATTTAAAACCTGTCATATCAGTGCCGGAATTTTTGAACCGATTGAAATACAAAACCGCACGGCAATGTATTTCTGCGTGTATGATAATGAAAAAACAAGAATCTGGGAGAACAGGGATATCAAATTTGTCAGTGATGTGCGAAGAGTTGTGCAGAGCATCATGCTTAAAAGAATTGCAAAGAATTCGCTGGCAAGTTCCTATACATCTTTAGAGGCGATTCTGGAAAATACCGGATGTGGAATATATGTGGTCGATTATCATACCAATTCGATTCTTTATATGAATCACAAATTCAAAGAACTTTTCTCTCGCAGTATCGCGGGAAATCATCTGGAAAAAATGCTTTTTTCCGACCGGGAGACAAAGCGCAGCCAGTATCATGAGGAAATTTATTCGGTGGTTGAGGAACGCTGGCTGGATGTGCATAAAACCGAGATTGACTGGGTGGATGGCAGAAAAGTTGCCATGTGTACACTCTATGATATTACCGAAAAGAAAATTTATCAGAAAGAAATTGAAAATCAGGCGAACAATGATTTCCTGACAGGGTTGTTTAATCGCATGCGCTGCGAACAGGATCTGGAACAGTTTATACGAAAGACCCGGGAAAAAGATGCAACAGGAGCGTTGCTTTATATGGGATTGGATGATTTTAAGCATATCAATGACGGGCTGGGACACCAGTATGGGGATATTCTGTTGAAAGCGATTTCCCATAGCCTGCGCAGGATAGATGGGATTGAGAATACCTGTTACCGCATGGGAGGGGATGAGTTTGTTGTGATTATTCCGGATTCCGTGTATCCGGAGCTGGAACGGATTGTCAGGGAAGTGACATCCATATTTAAGAAACCATGGTTTTTAAAGGGAGAAGATTATTATTGCACCATAAGTATGGGGATCGTATATTTCCCGAAGGATGGGGAAACGGTGGAAGAACTTGTCCGTAAAGCAGATATTGCCCTGTTGTCGGCAAAACGCGGGGGCAAAAACCGCGTGGAATACTATGATGGGATGGACGCATCTTCCTCATACCGCAGACTGGATCTGGAAAAAAATATGCGTACTGCAGCCATGAATGCATGCACGGAATTTGAAGTGTTTTATCAGCCGATCATTGATGTCTGTCAGCCGGGAGAGCCATGCTGTGGTGCGGAAGCATTGATCCGCTGGAATTCAAGTGCACTTGGATTTGTGAATCCGGCAGATTTTATTCCACTTGCGGAATATCTGGGACTGATCAATCCAATCGGTGAATATGTAATGAAAAATGCGGCATTGCGGTGTAAATACTGGAATGATATGGGGCATCCGGAGTATCATGTCAATGTAAATTTGTCGGTTGTACAGCTGTTGCAGAATGACATTGTAAAGAAGGTTGCAAAGGTTCTGGAAGAAACCCGTATCATACCACAGAATCTGACGTTGGAAGTAACGGAGAGCCTGGCGATCAATGATATGGTTCGGATGAAGAAGATATTAAGTGAGATCCGGAATCTTGGTGTACGCGTGGCACTGGATGATTTTGGAACAGGATATTCATCCCTCAATCATATCCGTGAGATGCCGTTGGATGTGATCAAGATAGACCGTTTGTTTTATTGAACATCTTGGAGAAGACGATTTTTCCAATGCATTTGTGCGGATGGTTTCGGAACTGGCAAATGCCATCAATGTACGCGTATGCGTGGAAGGTGTGGAGACTAAGCGCCAGAGAGATATTGTAAAAAAGATGGGAATCCGTATGATTCAGGGATTTTTTTATGGAAAACCGATGAAGATTGAAGAATTTGAAAAGAAATATCTGATATAAGGTGAATGCTATGTATACAGAAGAACAGGTTTGAATTGTTAATGGGAGGAAAAATGCTTAATCTGAAAGGACGGTCTGATAAGAAAAGTAAAAATATAATTGGTATTATACAAAGCTGCCTTATCCTGGTATTGGTAATTCTTATTATTTTTATGATGATACAGATTAGCTGGTTACAAGGGACAGCGCGTGTAATAAATTATGCAGGTCTGGTACGTGGAGCTACACAGCGTGAAGTAAAATTAGAAATTACAGAAAACCGGAATGAAGAATTAATGAAATATTTGGATGATATTCTGAGTGGGTTAAGATATCAGGATGGACATTATGAACTGGTAAAACTCTATGACAAAGAATATCAGGAAAAATTAAAGATTCAGAGTGATTACTGGGAAAAATTGAAAACAGAAATTGAAGCCGTAAGAAGTGTGGGATATGAAAATACAGATATTGTCAATATGAGTGAGATTTATTTTAAGATGGCAGATGAAACTGTATTTGCAGCAGAAAAGTATTCCGAAAAGATTGCCACAAAGATTCGCACCATAGAGATCCTGTCTGCGTTTGATATGCTGTGTCTGGTGATATTGGTTATTGTGCAGACCCTGATGGCAATGAAGATGGCGGTGAAAAATAAGCTGTTAGAACACAGGCATATACAGATGCCCATACCGGATTGCCAAACAAAAGTGCCTGTAAGGAACTTCTTGGTAATAAAGAAATAATTAGTGAGCCTACCGCATGCATAATGTTTGACCTGAATAATTTAAAGACGGTAAATGATACAATGGGACATTTGGCAGGAGACCAGTTAATATTGAATTTTGCCCGGCTTTTGCGCAATGTGATTCCGGAAAAAGACTTTGTTGGAAGATATGGTGGAGATGAATTTATGGCAGTTATTTATCATACAAGCCAAACAGAGGTTGAGGAAATATTAAAATGTTTATGTCTCGAAAAAGACCGGTTAAACAACAGGGAAGACAAAATGCTGATTGACTATGCATATGGATGGGCATTATCCGCAAACGACGGTGAATATACAATTCAGACATTGCTCGATAAGGCTGACTCTTATATGTACGAAAACAAAAAATTATGTAAGAGATATAGACTGACATCTGAGGTTGAATTTTTTTTAGTCTTATAACAGGGAATCAGCATCTGTCAAATGCTGGTTCCTTTTATTTATTTTATCAGAAAGGAAGAGAAGCCGGCAAAGGTTCGGGAAGAAAACAGGCTTTGAGGGATGTCCTGCATGTGATCCATGAAAAAACCTCTTGCATTTCCGGAGAGGGTGTGTAATATAGTACATGCAGCGGCAGATTGGGGGCACCACCTTCAGTCGCTATATAAAATTAATGCACAAAGGGATACGATAAGGAGGATGTTATGTACACAGCATTAACAATTGCTGGAAGTGATTCCAGTGGAGGCGCCGGCATTCAGGCAGATATTAAGACAATGACAGCAAACCATGTTTACGCAATGAGTGCGATCACGGCTTTGACTGCCCAGAATACGACCGGTGTAACAGATATTATGGAGGTAACCCCGAAGTTTTTGGCAGAGCAGCTGGACAGTATTTTTACGGATATCTATCCGGATGCGATTAAAACCGGAATGGTTGCTTCTGGTGAACTGATTGGGACGATTGCGCAGAAGCTGACAGAGTATCACGCAAAAAATATTGTCGTAGATCCTGTCATGGTGGCAACCAGTGGAGCGAGACTGATCAGTGAGGATGCCATCAGCACATTGAAAAGTAAATTATTACCGCTTGCAACGGTGATTACGCCAAATATTCCGGAAGCGGAAGTGCTTTCCGAAATGCAGATCAAGACCGATGCAGATATGGAAAAAGCAGCAGAAATTATTTGTGATACATTGGCTGTGCCGTTTTATTAAAAGGTGGTCATCAGTTAAATGATGCCAATGACCTGCTCTACCAGAAGGGTAAAGAGCCGGTATGGTTTGAGGGAAAGAGGATTGACAATCCAAATACACACGGGACAGGCTGTACGCTTTCTTCTGCGATTGCATCAAACCTTGCAAAAGGAAGAGATCTTGAAACGTCCGTGAAGTATGCAAAAAATTATATTTCCGGTGCACTTGCTGCCATGCTTGACCTTGGAAAAGGAAGCGGACCAATGGACCATGCATTTGCAATTGAAGGAGAATATTAGTATCCGGCAAATGTGAGGCCGGGTTTATCATAGGTTAAGAGGAGTGTACAAATGGAAAAAAAGGAACTTCCGTGTTCAGTAACGGATTAATTTGGTTTGGAGCAGGTGTATCCCTGGCGGAAATACTGACAGGTACTTATTTTGCACCGCTTGGATTTGGAAAAGCCATGGCAGCAATTTTACTGGGACATCTGATCGGCGGACTTATGATGTTTGCAGCAGGAATGATTGGAGCGAAAGAACGAAAAAGTGCATGGAAACTGTGAAAATGAGTTTTGGCGAGAGAGGAAGCTTCTGTTTGCTGTCTTAAATGTGTTACAGCTTGTAGGGTGGACCGCAATTATGATTTATGACGGAGCGCTTGCGGCAGACGGGGTTTTGCATACCGGAATCTGGGTATGGGCGATCATTATCGGCGCATTGATTGTTGTCTGGATTTTTGTCGGACTTACGAATCTTGGCAAGTTAAATACGGTTGCCATGACCGCACTTTTTTATTTTATCTCTGGTTCTTTTTTAAAGTGATCTTTTTTGGAACCGGAAGCGCGGCCCCGGTCGTGGATGATGGAAGTCTTACATTTGGTGCGGCTGTGGAACTTGCCGTGGCAATGCCGCTTTCCTGGCTGCCACTGATCAGTGATTATACAAGAGAAGCAGAAAAACCGTTTGACGCAACACTTGTCAGTGTGGTTGTCTACAGTCTGGTCAGCATTTTTTATGTATATGATCGGTATGGGGGCTGCTATTTTTACCGGCGAATATGATATTGCGCAGATTATGTTAAAAACAGGGTTTGGCGTTGTGGGACTTCTCATCATTGTATTTTCCACGGTTACGACGACGTTTCTGGATGCATATTCCGCAGGAGTTTCAAGTGTTTCCATTTCCTCAAAAATTAAGGAGAAATGGGCAGCGATTGTTGTTACCGTGATTGGAACTGTGGCAGCAATTGTTTATCCGATGGATAACATTACAAATTTCCTGTATCTGATTGGTTCTGTATTTGCCCCGATGATTGCAGTGCAGATTGCAGATTATTTCATTTTAAAGAAAGCAGATGCTGGGGAATCCGCATTTCAGTGGAGAAATCTTGTGGTGTGGCTGGTCGGTTTTGTACTGTACCGGGTGCTGATGCATGTGGATACACCGGTTGGAAATACGCTGCCGGATATGGTGATTACCGTAATTGTCTGTGTGATTGTAGAAAAAATTGCAGCAGCAGTAAAAGAAAAATAAGGTGTTATCATCCTACACCTATTAATCATAAGACTTTTTTGTTTGACTTTTTAGAAAAAGAGAAATATAATAATTTTTAAACGAGTAGCAAACGAGCGTAAATCCAGTTTTGCTGCTCGTTTTTATTTTTATAATGCCATGAAAAAGTGTGTAGCTTATCAGCGTAAGTCCAGCTTGTGAGATAAGTACATGCTTTTTTTATGTAGAAAAAGGAGGATTCAGTTAAGATGGCAGAAAGAAACAGGATGAAGGAGATGCCGGTCAATAAGCTCATGGTACAGATGGGAATACCGATGATCTTGTCGATGGCATTGCAGGCGGTCTACAATATTGTGGACAGTGCCTTTGTCGGAAACATGAAGGAGGGAAGTGAAGCCGCTTTAAATGCACTTACGCTGGTGTTTCCGGTGCAGATGCTCATGGTAGCGGTAGGAATCGGAACCGGTGTGGGGACGAATGCACTTCTTGCGCGGACACTTGGACAGGGAAACAGCAAAAAAGCAGCAAAAGTTGCGGGAAACAGTTTATTTCTTGGAGTAATTATTTATGCGGTATGTCTGCTGTTTGGAATTTTCGGAGTGAAAGCCTATATTTCATCGCAGACGGTTGATCCGGAAGTAATTTCGATGGGAACCGGCTATCTAAGGATATGTTGTGTGATTTCGTTTGGAATTATCTTCTTTTCCCTGTTTGAAAAGTTATTACAGGCAACCGGACGTTCGCTTTATTCTACAATCGGTCAGGTTGTGGGGGCAGTGGTAAATATTATTCTTGATCCGATCATGATCTACGGGATCGGACCTGTTCCTGAAATGGGAGTAGAAGGTGCTGCATATGCGACGGTAATCGGACAGGTTGCATCGGCAGTATTACTCTTTATTTTCCATACGAAATTAAATAAAGAATTTGCGCATGGAACAAAATACATGAAACCGGAGGGTGGAATTATAAAAAGAGATTTATTCGATCGGACTTCCGGCGATCATTGCACAGGCATTGATGTCTATTATGGTTTATGTAATGAATCTGATCTTAAAATTTAATCCTTCGGCGCAGACCGCATATGGATTGTTTTATAAAGTGCAGCAGTTTGTGTTGTTCCTTGCATTTGGTCTGCGTGATGCGATCACACCGATCATCGCTTTTTCCTATGGGATGGGAAGTAAAAATCGAATTAAGGATGGTATGAAGTACGGACTGATTTATACAATCGTACTTATGGTTCTTGGTGTGGCGATCACGGAAATTTTCCCGGGTGCATTTGCAACTTTATTCAACGCAGGGCAGTCAAGAGAATATTTTATCGGAGCAATGCACATTATTTCTATCAGTTTTCTTTTTGCAGGAATCAATGTCGCATATCAGGGAATTTATCAGGCATTGGACGGAGGCATCGAGTCGCTTGTGATTTCGCTGCTTAGACAGCTTGTAATTATATTGCCGTTGGCAGGCATTTTCTCTATTTTCGTCCGAAACGGACAGATGGGAGTTTCGCTGATCTGGTGGGCGTTCCCGATCACAGAGTTTATCGCGTGTCTGGCCGGCTATGTATTTTAAAGAGAATATGGTGTATGAAGCGCAGAGAAAAGTGATTTTGGAGATTGCGGAAAAGGAAAGCTGTGTGATCATAGGACGGAATGCGGATTTTATCTTAAAAGACAAAGATAATGTGCTGAACGTTTTTATACATGGGGATATGCCGGAAAAGGTGGCGCGTATCTGTAAACTGTACAATGTTACCGAAGAGGAAGCAGAAAAAATGATGGCAGATATCGATAAAAGGCGTATGACAAATTATCGATTTTATACGGATCAGAAGTGGGGGATGGCAAAGAATTATACATTGTCACTGAACAGTTCCGAGCTTGGATATGATCTGTGTGAGAAGATCATAATGGATTGCAAGAAATAGAAGAAAACAAATGTGCAATTAAGAGATACCATACATGTGACACCCAGATCTGACGGAAGTTGTTTTGCTATTTTTTCAGTATTTCCAGAACGGGAATAATAAATGATAATTGCATTCATATAACTCTTCCTTTCATTATCCAACACTGTGTTGTACAATATTATAAAAGTTAGAGAAACGTTTATCAACCAACAAACAGATGAACTGGCTTCGTTGATACACACTTTATATATTAGTGGAGCACAGGGAGTGTTGTTGGATTGACTTGTCCTTAAAATGCGGTAAAATTTAAGGGGAAAGAATGAAAATTAGGGGAATGAGAAATGAAGATAAGAACAGCAACCATGGATGATCTTAACGAGATTGCAAATGTAGAGGCAGATTTGACAGATGAAATGTATGAGAAGGCTGCTATGCACAACGAGGATGGTGCATGGCAGATGATATTCGGTGTCAAAATGCTCATGTGCGATAAAGTAACACAACTAAAATAAAGAAAGACAGCCCACTATTCCGTAAAATAATGGAGTAATAGAGAAAACGTTTTTTCTATGCTAAAATAGGCATATAAAGTAGAATGACAATCAAGATATACAAGAAAGCACTTAAACTCTACCGTTTGTCATGTAATTGTATAGCTTACTTGCTAGAGTGCAAATGAGTATTTTGATAAGATTTATACACAAAATCAAAAGGAGGAACACATATGGAGTTCGCAGAAAAACTTATAACACTACGCAAAAGTAGAGAATTAACACAGGAACAACTGGCTGAGCAGCTTAATGTTTCAAGACAGTCTATTTCAAAATGGGAAAGTGGGCAGGTCATACCCGAAGTAGAAAAGATTGTTGAACTAAGCAAAGCATTCGATGTTACCGTGGATTATCTGTTAAAACCATCAGAGATAGATGAATTATCGGTTAAAACAGAAATTCTGGAACAGCAACAGAAACAGATGTTAGTTAGGGAACAGAAACGCACTCAAATTTCCAAAAATATCATGTATTCGATTGGAATTTATTTGATATTTTTGCAGTCTATTTCATTGGGCATTTCTATTTTGAAATATGGAATGCTTCTGTAATTCTTGCGGAATTACTCATTGCAACTACAATTGTAGTTTTTGTTTGGGTAAAGAGTTTTTCCGACAAATCATAAAGAGATAGAATTTGTAGCAAAACCAGTCGAGCCAGTCAACGGCAAGTAAATGGGCTTCGCCCACCGTTGACAGCCCCGCCTGTCTTTGCAAATATGCAGCCAAGAGGACGATAGCCCAAAGTGCTACCACCCTCTTTTATTATTAACAACTGAATATCCCGCCACCCCACAGAAGGCAAAACGCAGCTTCCGAGCTGCCGGAAAATCGTGTTTTTGCAACGATGAAATTTTTTTGGGGGGGATGGATATTATATTTTCGCCAAAAGAGCCGATTATATTTATAAAGAATATGACAGCTATTCTTAAAACAGGGTGTATTGTTATTTGGAGGTGTACTTATGACGATTACAGGAATGACACGATTTGTGCAACAAAATTATAAGGTTCAAAATTCGCACTTAACCCATAAACTTCCAAATGGCTCTTTACCGCCAAAGGAGCATGTTAACCCATATTGTCCGGAGGGAATGGATATTACAGGTCGAACAGATTTTCGCCGCATTGTCCCTGTTGACGAGGGCGTTGCAAATAAGATAAAATCTTTGGTGTTTGAGAGCATGGAAAAGAACTGCGGCATGAGTGATGGAGAAATTGAAAGCGAAATCATAAGAAATTATGTTATGTCATTGCCACCCGAAGAACGAGCTGCCGCTGGGTGGACATTAAATCAGATTAGTCTGCAAGAGGCTGACCGGTTGGGAGAATATGTACATCAGCGAGACCCTCATGGAATTGGGGAAAGCCAGTCAAGCCCGGTATCTTGGATGACTACAAATCAGGCATGAATATACTAATATGATGTAGTTGTAATAGTAATATTGCAATTTTCCATTTGTAGAGGGGTAGCCCAAAGTGCTCCCCCTCTTTTATTATTTACAACTTAGGCGTTTGCGAAACGCCACAGACCGCATAAATACGGCATTTTTTGTTACCAAATTAAAATAACTCCTCACCGGATATGGTATAATAGAGTTGACTAAAAACTACAAACCATGTACCAAGAAAGGAGTTATTCTGATACATATGATACCATATAAACAGCTTTCTTTGGCAGATATTTTTCAAGATTGCCAAAATAAATTTAATAATGACAAGCCTGCATTTCTTTCTCTATTAGAAACCCATATCGATATTGATGAGTTTATTCCGATTTCTTTTAGAAATCATTTCTATGCATCAACGGGAAGATCCCGTAAATACCCTTTACGTGCTTTCCTGTGGGCTTTGATTATCCAGCGTATCTTCTCAATCCCTACAGACCAGCTTCTTTTAACTTTTCTGGTTTACTCGAAACCGCTTCGTGATTTCTGCGGTTTTACCAAAGTCCCTGATGCCTCTAAGATTACACGCTTCAAACAGGACTTTTTAGATGATCTGCAGCTTGTTTTTGATAAACTTGTTGATATCACCGAACCAATCTGTCAGGCTGTTGATTCCGCAAAAGCCGATATGACCATCTTTGATTCTTCAGGCATTGAAGCTTTTGTTACTGAGAATAATCCCAAGTATGCTAACCGCATTATCAGACAGCTTAAGGCTTATGCAAAAGCTAACAGCTTCGACAAGAATTATGATCCTTATAAAGCCGCTTATGGTTCTATGCCTTCGCACGCGTCTGCTAATCCTGAAATTAAACAGTTATACATCAATGGGCATTTCTGTTATGTCTTCAAATTTGGCATCATTACCAACGGTCTTGGAATCATCAGGCATATCGCTTTTTATAACAAAAACTTTATAGCTTCCCATCCTGACATTACCGTTGAAAAGAAATCTGATTCACCTGATGAAGACAAGTCTGTCCATGATTCCAGGCTTTTAATTCCAACCCTGAAAGATTTCTTTTTAAAGCATCCATTGATTAATCCCAAAACTTTTCTTGGCGATGCTGCTTTTGATACTGTGGCACTCTATCCCAAACTTCTTACCGGTAATACGTTCGGAGATCATAAACACTTTGATAAAGCTTATATCCCTCTGAATTCCAGGGCTGGTCTTGAAAAACAGGACTACACGATTAATGAAAATGGGATTCCCTGCTGTCCTCATGATGATTCACTTCCCATGAAATATGAAGGAATATCAAAACTCAGAAGCGGTGTTACCAGATATAAGTTTGTCTGTCCTAAAATCAAGTGGATCAAAAATGCATCTACTGGCAGATCCCAGCGTCACTGTACATGTGATGATCCATGTACAGCTTCTTCTTGTGGCAGAATGGTGTATATTTATCCTGAAAAGGATCTCCGTGCATATCCTGGCGCTATCCGTGGTACAGAAGAATGGAATAACACTTACAAAATCAGAACCACCGTAGAAAGAGATATTAACCACATCAAGGATAATCTTTGTCTGGCCGGAAGAAGAACCCAGAATGAGAAAACACTTCACGCCGATCTGATCCTTGCAGGAATTACCCAACTGATAACAGTTGTACTTTCGGATAAAATCAATCATCACGAATTTATTCGCAGCTTAAAACCTCTTATTGCTTAGGACTTACCAACTCAATAAAGTCTACGGCTTATTTAAGTGCGCCTAAAACAGCTCAATATCCGTTTTCGTCATTAAAATCATGCTATGCTCAATTCTGTTTCTATTTTGATTCAAGTTTGCGAACGAGCATCGCGAGTTTCGCAATTACCTAGTTGATAAGGTCATTGCAAAACCCAAATGTCCGCGAAATGTTACAGCGGCCAAAAAATTTCATCGAAAATCGGGGTGAAATGTTACAACGCTCGGACATTTCAAAATTATTATTCAACTACCCTTAATCGAGCTACAATACTTGTTTTTCTAAAATAGCGAAACGAAACATGAGGAACTATAATCGCCACAACGCAAATAACAATTCCCTCTAATATCAACGGGAAAATCGTAGGCTGTATTGTAAACAGCCATAAGTCAGGTTGATTAAAGAAAGTAGGAAGAATTGTATTTGCAACAATAAGAGAGAGAGGTAAACCCATTACACAAATCAGAAATGCGTAAAACAATCCCTCCAATACGGTCAATTTGTTAATTTGTTTTTTCGTCATTCCGATGCTCTCTAATGTAGCAAATTCCCGTTGCCGGTTTATAATGCCCGTTATAATGATGTTGGAAAAATTCACAAGCCCGATACTTCCTAATAGAAACCCAATAAGGCCACCTATGATAAAAATAGTTTGTTTTAATCCATTCATAGTTTGTGCCAATGTTTCAGACGATGCGTATTCAACGGTAGGCAAAGAATTGATGTACTCGGTCGCTGGCAAAAAGTGTTCTTTTTCCACATCAAACACATAACTCATTATGGCTGGATTGTTATACAATTCCACAAACATCTCATTACTCATATAGAAAATAGGACAATCGCCGCCAACATCAGTGTAGCCAACATTCTTACCCGGAGATTCTACCAATGAAAAATCAACCACTGCACGCGCAATTACCGAAACCGTTTTATAAGGCAATCCATCTTTGTAAATGGTAACTTCCTGATTGAGCGGACAAAGAAATTCAGGAGATTCATTTGGGTTGATCGCTGAAATTTCTATAACATAGTTTCCACTTTCCAAATATGAGGTTAGTTGCTGTATATCTGTTTCTCCCTCAATGAAATTCAATTTAGGAAGTATTGATTTTTCTACCCCGTAAATATTGCAAAGAGGTCGATAATCAACACCGAGATTTACTGGATAAGTTCTGCCATCAACCATACCACTTCGTATAAGGTGATTATCTTCTGTGTATTCGTCTAATACTTCCGTGACCAAACTACCATAATCATAAGTAACACTGACATCATCCAAAGTGTTTTTATAAATTCGACTTCCGTTCAGCACAGGAATATTATTTTCAATATCAGATATGATTTCATTACTAACAGAATCATCTTTAAATCGAAAACCTTGCACATTAGAAAATGTGTTTGGGCTTGCCACAACAAAATCAAATGAGGTAACAGAAGATACATATTTATTAACATCAACACTATTTCCGATTGCGATTGCACTGTTTAGGAGAATAATGCAGAGTATCATGGATAAGACGATAAATATGGTACGCTTTGAATTTCTTCTTAAATTTCTCCATGCCATTTCTGTTATTCTATCTTAAACGAAAGACGATTCTTGTTGGCACTATGATAATTGTCTTTTTCATAGTATCTGGTTGCCTCAATGGGCGAAATCGTAGCTGCAATTTTGAATGGTTTCTTTATGCTCACCCAAACAGTAATCGCACTAAATATCCCGGCAACGACAAAAATAATAGGATTAAAACTCAAGTTCACAGAAAGATTGTGATACTCGCCTTTCATAAAATTAAGAATCCACGGAAGCATAAGTATTCCTACTATATATCCTAAAATCAACCCAATAGATATACCAATTATAGACAGCCAAAATGCTTGCTTATAAACAATTCGCTTGATTTGCTTCTCCGTTGTTCCGATTGTTCTTAATAAGCCATATTTCTTTATTTCTTGAACAACAGAAATCTCAAAAATATTGCGAATGAGCAAATAGCCCGTTATTACAAAAATCATAATAAAAAACAGGGCTGCTATTATGGCAATCCAATTTACAGATGTACCAGTGGACGGGCTGGTTCCCCTAATTTGCAAAATAGTTGTCTGTATAGACTGGATCGCTCCAACACATAAAGTCGTTACAGAAGTAAAAAGCATTGATGTTAAAACGATTGCTATTACAGCAACAATATTTCGTAATTTGTTGGCTTTGAAGCTTCTTTGCGCCAGCTTCTTTGTAATGGCGCTGGTATCATTTTCAAAAGGCCATGTCATAGTTGTATCACCTCCATATTTGATAAGGGTATTGTAAAACCTAAATGTCCGCGAAATGTTACAGCGGCCAAAAAATTTCATTGAAAATCGAGGTGAAATGTTACAACGCTCGGACATTTCAAAAAAATTTACGGCGGGCAGCCGGAAATGGCCGTCCGCCGCGTTCTATTTTGTCGGCAGCATAATGGAAAATTCTGAACCCTTGCCCGGCTCCGAAACCACTTTGATATAGCCGCCTTGCCGCGTTACGATCTCGCGGGCCAGATACAGGCCAATGCCACGCCCTGCTGTTCGTGTACTTCTTCCTCACGTAGAAGCGCCGGAAGATGGCAG
>ENA-OQCE01000170-OQCE01000170.1-human-gut-metagenome-genome-assembly--contig:-NODE-170-length-30908-cov-1.933368_pt1 | contig 30908 bp, 41 predicted proteins | sample MGYA00242495_ERZ504572 | MGnify/ENA primary metagenome ERZ504572 (study PRJEB26092, sample SAMD00036228) | human gut metagenome | host: Homo sapiens | study: EMG produced TPA metagenomics assembly of... | reverse complement strand
CATATTCTGGTAAACAGTTTTGGCTACGGCTTGTCAATGTGAATATGGACAGAAAAAGCATAATGATGCGCAATCGCTTATAGGAGGTCATTGTTAAAACGCCAATTAATGACATGACAAGGGTGCTGTATATGATTCCACGAGAGTAAATCCAAGCTTCCGTGAGAGCTGTTGGGTTTATGATTTCAGCCGCAGTATATATGGCCCATATGCAACCTCCAACGTCAGAATATTTTTGGTGTATTTCCATGCAATCTTACCTTGTTGATGATAGGAATATATCAAAAGTGTTATAAGCAGGGTGACGGTTGCAACATCATACCAGACACTCAACCCACTACCTTGCGTGTATCTGTACCAGGGAATGAAAAAGTAATTGAATGTGAATAGGAAACATACACCGGCAAAAGGGTTTCTTAATGCTTGTATTGCTATTATCAAGAAGAAAGGGGAAAGGCAAACGTATGCAATGATATCCCAAGTACTGAATAATATGCTATAGATGAGTGCACCCAGTCCGATGATGAACACTAATAATGTTACCGCCAAGGGAGATATGCTATGTCCTTTGATATCCGTTTGCATTTATTTGACAGCTGCTGATTTTGATGTTAAACCTAATTGTGCCAACCGGCTGAAGAAACTGTGGACCGGAGTATGAGGAGGTAATTCTCCGGTAAAGCTTTCAACCACTTCGCGGTCTGCATTGTTGAGATACATAAATAGAGGAGTTCCTTCCAATTCTTCCTTTAACGGTTTCAATCGGGTGTCGTCATCTCTGCCCCACAATCGGGCAGCGTTGGCTATCAGCAAATTGAAATCTGCTTTTTTCAATACCGACATAGGTAAAGTGGCGGTACTGACAGCAGGATATTCCACTAAAATAATGTCCGGTATTTCTTCTGCTTCATTTAAAGCCCAGAAGTCAGACAATTCTTGAGCTTGTACATATCCCTTGTTTTGGGTGTCGAAATCGTGGTCGTATTTTACAAGGCGCACTTTCATACCCTCAGTTTCCCAGTAATCGATGAAATATTTGGCAAGGAATGATTTCCCTTCACGTTTCTCCATGCTGAGCAGGTTTATGACGGTGGGACGATCCGGATGTAAGTAGTTGTTGAATTGTCGGCAACTGTAGGCTGCGGCAAGCCGGTTGCAAGCCTTGAGGAATCCACGGAATTTTAAGTTGCTTACACCGTTGAATGCTGCAATGACAGATAGTCCGGTCAGACGTTTGCTGCGGTCAGGGTCTCGGAGAGTGCGGTCTAACAATTCAATCAGCAGGAAGTAACCGCTTATGAATATTAAACTGCCGAAGAATGCCGCAAGGACGTAGATAATTCTTTTTCTGCCATTGTCTGTCAGCGGATACTCGGGTGATGCTATGACCTGCAGGTTGGCAGTTGTCATCTTGATATTCTGCAAACGGAGGTGTGCTTCAGCAAGGCCTCCTATTTGTCGGCGGTAATTGTCTTCGGCAATGCCTACGGCACGTTCTTTTCGCTTGATTTGAGTGCCTACGGGTGAGAATTCCCGGTATTGGCCGATAATGTCCCGTTGGCGGTCAACCAATACTTTCACTTCAGCTTTGGCTTTCGCCTCATTGATGCATGCCGTCAGCCATTCTGTCACCATTTCTCGAATGCCTACACCCTCCTTGGAGAAACCATACTCGTTTAAATTATCGGAGAGATGGCTTATTTTTTCTTCTGCCTTTTGCAGAGCATCTTTTTCTCTTTGAAGTTTATCACTTTTCTTCTGACTTTGTTCTGTGGTAAAAATTTCTTGTTCGAGAATGCTTTGGTTCAAGGTGCTGACTTTTTCCAACTCTTGTAATAAATTCGTATTTGTGCGTATAATCTTGGCCCGTATGTCCATTTTATTCTCTAACATTTGGCGCAAGGCTACTGCACTTCCATAATTTCGTTGCACTGCTTCCATACGGTCGTCTGTCGCATATTTGGTCAAAGCCAATGCCTTGGATTGTTCGTCGTAGTTGATGACTTGTTTTTGAACACTATAGTCTGTCAAATCATCTTCTTCTGCAGTAAGTGCTTTTTTGGCTATTCGCACTTGTTCTTCAAAATAGGCGATAGCACTGTTTGTGGCACTGAACCGGAGTTGCTCATAAGCCTTTAACAGTTCATCTTCCAATATCTTGAGGGTGTTTTGCGTAATACCGGGATCGGAGGAGGTATATACCAATTCTATCAGGTCACTGGTACCCAATCGTTTAATGGTGATTGAATTTAATGCGTTATAGCTATAAAACGGATAAGGGCGGTTGAATATGGAATAGACAAAATTGCTACTGTTCTCCTTTCTGTAATTCATTAAATTAGTTACGGTTTTATCCAAAGAGGAACGGTCTACCAAAGCCAATACTTCTTTTGGAAGGATTTGGACAAGTTGTCTGTAATGTTTGGCTTGAATGTACATATTGTCTTTCCATTCATCACCGTGTACAAGATTGGTTGCAAGCAGTCGAACGGAAACCTTTGCCAAAGTGTTTTTGGACTTGCCAATATTAATGATATTGTCGAAAGTACTGTTGATGTTGATAAGCTGGCTTCCATCCAAATTGGTACTATTGGTTACGCCTGCATATAAACTACTGTTTACCGTATAACTGTATGGTAAAAATTGGGTAAAGTATATGACCAATGCCGTAACAAGAAGACTTCCCCACAATAACCAATAACGGATGCGGTAAAAGAAGCTTGCCAAAAATTTGTACTATATTCATAATTAGTTTACTTGTCTGTTATAACTTTTACATTAGTCAACATTTCCAATAATACAATTGAATTGTGTAAAGCTACACGACTCTGCTCATACGTGGTCACGGCACCGGTGCGGCGCGCACGCTCTAAAGAAAGTGCAATGATGTCGATGGCTCCTTGTATGAAATTGTTTTCAGATATTTTCATTTGTGCATTATACAAGGCAGCCGTTTCTGCTTTGGCTTTGATGGTGGCTAATTGTTCGGTAACTGCATTGTAGGCTTCCAAGACCTTTAGTCTCCGTTCTTCCATGACATCTTCTTGTACATATTGCAATTGTTCTATCTGGTAGCGATAATCTTTCAGTTTTAACGGACGGTTGAATAGATCACCCAGGCTGACACCGACGCTGGCCCCGACATTGAAGTTGTGCTGGGCACTTGACATCGTTGTCTGGTACATAGGGGTGAACTCGTCACTGGCATTGCTATGATGTTGTAGCGTCCGTAAGAATAGTTACCGTTCAGCCTGAAGTAGTTCCACCAATTCCTTTTTTCCAGGCGATATTGGTTCTTGACTTGCTCTACTTGGGATTGGGCTCTTTTTACTGACGCATTCTCTGTTACTGCATCAAGAAAGACGGATAGAGGAGGCAACTCTAAATTCTCAATATCTATTGATGTCTTCGAACTGATTAAACCCAATGTGTTGACTTCTATTTTTTTGTCCTCCATTTTGAGCTGTTCCAATATCTTGATGCGCTCCTCCCGTGTCAACTCCTGCTGCGCAGCCACAGACAAAGACACCCCCAACAATCCTAAGAGGATTACACTGTAAATGATGGAACTGATATATCTTTTTATTGTCTCTAAAGCCATATAATTCCTGTTATCTTTATTTTATACATTCTCTTTTTGTACAAATGCCGTCAGCGTTTTGCACAGTATCTTCATGTCCAGCCAGAATGAGAATTCTTTGGCGTATTTAATGTCCAGTTGTTTGCGTTCTTCGGCCGACATCTTCCCCGGCGCCACCTCGTTTCTCCACTTGCCACAGTCCTGTCAGTCCGGCAGGGGCCATGAAGCGTTCGATATATGCGTCGCTGGTCAGCAGCTCGGCTTCGTAGAGGGGGAGCGGGCGGTTGCCCACGATGCTCATGTCCTTTGAGGACGTTGAACAGCTGCGGCAGTTCGTCAATGCTGTACTTGCGGATGAAACGGCCTACGCGGGTGACACGGGGATCGTTCTCTATCTTGACAAACGTATTCTGTTTTTCTTGGGCCTTCTTTTTAAGGAAATCTTCTTCGGAGATGACAAAATCGTCCGAAATCAGCAGGGTAGCCTCCTCTTCGGAAGTGCCGGTCAGGTCGTCGAAGCGGATATCGGGCTGCTCGTCCGTAAGCTCTTCCTCTATCTTATATTGGTTGAGGGCATTCAGTTCTTTCAGGCGCTTGTCTGCATTGGTGTACATGGAGCGGAACTTCAAGAAGTTGAATATCTGGTAGTTGCTGCCTACACGCTGGGATTTGTAAATCACTTTGCCTTTACTCTCCATGCGGATGGCTATGGCTGTGGCAATGAGTAGCGGAGAAAGCACAACGAGCACTGCACACGCAAACAGTATATCGAAGATACGTTTCCACATAGGCAGGTGGAAGGTGTTGAATATCTTACGGTGTGACTGGCTGAATTCCTGCAGTTTGTGCTCCTTGCGCAACCGGAGGAATTTCGTCATTTGCTGGAGGCTCTCTTCGCTGGCCATAGGGGAAAGGGTGTTGTTGACACCTGCCTGCAGATAGAGCTTGCGGTGTTCCTTCTGCAACCCTTCGGTGATGAGGATGATGTAGACACGGGGGAAGCGCTTGTGCAGGAAAGTGATGTCCTGGCTGTCCTTTTGAGGGGTACTTTCTTCGTAAAGAATGGATGTGTTGTACCGTTCGCGGATACCGTCGATGACTTTCGCCGCTTTGTTGCAGGATGAAACAGCCATGAACATGCCTCCCGCAATTTTGCTCAAGTGGCCGATGGTGACGCGGTTGCTACCTATGTAGATATAATATAACATATCCATTGATTTTGTTGTTTAGAGAAATTTCTTGATGCGGGCCTTCAGCTCCATAGGATTGAAAGGTTTCAGTATGAAATCCTCGGCTCCTGCTTCGAGCAGGTTGATGCGCTCGGTGGTACTTTCCTCACTGGAAAGCATCACAACCGGAATGTCCTTGAACAGTGAATTGCCTTTCAGATATGCCAGAAATTCACCTCCGGTCATTTTGGGCATGCGTATGTCCGAAATGATGAGAGCGGGCTCGTTCCCCTCATTCAGCCATTCTATGGCTCTGACGGGATCTTCGAAATAGACCAGCTCATTTTCTTTTCCTAAATAGACCGAGAGTACCTTGCCTATGGCAGGTTTGTCATCTACAAATAATATTTGTTTCATTGCTTATGATAATTGTTTGCTATATTTATCTATATACATTTTCTTCTACCGGGTGTTCGTACCATTCCGTATACTGGGTTCTGTCTTGGGCCCAATAGATGAATTCCGGATATGCGCTTGCTTCGGGGATATCAGTGCGTGAAATATTGATGGTTTCCTTGGGATAGCGGAAGCCATACGGCACGCAGATTGCCCATGTGTTGTTGCCTGCTAAGTCAAGATTCTCTTGCTGTATGGTTCCGGCGGCAGTGGCGCCATATCCCCAAAATTCGTAAAGATGGACTTCCATGCGTTGTTCCATGCTTTTATATTGATAACAGATGAAGAAGTCCAGATTGTCTTTTGAGAATAGGGGTTCTGTCCGGTTTTGGTCTGCCAGTTCAATAATGACTTTATAAGTATACTCTTTGGCGGTCACTCCAATGCCGGTATTTACCATCTCACCCGATTCAACTCCAAATACATTGTGTACTTCGCCTGCGATGGGGATTATGACATTCGGATCGGAATCTTCCATATAAGTAGCGTTATTGTACCTGAATTTGTTGTACGAGCTGTTGAATGACTCCTGGAAACGCGAATCGTCGCCTCCGGTCTTGATTTCCCGGATATCGGATTTATTGATTCCGGTAATCCGGAGCCCTACGCCCAACGGCTTGCTTGCTCCTGCCGCAGTAAGGGTCACGTCGAGCTGTATGCGCTTGATGTGGTTCGTCTTTTTCTCGCGGTGATAGTAGGTCTCCACGTCCAAGACCACGTCGTTGAAGTCATAGTCGCCTACCAACGGGAAGTTGTCTTCGAATACGTACGTATAGGAGACTGGGTCTGTAGGGGGCTCTGAGCCGGACTCGTTCGGAGTATTGCCTTCGCCCGTGCAGTCTCCGGCGGGAATGGTGATGGGGGATTCTCCCCATTTGGATATGGTTCCTTCGGTATTCTTGATGGCATCAAGGAATTTGGCTTCCCACCAGATGTCCTCAGTGATATCATCGTCAATTTCTTTCACTTCATAATGAATGTTTCCCTGGCTGGAAAAAATTCCCTATATCTTCAACTTTATTGATTTTTACCAGTGCATATTCATTGTTTGAGCCCATAAATTGTGCTTGTGACAATTCTGCTTCATCAAGTACGGTTATCATGGAGTTGTCACCCATTGTGATTCTGGTGTTGTAATTGTTGCTATGGTCCCCGAAATCCTCTATCTCTGCAGAAGAGGTGTCTCCCATGTTCAGTGTGCCTACAAATTCTTCCGTATATAGATAGCATCCGTTGTCTATAGTGATGTTGCTGTGGGTTTTCCCGATGTAGGCTTTGCCTGGTTGATGAATTTGCATCCGCTGTCGAAATTCATTTCATCGACACGTACGGTACCGCAATTATAGAATACTCCTCCCTGGCTGACATGGAAATCATCTATTTCTATGGTGCCGGCATTGTAGTTGTAGCTGCCTCCGGATGCATTGGTCAATTCGATGTCGTTCCCTTTGATGGTTCCACCCGCGTAGACGATAAACCGGCTGGATTGCACTAAAGTGAAGGTGTGCTCGTCCGGTATCACGATTTCCCCTCCGTCAATCACATAGAATTCGAAGCCTCGTTCAACGGTCATGTTGTTTCCATTGGGTTCCCAGCTGCCTTCAATGATGATGATGGCCGGATTGTCACTTCCCATGCCGTCCTTGCTGATTTTATTCCTATATATATTGTCTTTGGAGATTTTGTAGGCTTTTCCGTTTTGAAAATCGGTATTCGGCCTTATTTCTTCGGCGCTTGATAGCATTGCGGTGATTTCCGCCTCAGACTTTTCCGGTGAATAGGTCTCGATGCTGACACTGCGCGTCCATGCGGTACGTGTAGTTGCAAGGGAATTGCCGAAAGCGGCATGGAGCTGACCGTTTTGGATGGATACATATTTTACTATGTTGCGGCTGTGTGTATCGGTGCGGCACACAAAAGCGCTCGTCAGTACAGAAGGGCAGTCCATGACGGTAGTAAATACTGTTGTATTATTGGCGGTGCTTCTGCCAGCAGTTTGGCAGATGACCGGCTGATTAAGGGGTTCTTGTCGTAAATACGTATGGTATAGTCGATGCCGGTATCTTCGGATACAGAAACATTGACCCGGACCTGCTGAGTCATTTTCCAATCCATAGCCGGGTCTATGTTCTTGACCGGAAACCTGTCTTGATAGGCTGCTTTCACTTTTTCGGGGTTAAAAACATCGTCTTTACAACCCTGCAGCAGTATGCCTACTGTAAGAATAACAAGCGGCAGAAAGCGTTTGTATAGGGTATTTTCTCCCATATTTTACATTTGTTTTGCTTGATTGTAAGCAAAAGTACGTTTATTTAAACTAATAAGCTTTATTAATGGGGGATAAAAGCATGGTGATTAACCCTTTTTAACGCTTTTGTGCGAATAGATAAAACAAGTTTATTTTGAAAATTGTCAATATAACTATATACCCTCTGTGTTGCTGCTTTACTGAATCTTGGTGATTTCTCCTGCCAGGTCGGAATTCATGCGGTGGCGGATTTCGGCTTGGTCCAGTCCGTGTCCCAGGAGGAACATGAGTTTGGTGACGGCACATTCGGGGGTACTGTCATAGCCGCTGATGACACCTGCCTGGAGAAGTTGCAGACCGGTTTCGTAACGTCCCATCTCGACGGCGCCACTTTGGCATTGGGTGATGTTGACGATGACAATGCCACGTTCGCTGGCTTCTTTCAGCTGGCGGATGAACCATTCTTTCTGGGGGGGCATTGCCGGAACCGAAGGTCTTGAGGACAACAGCTTTCAGGCCGGGAACATGAAGCACGGAGTTGATGATGCTTTCCTGGATGCCGGGAAAGAGGGTGAGCACTACGACATTGGTGTCGAAAAGGTAGTGCGGCTTCATAGGGCGTGACGGGTCGGGACGGTGGATGAGGTGCTCGTTATAACGGATATGGATGCCTGCCTTTGCCAGTGCGGGATAGTTGAAGGAGCGGAAAGCATTGAAATTCTCGGCATTGATTTTGGTGGTACGGTTGCCCCGCATCAGCTCGTTCTCGAAGAAGATGCACACTTCGGGGACGATAGGAGTACCGTCCGGATGCTTGGCGGCGGCTATTTCAATGGCGGTGATGAGGTTCTCTTTCCCGTCGGTGCGCAGGGTGCCGATGGGAAGCTGGGAACCGGTGAGGATGACCGGCTTGGAAAGGTTCTCGAGCATGAAGCTGAGTGCGGAGGCTGTATAGGCCATCGTATCGGTACCGTGCAGGATGACGAAGCCGTCGAAATTGTCGTAGTTGTAGTTGATGATTTTTACAATCTTTGCCCAGAGGGAAGGTTCCATATCGGAAGAGTCGATAGGCGGGTCGACTGATAGGAAGAGATGCGGTAGTTGAAGCGCTTCAGTTCGGGGACATGCTGCAGCAGTTGGTCGAAGTTGAAGTTCTCAAGCGCACCGGTCTCGGGATTTTCTATCATTCCGATAGTTCCACCAGTGTAAATCAATAGTACGGAAGGGCAATCGACTTTCATAAATTTCGTATTTGGGTTCTTTTTGGGGTACAAAGATAGCGAAAAAAGTCATGAGTGATATCACTCATAACTTTCTTACCTCTTCTTTCAACTGCCTGATAGCTTTTTCCGCATCTCCTTCCTTCTCGTTGAGCAGCGTGACGAAGCGGCTGCCGATGATGGCACCGGATGAATGGGTGCAGGCGGCATCGAATGTCTGCTTGTTGCTGATGCCGAAGCCTACCATGCGTGGATTGCGCAGGTTCATATCTTTTATCTTCTTAAAGTAGGCTTGCTTCCGGGTGTCGAAGTCTTTCTGGGCACCGGTGGTGGCGGCACTGGACACCAGATAGATGAAGCCGTCGGTGTGGGCGTCTATTTCGCGGACGCGGGCTTCGCTGGTTTCGGGGGTGATGAGCATGATGACACGGATGTCATACTTCGAGGCGATGGCTTTGTAACTCTTTTCGTAATCGCGGAAAGGGAGGTCGGGAATGATGACGCCGTCGATGCCGCATTCCACGCACTTCTGGCAGAAGCTTCGAAGCCGAACTGCATGATGGATTGAGGTATCCCATAAGGACAAGCGGGATGCGGACATCGCGACGGATGTCGCGCAATTGTTCGAAAAGCAGACGGAGGGACATGCCGTTGTGCAGGGCGCGGGTGGCGGCATTCTGGATGACAATGCCGTCGGCCATGGGGTCACTGAACGGAATTCCGATTTCAATCATGCTGACTCCGTTTCTTTCGAGGGCACGGATAACGTCGGCAGTACCGTCGAGGTTGGGACAGCTGCACAAAAGTAAATGGACAGCAGATTCTTGGGGCTGTCCTGGAAAAGTTGGTTAATGCGGTTCAACATACTATTTACAATTTTACAATTTACTATTTACTATTTGGCTGCGCAATATATGCTGCATGTTACGATTTACAATTTTACAATTTACTATTTACTATTTGGCTGCGCAATGTACGCCGCATGGCAAATTGTACATTGTACATGGTAAATCGTAAATCGTCAAATAGTAAACCCATCGAGTTCTTTCAGGAAGTTTGAGATGCGTTCCACCATCCTTTATTCCCGGTGCCGTTTCGAAACGGCTGTTGATATCGATACCTGCGAAATAGGGGTGGCGGAACTCCCGCAGGGCTTTTACGCTGTAGGGGTTGATGCCGCCGCTGAGCAGGAACGAGGTGGGACCGTTGTAGCGGTGCAGGAGGTTCCAGTCGAACTGGTTGCCGGAACCGCCGTACTGCGGGGTCTTGGTGTCGAAGAGGTAATAGTCGCACAGACCATTGTAGGCAGATACGGAAAGCAGGTCCTTGGGCAGCAAGATAGAGAAAGCCTTGATGAGGTGCAGGCCTGCATTGCGCAGGGAACGGCAGTACTCGGGAGCTTCATTGCCATGCAGCTGGATGTAGTCAAGGCCGAAACGGTCGGTATACATCAGGATGTTTTCCTTACTTTCGTTGACAAAGACACCGACGCGCTTGGCGCAGGCTGGCAGATACCCGGGCATCTGGCACAGACAACGGGAGATTTGGGGTAGAAGATAAAACCAATCATATCTACACCTTGCAGTTCTACATTGCGGATGTTTTCTGCTTCGGTCATTCCGCATACTTTGATGAGAGGAGACATTTTATTTACTATTTACTATTTACAATTTACAATTTGGCTGCGCGATGTAACGCTGTATGAGAGACTTTTGTATTTACAATTATCAACTTTCAACTTTCAATTATTAATTAAGAGACTGTCTTGGATGAACTTTTTCAGGGTTTCGCCCGGGTTGGCTGTTTTCATGAAGGTTTCGCCGATGAGGAAACCGCGGAAGCCGGTGGCACGCAGGCGGCAGATGGTTTCGGGGTCGGAGATGCCGCTTTCGGAAACAAGGAGCGGGGATGCCGGTCCGTGGGTGGCTTCGCGCAGTTGCCGGGCTATCCGGAAGGAGTTTTCCACATCGGTGACGAAAGAGCCGAGGTTGCGGTTGTTGACACCCACCATGTCGACCTCCTTATTTATATAGGAGAGTTCCGAAGGGCTGTGGATTTCGAGCAATACCTCCAGCCGAGTTCGTGGGCTTGGGCGGTGAGGGTGCTGCACTGCTCCGGACTGAGGCAGGCGGCAATGAGCAGTACGGCGTCGGCACCTACGATGCAGGCTTGCAGAAGCTGGTACTCGTCGATGATGAAGTCCTTGCGCAGAATGGGGATGCGGACGAGCGGACGGACCGTGCGGATGTCGCGCAGCGTACCGCCGAAGAACTTCTCATCCGTCAGGATGGAGAGGGCGGCGGCGCCGGCGGCTTCGTAGGAGGCGGGTATTTCCTCTGCTTGGGCAGCCTCGTTTATCCAGCCTTTGGAGGGTGAACAGCGTTTGAACTCGGAGATGATTCCTGTAGAAGAAGCGGCAAGGGCCTGCTTCATGCTGCGGCGGTGGACCGCATTCTCCCGGATGATGACTTCGGCTTGCTCCTGCAACTGCTTCGGAGAGACGGTTTGCTTCTGCAGTTCAATCTCTGTTTGCTTATGGGCGATGATTTCGGACAGTATATCTTTCATTGCTTCATTTATTAATCTCGATAAATTTTTTCAGTGTAGCCAGCGCCCGTCCGCTATCCAGTGATTCGCGTGCGATGGCGATGCACTCTTCAATCTCTTTCTGCGGCTCCATCACCTGGATGGCAAAGGCGGCGTTGACAATGACGCATTGCGTTTGTGCAGGTGTGGCATGCCCCGTAAGGATATTGTCGAAGATGCGGGCGCATCTTCCTTGCATGCGCCACCGAAGAGTTCTTCGGGACGGGCATCTTTGAAGCCGAGGGCCTGCGGACGGTAGATGCGCTCGTAGTTGCGGGTCATCACCTTGAACTCGTCCGTCAGGGAGATTTCATCGTAGCTGTCGAGGCTGTTGACTACGGCAAAGTCAATGCCGAGCTTATAGAATACGTTGGTGTATAGGCGCATCTGCGAGAGGTCTGCCACACCGAGCAGCTGGTATGCCGGGCAGCATGGATTCACCAGTGGGCCGAGCAGATTGAACAAGGTGCGTACTCCCAGCGTCTTGCGTACGGGACCGACAAACTTCATCGCCGGGTTGAAAAGTTGGGCATGAAGGTAGGCGATGTTGCACTCCTCCATGCTGCGTTTCAGCGTGTCGGGGTTGTTGGTGAAGCGTACGCCGTGCTGCTCGATGACATTGCTGGCTCCGCTCACGGAAGTGGCTCCGTAGTTGCCGTGCTTGGCAACCTTGTAGCCGGCTCCCGCCACTACGAAGCAAGCGCAGGTGGAGATGTTGAAGGTGTTCTTTCCGTCGCCGCCCGTACCTACAATGTCGATGGGGCGATAGGGGGCGAAGTCGATGGGAAGGCGTGTCTCCATCAGTGCTTCGCGGAAACCGATAAGCTCGTCCACAGTGATGCTCCGCATCTGGAAGGCAGTGAGCAAGGCTGCTATCTGCGCCTCAGGATACATTTCCTTGGTGATGTTGAGGAGGATTTGTTTGGTTTCCTCCGACGTGAGCTCTTCGTGATTGAAGAGACGGGTGAGTATTGCTTTCATCTATTTATTTACGATTTGACGATTTACGATTTGAGTTACTCTGCTTTCGTTTGAAATGCCGTTCATTTGCTTTCAGAATGCCACATGTTACCGTCCGTAATGCCCATGTCAGTAGGAACAAGGTGTGGCATTGGGCTTGATGAAGTGTGGCATTCCGGACGATGAAACGCCTCATTTGAAAAGCCAGTTTTTTACGATTGTTTTTCCGTCGGGTGTCAGTACAGATTCCGGATGGAACTGGATGCCGTGTATGTCATATTCCCGATGTTTCAGCGCCATGATTTGTCCTTCGGGGCTGATGGCGGTAATGGCAAGTTCGTCGGGAAACTCCTTCGTATCCACTACCCAGGAGTGGTATCGTCCGACGGGAATCCTATTGGGTAAACCGCAGAAGATATAGTCTTCTTCGAGAGAAATACCTTCATAATCCTTTCCCCCTAATCCTTCATCCCTTGTCCCTAGCCTTTCCTCCTTCCTCCTTATCTCCGTCTGTACCCCATGGAACACCTCTTCCTGATTGACCAGCTTTCCACCGAACGCTTGTCCGATGGCTTGTTCGCCAGGCAGACACCGAGTATGGGTTTCCGTCCGGCATAGGTGCGGATGACATCCAGCAGCAGTCCGGCTTCCTCGGGGACACCGGGGCCGGGTGAGAGGATGATTTTATCGTATGGCTCCAATTCTTCGAGCCGGAATTTATCGTTGCGCAGCACATTCACTTCTGCGCCGAGCTCTTTCACCAGATGGGCAAGGTTGTAGGTGAAGGAGTCGTAATTGTCTATGATAACTGTTTTCATCGATTATATTTAATTTTATTTACAATTTGAAGGTTTACTATTTAGCTGCGCAATGTACGCCGCATGGCAAATTGTACATTGTACATTATACATGGTAAATGAATTTACATTTTTTCCGCCATCTCAATCGCCTTTTTCAGTGCGCCGAGCTTGTTGTTCACCTCTTGCAGTTCGTACTCGTCGTTGCTCTTGGCTACGATGCCGCCGCCTGCCTGGAACCAGAGGACACCATTGCGGCTGACAAAAGTACGAATCGTAATCGCCTGGTTCAGCGAGCCGTTCAGTCCGATGAAACCGATGCAGCCTCCGTAGGCTCCACGGTTGTGCGGTTCCAGCTGGCTGATGAGCTGCATGGCGCGTACTTTCGGGGCGCCGCTCAGGGTACCGGCAGGGAAGGTGTCGATGAAGGCCTTGACGGGGTCGGCCTCTTCGCGGAGCGTTCCGCTGACACGGCTGACGAGGTGGATAACATGGCTGTAATACTGCATCTCCTTATAGAAGTCCACCTTTACATCGTGGCAGTTGCGGGAGAGTCGTTGCGGGCAAGGTCCACAAGCATCACGTGTTCGGCGTTCTCTTTGGGGTCGTCGTGCAGGTACCGGGCATTGAGGGCGTCCTGCTCTGCATCGCCGGTGCGCTTCGTGGTTCCGGCAATGGGGTCGATATAGGCATGGCGGCCTTCGATGCGGCAATGGGTTTCGGGAGACGAGCCGAAAATGCGGAAGCCCCCGAAGTCGAAATAGAACAGATAGGGAGAAGGGTTGATGCTGCGCAGGGCACGGTAGAGCTTGAAGTCATCGCCTGTGAAACGCTGCTCGAACCGGCGGGAGAGGACTATCTGGAAAACGTCGCCGCGCAGACAGTGGCGATGCCGCGGCGGATATTCGCCTTGTGCTCCTCGTCCGTAAGCGGAGAGGTGGTGGGGCCGATGGCGCGGAAATCGTAGGCGGTGTAGTTACGGTTATGGATGGCCTTCTGTACCTGGTCCAGTTCGCTGGTCTCGCCGGGCGCCAGCATCTCGAGGAGCAGCATCTCATTCTTGAAGTCGTTGAAGACGATGAGGTACTTATATAATATGTACAGCATGTCCGGCGCATCGTTGGTAGCTTCGCGGCTGTCCTTCACGGGGATATTCTCGAAGTAGCGGACAGCATTGAAGGAGGTGTATCCGTAGAGTCCGCAGTAATTGCTGTATTCGCCCTCCACGCGGAAGCGGGCGCGGAAATCGTTCAAGCATTCTCCACCCGGTATGCATCGGTTATGGGATGTTCTTCGCGGCTGTCGTCCGGCAGGCGGAAGATAGCCGTGCCGTGGTCTATGCTGACACTAGCCAGCGGACACAGAGCGATGAACGAACGGTTGTTCTCACTGCCGTGATAGTCGGAACTCTCCATAAGTGCGCTCTGCGGAAAGATGTCACGCACCTTCAGATACGTGCTCACCGGCGTATGCAAGTCACCGAGCATGGTGCGGCTGATTGTTTTATAATCATATTGTTTCATTGTATCTTGTATTTTATTTCATTGTATCTCGTATTTTCAAATAACTCATCACTTATAACTCATCACTCATCACTCAAATACGTCTCTATATCCTTATCCCCCGTCCCGACACCGTCAGCACCACCACGTCCGTCGGCTTGAACCTCATCTTCTCCAGCGCACCCAGTGCGTGGGCGCTTTCCAGTGCAGGGATGATGCCTTCGAGCCGGGTCAGTTCGTAGGCGGCGCGGATGGCTTCGTCATCGTTGACGGCGAGGACGATGGCACGTTTCTGCTTGGCAAGGTTGGCGTGCATGGGGCCGATGCCCGGATAGTCCAGTCCGGCAGAGATGGAATAGGGCTCTTCTATCTGTCCGTCCTCGTTCTGGATGACGTAGGTGCGCGAGCCGTGGATGATACCCATCTTGCCGAGGGCGATGGTGGCGGCTGTCATTCCCGTTTCAATACCTTTTCCGCCGGCTTCGGCGAGGACGATTTGCACGTGCGGGTCGTTGACGTAGTGATAGATGGTGCCGGCTGCATTGCTTCCTCCACCTACGCAGGCGATGAGGTAGTCGGGGCATTCGCGTCCCTCGTGTTCAAGGAGCTGCTTCCTGATTTCTTCGCTGATGACGGACTGCAGGCGTGCCACCATGTCGGGGTACGGATGCGGGCCGACGGTGGAACCTATCACGTAGTAGGTGTCCGACGGATGGCAGCACCAGTCGCGGATGGCTTCGTTGGTGGCGTCCTTCAACGTCATATTGCCACTGGTGACGGGAACGACGGTGGCGCCGAGCATCTTCATCTTCTCCACATTGACGCGCTGGCGCTCTACGTCGGTCTTACCCATGTAGACGATGCATTCCATGTTCATCAAGGCGCAGACGGTGGCTGTGGCCACCCCGTGCTGCCCGGCTCCGGTTTCGGCGATGATGCGGCGCTTGCCCATGCGGCGTGCCAGCAATACCTGCCCGATGCTGTTGTTGATTTTGTGGGCACCGGTGTGGTTCAGGTCTTCACGCTTGAGGTAAATCCGGCAACCGTACTTCTCGGACAAGCGGTGTGCCAAGTAGAGTGGGGAAGGGCGTCCCACGTAGTCGCGCAGCAACTGGTCGTATTCACGCTTGAAGTCCTCACTTTGCAGCACCTTGAGGTAGGTGTTCTGCAACTCTTCTACACATTTGTGGAGGATTTCGGGAACGTATGCCCCGCCGAACTCTCCGTAATAACCTTCTTTGTCAACTAAGAAATTCATCATGTTATTTACTATTTGACGATTTACTATTTACTATTTCAGAAATTAAAACGCATTATTGCTTAAACGAAAAAAGCCCCGTCGCTTGGTGCGACAGGGCTCTTTTTGTTTTTTACTATATATTACATATATACATACGAGCGCTGCTCCCTTACGACTGTCGGAGTTGTAACGGGTGCCACCACCAATATGTATTTACTAACATTGTTTCATTGACTTTTTTTGTTTTATCGGGGGCAAAGACAGTGCAAACCGAATGTATAATAAAATGAACTTGTTCATTTTTTATGCTGAGGTGCAGCCTGTCTTCGTTTTCGCGACAAATATAAGCACTTTGTTTTAACTGCCAAAATAAATATGACTTTTTTTCTGGATAAGAACATTTTTCTTGAAATATTGTTCTTATAAGTGTAGTAAAAACGAATATTCATTCAAAAAAAGAAAGGAACAAACTATGAATAGAAAACATTTAGTTGCCATAGGCGTGGTTATTGCTGTACTGTTGTTATTATACTGCTTTTTGTGGCCGAAGATATGAATGCCTGGCTGAATGTAAACTGATTTTTCGGGATTTTCGTGTGGAGTTATTCGGATAAAGATGTATCTTCGCAAAAAAACATAGACTCATGAAAGGATTAAGTTATTCATTTTTGCGTGCTATATGTGCGCTGGTTATCGGTTTGGTGCTGGTAATGTTTCCCGACCAGGCCGGTGATTACTTGGTGATTACGATAGGCGTCATCTTTCTGGTGCCTTCGCTTGTCAGCATCATAGGCTACTTTGCACAGAGCACGGAGATGCGCCGCCGCTTCCCTATCGAGGGGGTGGGCAGCCTGCTGTTTGGCTTGTGGCTGATTATCATGCCCGGTTTCTTTGCCGACCTGCTGACATTTGTATTGGGATTTATCCTGGTGATGGGAGGAGTGCAACAGATTGCCTCGCTTTCTGCTGCCCGTCGCTGGATGCCGGTGCCGTATGGCTTTTATGCGGTGCCTGTATTGATTCTGATTGCCGGACTGGTGGCGCTGTTTAATCCTACGGGAGTACGCTCCACGGCATTTATCATTATTGGTATCAGCAGTCTGGTCTATGCGGCTTCGGAACTGCTGAACTGGTTCAAGTTTACGCGTCGCCGTCCCAAAGCACCGGTACAAAGGACTCCTCTTCAAGAGAAATCAATAACATTGAAGATGCTGAAATCGTAGAATAAAAAACAGACCATGCGTTGGTTGTAAACAGATGGTCTGTTTGCCCTGAACGCATGGTCTGTTTGCATTGAATAGATGGCCTGTTTCAATCAAGCGGACCATCTGTTCTTTTTATTCTTGCAGCCACTTGTTTATCAGTGAAATGGCTTCTTGCTTTTGAACGTCGGGCAGTGTGCCGATGCGTGCCCGATGGCTTCCGCCGGGCTCTACGAATACATGGATGTTCTTCTTCCCTTTCAGCCAGGTCACTCCGGCAGCCGTCCACGGGTCGTTCTGTCCGTAGATGAATATCATTTTCGGGTCATTCTCTTTCAGGAACTTCGTGATTTTCTTGCTTAGGGTCTTGTCGAAGGGCATGTCTTTCAGCTCTTCGGGAAGCATCAGGCGATGCAGGTAACCCTTGCTCGATTGGATGGAAAGATACTTCTTGAAAGGTTTCGTATCGTAGCCATAATAGCCCAGCTCGCGGGCGGCCTGTACGAAGAACGAGGCTGTGGGACTGTCGGCAATGAAGTAGTCGGGATTACTGATGTCGAGCAGATGGGCAAATATCTCATCGTCCGAGGCCGTGGTTGCGGGAATGCTGCTGACGGGAGTTCCCCACTGCCAAAGGGCAAAAGAATACTCCAGCACGCAATAGTCGTATATCTCTTCAACGGGCGCACGGAACTTGAGTCCTTTTTCATCGCAATATTTCTCAAAGCGGGGGAGCAGTGCGGCTTTCCGTTTCAACACTTCCAACTGGAAGTCCTCAATCCGTTTGCGGTCTTCCGGAGTAGACACTTTCCTGAGGAAAGGCTCGTGGCGTCCGTCTTCCACCCCGTAGCAGAGCGGAGCTACATAAGGTACGGAAATATCCACGTCGTCCGGATAGAACGTGCGGTAGAGCAGGGTAGTCTGTCCGCCCTTGCTGATGCCGGTCGCAATCCATTTGCCGGGATAGATGCTTTTAAAGGCGTTGCGGACGGCGTGCAGGTCGTCGGCAGAATTCTCGGCGGTGAGGTATTGCCAGTCTTTAGGCTCAGGGGTGGATTCCAGGAAATAACGGTATTCCACAAAAATCATGTTGGCATCGAGCAGCTCTGAAAGTTCCTCGCGATACTTGGGATTGAGGGCATAGGCGGCTCCATAGCCTTCGGTTACAATCACCGTGGGACGGTCGAAGCCGACGTGGGAGACAATCACGCGCTGGCGGAAACTGCCCTTTTCGGGACAACGGTGGTCCAACGGCTGGGTAAAATAGGTTACATACTTCTCGGAGAACCGGGTGGACTCCAACGGACGGGTTTCCGTAATGGCGGAAATCGACCCAGTTTTTGCTGCAGATCGGTTTGTGCCGGGGCAGCAGCCGAAACGAACAGCAAGGCAAACAGCAGGAACGCTGCATAGCAGTTACGTAAATTCTTCATGATGACAGGATTGTTTTATCTGACGGGCAAAGATAGGTTATTTCCCGCTTACCGCCAACAGTTGGCATGGACGAAAAAAGAGAGAGAACTGCCTCGCGGCACCTCTCCCCCCTGCAAACTTAAAACAACCAACAAAAGAATGAGATAGGGATTAAGGATTCATCCTTCATTTTTCATCTTATAAACAGTAACTCGCGATATTTGGGCAACGTCCACATCTGATTGTCGACGATGAGTTCCAGCTTGTCGATGTGGTAACGGATTTCCTCCATCATCGGTACGATGTTGTCGTGGTAGGCGATGGCTTTTTCACGTTCACTCTCAATTTTGTTGGCCACTTTGCGCGCCTCGATCATGGCATCCACATGCTCCTTGATGAAGGCGGTACGGTCGGCAATCTCTTCGATGAGTTCCAGATTCTTGGCAGACAGTTTTGCAGCCTTCTCTGCGAGGAACAGGTCTTTCATCTTGTAGACGTTGTCAATCAAATCCGACTGATACTGTGTAGCTACGGGGATAATGTGGTTCATGGCCAAATCTCCGAGCACGCGGGCTTCAATCTGTATTTTCTTGGTGTACATTTCCCATTTCACCTCGTTGCGGGCTTCCAGTTCCTTCTTCGTCATGACACCGATGGACTCGAACATCCGGATGCTCTCCGGTTTCAGGTAGTTGTCGAAGATGACGGGAACACTTGTCTCGCAGTCCAGACCGCGGCGGGCTGCTTCGGCTTTCCATTCATCGCTGTAACCGTTGCCGTCAAAGTGGATGGGTTTGCAGACTTTGATGTACCGGCGGATGACTTCGAGGATGGCGGAGATTTTCGGCTCACCCTTTTCAATCAGTTCGTCCACATCTTTCTTGAATTCCACCAACTGCTCGGCAAGGGCGGAGTTCAGCGCAATCATGGCACTGGCGCAGTTGGCCTCGGAACCCACGGCGCGGAACTCGAAGCGGTTGCCGGTGAAGGCGAACGGGCTGGTGCGGTTGCGGTCGGTATTGTCTATCATCAGTTCCGGAATCTGCGGGATGTCCAGTTTCATGCCTTGCTTGCCGCTGAGGCTGACGAGATCGTCCTTGGTGCTCTCTTCGATGTGTTCCAGCACCTGGCTCAACTGCTTGCCCAGGAAGGAAGAGATGATGGCCGGAGGCGCTTCGTTGGCACCCAGCCGGTGGGCGTTCGTTGCACTGGAGATGGAGGCTTTCAGCAATCCGTTGTGACGGTATACGGCCATCAGCGTATTCACTACGAAGGTGATGAAACGCAGGTTCTCTTCGGGCAGTTTGCCGGGTGCGTGGAGCAGGATACCGGTATCCGTACCCAGCGACCAGTTATTATGCTTGCCGCTACCGTTGACACCCTTGAAGGGCTTTTCGTGCAGCAGTACGCGGAAACCGTGGTTACGTGCCACTTTACGCATCAAGGCCATGATGAGCATGTTGTGGTCTACCGCCAGGTGCATTCCTCGAAGACGGGAGCCAGCTCGAACTGGTTGGGAGCCACTTCGTTGTGACGGGTCTTGACAGGGATGCCGAGTTTCAGCGCTTCGATTTCCAGCTCCTTCATGAAAGCGGCCACACGGCTGGGAATAGCTCCGAAGTAGTGGTCTTCCAACTGCTGGTTCTTGGCGCTGTCATGGCCCATCAGCGTGCGTCCGGTCATCAGCAGGTCGGGGCGTGCGGCGTACAACCCTTCGTCAACCAGAAAATATTCCTGCTCCCAGCCCAGATAGGCAACCACTTTCTTTACTTCCGGATTGAAATAGTGGCATACGTCGACGGCAGCCTTGTCTACGGCACGCAGGGCTTTCAGCAACGGTGCCTTGTAGTCCAGAGACTCACCGGTATAGGCGATGAAAATAGTCGGGATGCAGAGCGTGTCGTCTACGATGAATGCCGGGGAGGAGGGGTCCCATGCCGAGTAGCCACGTGCCTCGAACGTATTGCGGATACCGCCGTTCGGGAAACTGGAAGCGTCCGGTTCCTGCTGCACGAGCAGTTTGCCGGTGAATTCCTCCATCACGCCGCCTTTGCCGTCGTGTTCCACAAAAGCATCGTGCTTTTCGGCAGTACCTTCGGTTAGCGGATGAAACCAGTGCGTATAGTGGGTCGCCCCCATTTCAACCGCCCATTTCTTCATACCTGCGGCAACCTCGTCGGCTATGCTGCGGTCCAGCGGAGCTCCGTTGTCAATCACATCCGTCAGTTTGGCATACACCTTGCTCGGCAGATAGCGGAACATCTTCTCCTTGTTGAATACATACTTGGCAAAATACTCTGACGGACGTTCCGCCGGAACTGCCACTGCAACGGGTTTCTTCTTAAACGCCGTTTCTACTACTCTGAATCTCAATTTTGACATAATACCTTAGAGTTGTAATTGTTGGTTTAATAAAACATAAAATCATTAGCGTAGAATACAGTCTGGAATACCAGGAAACCTTCCGTGGGAAGCCCGCCTCCGTCGTAGAACGAGAGGTCGAAAGAAATGGGGCATTCCTATGAATCCGCCTGCACCGAACATCAGTCCGAAACCGATGAACCAGTGGAGCAGACAGCCAAACATGAAGTCAACGAAGTTCTTCATCTGGATATTGGCCGTATTTTTTACTCTTGCAAAACCGGCTTCGACCAGTGCAAAGCCCGGCTGCATGAAGAATACCAGCGATATGGCAAGGGCCATACGCAGTCTGTAGAGACTGTATTTACTATTTGCCTTTCGGCGTTTGTAAATCATAGTTCTTTGCTTTTAGAAGCTTAGTCCGACTACAAAGTATGCACCTTCAGACCTTGGATTCCAGGTTGCTTTGGCAAACAACGGGAGGGAGAAGGAATCGGTGATTTTGATGTCTTTTGATACTCCCAGGCTGACGTCGCATACGGCAAATCCGTTGGCTCCATAGAAGTCCGTGGCCCAAGGGGTAGCGCCTATCTCGGCCGTCCAGTCCAGTCCGCCCAGTGTGAAGGGAGCTGCTACGGAGATGTAGGATGAATAAGCACGGTCACCGTCTTTGTCAACACCGTCGTCGCCTGCAAAGTTGGTGTACCAGTTTACGGCTACGGGGCCGAAATCATAGCCGATTTGCGCTTCGAACAGATGTGAGTTGGCAGCATTGTGTGCGCCGTACTGGAAGTATTTGGCTGTCACCCCATCTCCGGTCACATTGTACCAGTAGTCCGTCACTGATACGCTGAAACCTCCGGTTGAATATCCCAGTATGAGGTCGAACTCTTTCGTGTCCGAACTCTCGATGCCTACGGAGCCCCAAGCTCCCAGAGAGAAACCTTTGTAGGCGATGGATGCGCTCGGCTGGAGGCTTACCCCTCCCAAATCCTGGCCACGCCACACGTAACCGCTTACGAGGTCGACGCCTACCGACGCTTCCACTTTATCCTGAGCCTTTGCCGTGAAAGGCATTGCCATTGATAATAGCGCCATTGCCATTATTACCCATTTTACACTTCTTGTTTTCATACCTTTTTACCTTTAAGTTTAGAAAAATTCCGGATGATCAGTCCGACTCGATTATAACAAGTACCTCGCTAATTCAATTGTTTTTTTATTTCAGCCACTTCCGGATGCGCTTCATGGCTTCCACGCAATCTTCATGTTTGCCGAAGGCCGTCAGCCGGATATATCCTTCACCGCTGGGGCCGAAACCTACACCCGGTGTGCCCACTACATTGGCTTCGTACAGCATCTGTTCGAAGAACCGCCAGGAGCTTGTTCCGTCGGGTGTTTTCAGCCAGATGTAAGGAGCGTTCACACCACCGTAGACTTTCAGCCCGGCCGTTTCAAGGCCCTGCTTCATGGTCCGGGCATTGTCCATATAATAATCTATCGTTTCCTTTATCTGCCGCTGTCCCTCCGGTGTGTAGATGGCTTCCGCCGCCCGCTGGGTGATGTAGCTGGTACCGTTGAACTTGGTAGATTGGCGGCGGTTCCAGAGCTTGTTCAGCGGGATGCGTTCACCTTCCAGTGTGGCGGCGGTGAGTTCTTTCGGTACAACGGTGTAGCCGCAGCGTACTCCCGTGAATCCGGCAGTCTTCGAGAAGCTGCGGAACTCGATGGCGCATTTCTTTGCTCCCTTTATCTCATAGATGGAGTGGGGCACGTCATCTTCGCGGATGAAGGCTTCGTAGGCGGCATCGAACAGAATCAGCGTGTCGTTGGCGAGCGCATAGTCCACCCATTTCTTCAGCTCGGGCTTGGTCAGGGTGGTGCCCGTGGGGTTGTTGGGGTAGCAGAGGTAGACGATGTCGATGCGCTTGTCCGGAATCTCCGGGATGAAGTCGTTCTCGGCGGTACAAGGCATGTAGGTGACGTTGCTCCACTGGCAGTTTTCCTCCAGTACTCCGGCACGTCCGCACATCACGTTGCTGTCTATATAGACCGGATAAATAGGGTCGGTCACTCCCACGCTGTTGTCGTGGCGGAGAATGTCGCCGATGTTTCCCGTGTCGCTCTTTGCTCCGTCGTTCACGAAGATTTCCGTAGGACCGAAGTGGATGCCTCGCGGAAGGTAATCGTGCTTGAGGATGGCTTCTATCAGGAAGTCGTATCCCTGCTCGGGACCATATCCACGGAATGTCCGTGCGTCAGCCATCTCCTCCACTGCCTTGTGCATCGCTTCGATGCAGACTGGTGGCAGTGGCCGGGTAACGTCTCCGATACCCAGACGGATGACCTCTTGCTTGGGATGTGTTATCCTGAAAGTATTTACCTTCTTGGCTATGTCTGAAAACAGATAACTACCCGGTAGCTTTAAAAAATGTTCGTTAACTAATGCCATACTCTTATTTTTAATGGATAGTGGATAATTCTTCATTTTCCATTATCAATTCTCAATTAATTCAATTTCTCCGTCGAATACTTTGGTGGCTTCCCCCGTCATCAGACATGTCTGGTGGCGATGTCCCATCGGATGTTGAGTGAGCCTCCGTCCATGATGACGGTAGAATCTCTCCCTGCGTGTCCGGTGAGGAAGGCTGCCACGGCGGTGGCACAAGCTCCGGTTCCGCAGGCTTGGGTGATGCCCGAGCCTCGTTCCCAGACACGCATCCTTATTTTTCCTTCTCCCAATATCTGGGCAAATTCTACATTGATGCGTTCGGGGAAGAGAGGGTGATTCTCCAGTTTGGGACCGATGACTGTAAGGTCGATGGCTTCAATATCATTGACAAAGATTACCAGATGCGGGTTTCCCATGGATACGGTGGTCCCTACATATCGTTCTCCGTCCACTTCGATGGGCTGTTCTTTCATCGGTTTGGCTCCTTTGCGTCGTGGTCTGCCGGTTCGTCGGCAGGTATGCCCATGTCTACGGTTACAGAGTTGACCTTTCCGTCTGCCAAGTGCAGGTTTAGCATCCTTATACCTGACAGTGTATCGAGTGCGATTTCTGTTTTGGAGGTCAGTCCGTAGTCAAAAAGATATTTTCCGATGCAGCGGCTTGCATTGCCGCACATCCGGGCCTCCGAGCCGTCTGCATTGAATATCCGCATGCTGAAATCGGCCTTGTTCGAAGAACCTATAAGTACCAGACCGTCACTTCCAATTCCCGTATGCGGTGCACTCCATGCCCTCGCAAGCTCTTCCGGATGGCTGATAGGATATTGGGTTGTATCTACATAAATGTAGTCGTTTCCGGCACCGTGCATCTTGGTGAATTTTATAGCTCTTGTCATTTTGTCCTTTATTGATTTGTTGATATATCCTTTTGTTTTATTTTAATGCAAATATACGACGTTTTTGTTTTGTGATTAACTGTAAAGCATATCTATTTTCTATTATTTTTAGCGAAACTTTCATTCAATGAGAATATCTACTGTCATGCTTTCAATTTAAAAGCATATGGCTTTGTTTTTATATAAATTGTAATCCATGTGAAAGTTTAGTTTGATTCAAAATAAGAAAAAAGATTTTTTATAGGACTAATTGCTATCTTTTTGAAAATAATAAACCGCTCCATTGTGGACATAATGAAGCGGTTTGTTTGGTTTTTGTTTCTAAATGTATAAGGAACGGCTATTTTTTCTTTAAAATTTCTTCCAGCACTACCGGTTCATTGGTTGTGATGAAATCTACTCCTTGGCTGATAAGCCATTCCATGTCTTTGGCTTCGTTTACGGTCCAGGCGTTTACTTTCATGCCGAGGTCGTGGCATTCCTTTATCCATTCAGGATGTTTTTGGAAGACACTGAAGTGATAGTCGGGACCGGCACAACCCCATGCTTTCAGCTCCTTGGGGGTAAGGTCACCCTCCAGATAGTAAACGGGCGTACCTTTGGGTGCCAGACGGATAAATTCCTTGGTGGCATGTTTGGAGAAGGTAATATATTCCGTACGGTCCTCCAGTCCTTTGTTCTTTATCATTTTACGATACCCTCTACGGCTCGTGTTTCCTGTTCGGGAGTCTTGTGGGCTTTCAGTTCGAGGATAAGGCGGGTTTTCAGGCTTTTTGCCTTGTCCAGATACTGTTGCAGGGTAGGGAGTTGTTCGCCGTTGTCCAGTTGTACGGCGGTGCATACCTTGGCTGTGGCATCTTGCATAGTTACGCCTTTAAAGGTGGCGTCATGATTGACAACCAGCTGATTGTCTGTGGTGAGCCAAACGTCGAACTCGGAGCCGTAGCAGTGGATAGAATCAGCCTTTACAAGTGCGGCAAGGGAGTTCTGGGCCGAGCCGTCCGTAGTCCAGAAACCACGGTGGGCAATGACTTCCTGGGCCTGGATAGTGCACATGCAGCAAAGAGCAGGGCAGAAGCAAAAAAATAGTTTTTTCAGATTCATAATGATTAGGGTGTTTTGTTTTGAACACAAAGATAAGTATTATATTTCTTTTATTAAATCTAACCCTGAGTAATTTCAGTATGTACTTTCCGGGCATCACGATGCGGGCTTTCAGCTTGGGGTGAGCTGTTCAACTCATATAGGATTTTCCAGATTTTCCCTCCCAGTTTTCCAAAATCTGTCAGTCTTAGGATGGCATTCAAATCGTGGATGTCGGTTACTTTCTGCCTTGCCAGTTCTTCCATTTAGGCCTTGGTAATTATGCGTCTGTCTGTTGAGCGTGTACTCCGGTGGAGTCAGAAGAATCTCCTCCTTCCTTCTTCCGTCTCCCCTTGGGGAGATAGAGAGGGGTTTTCTTTATTCTCTTTATTTAGTTTATTTGCTAAAGCGCTGCTTGTCTTGGCATCCCTGATTCTCTGCTGGTTAACCAGTCCACCGCGACGTCCGGCCTCTTTTTTAGCTTCTTGTTGGGCGTCCCATGGCTCCATGCGGCGGCTTAGTCCGGGGGATGAGAAGCTTGTCTCGTTCACCTCGAACAGCGCATAGTCATAGATGATTCGCTTCAGTGTGGCGGTTGTCACCCTTGCTTTTTGTGCCAGTATGGGAATCACTTTCAGGCTGGCTTTATATTCGTTCTGCAATCTGAGGAATTCGAGCACTGTCCAGTAAATGCCATATCCTTTCATACCTTCTTCTTGTATCATAATCATTAATTTTAGGTTGCTGCCGGCATTGGCATCATGTAGTAAATAAGCTCCATAGCTTTTGATATTGGTGTTTTTTTGTTAGTTTACTATCGGTCTCCATTCCATAAAGTTCTCAATCAGAAAAGTCCGCCAGCCTTGTTGTTCCGCGTCCCAATAGGCTACGTGAGCTTTAATGCTTGTCATGTCATGTTTCTTTTTGAAGTCGCTTTCGTAGGAAACAAGGGTTCCTTTTCCCATGTAGAAGCTGCCGTCCTGCTTTCGGTAGGCTATCAATGCATATCCGTATTGCATGTATTCCAGTAGGGAATTTATGCGCTGTGCCATCCATTGTACAGACTCCATGCTCAATGTCGTGTTTTCCATAATCCGTTTTTCCCATAGCTTTTTTGCTTTTTCTGTTTTGGATACAAATTGCTCCTCTAAATTTCAGTTTTTCTCTTTTCCCATTTTTTTATGTTTTTAGGGTTATTAAATGTATGATAATCAGCAATGAAAAAGGGCTACTCCTTTCAGTACGGATGGCTACGCCCTTGCCTTGTTGAGGCTACACCATCCGACGAGAAAGGTGTAGCCCTTCTGTCCGGTTGCTGACGGGGGCAAAATTACTGCCTTTCCAGGTACTGAACTATCAGTGATTTATCCTTACATCATATCCGTATGGGTCAATCAGTGTGGTATCTTCCCGTTTTATGATGGCCCATACCTTCTCCAATTCGGTAATTATCGTACTGTAAGTCAAAGGCTTTTGCTCTCCTCTGGTTCTCTTTGTGAAGTTTTCGGAAGCAACGAATAGTTTGGCTATATCTGTAATTTTCTTGATATTTGTTCCTTTAAAATAGCCTGATTTAAAGGCTCTTAAGTAACCTACATAAACATGGGTCTGGTCTCCGTAGTAAACCCGTTCTGCCAATAGCTTTTCGTCCACTATGGAGCTGTGTTCCTTTACTTTCGTTGTTCTTAGCTTCTGTGTATCAGATTGATACGACATGCTTCTCTGCTCGTTACTGTTGAGATGCTTCTTTTTTTGAGTTCTTTCATTTGTGTAATTCTTCGTTCGTTTAACTGTTTTTTATTCTGGTTAAAAAATGCGAAAGTATAAAAAGTGAGGGAGAAATAAGGGAATTTTGGAGGGAAATGTGAAGGGTGAGTTGTAAATGGTTGATATATAAGATGATATGCTGTTTAAAAAACGTACGTTTAATGAACGCAAAGATAGAGACGTTTTTTGTAATGGCAAAATGTTTGATAGAAAAATGTTCCTAATAATAAATAATGATAAGTATATTGCATTGAATTTCAGTAGTATATACAATATATGTAATCAGTTAAAATCTTCTTATTTTTAGCTCTTTGAGTATGTCTTGTATAAGTTCGAAATAGCTGTTTTTTAAACGTACGATTAAAACGCTTTTTTGTTTCTAATGCGTTCGTTTATTGTCTCTTACCAAAAGGTAATGAACAACCGCAGAGAATTTGTTGACAAGAAGAGCATAGTGCTTGTCAAACTTCCCATAAAATGCTCGCAAGTGATTGAACTACAGTTCTGTAATGGTAGTTCAAAGCCCCCAAGGAATACCTTTTTCTAAGTAAAATCAGCAAGAATATAAATGGATAAAGAGACCGAAGTTTGGTTTGCCATGCGTGCCACATACCGCAGGGAGCTTGAAGCTATGCATCTTCTTGAAAAGGCAAATCTTGGCTGTTTCATTCCTATGCAATATAAGATAAGTATCTGTAGGGGCAGGAAAGTCCGTGCTTTGGTTCCCGTCATCCGTAATCTGGTTTTTGTCCACGCACGTCCTTCCGAAGTGCAGCGATTTAAGTCTCAAATTACTTATTTGCAATATATTACTGATACCCGTAGCGGTCAGAAAATAATCATTCCCGACCATGATATGCAGCGTTTCATAGCCGTCGCCGGTACTTACAATGACCATCTTCTCTATTTCCAACCCGAAGAACTGAATCTCTCCAAAGGTACGAAAGTTCGTATCACCGGTGGCGACTTCGAGGGTCAAGAAGGTGTTTTTCTAAAGGTAAAAGGTGCCCGTGATCGTCGCGTAGTGATTGCTATACAAGGTATCATCGCTGTTGCCATTGCGACCATCCATCCAGACCTCATCGAAGTAATCAAATAATCGTCGATAATCAATGATTAGTCATTGGTGATAGATAAATCATAACTCTGAAATCATAAATCAAAATAGCATGTCTCTTTTAGAAGAAGCACTCCTCCTTCAGCGTGCCGCGCACGATCTGATGTATTTGGGTATGGACGGCAGTCCTATCTATAGCGATGACTTGTCTCGTCGTAACAGCGAAGTCTATCGCTTGACCACAACTTTGTATAATTCCGGCACCTGGGGCACCACGGTGGAGGAGCAGGCAAATGTATGTCTTGCGCTCTTGAAGGGGTATAGTGCCTCGTTCATTGACCATGGTGAAAAACAGCAGCATGTGCAGGAGGTATTGAGGCGTTGCTGGGATCCCCTTGATACCCTTCCTTCCTCTTTGTTGAAACTCCGTTTGCTTACGGCTTGTTATGGAGAGGTTTTCGATGAGCCTTTGGCCGACGTGGGCCGTTCTATCATTGCTTCCTGGAGTGTTGCATCACTGACTGCCGAGCAGCAGGAAGCAGTTGACGAGTTTCAGAATGTGGTGGATAATCCTTATCCATGGGGAGGAAATGGAATAAAAAATGTATAAATAGGATTTCTCTTTGAAGAAAAAACGTATATTTGCATATAGCTTCTAAAAAAGAGAAATGAGATGGAACAGATGCGTAAACTGCCGATTGGTATACAGACTTTTGAAAAGCTGCGTGAAGAAAATTATCTTTATGTAGACAAAACAGCAATGGTCTATAAGATAGCATCCAATTCCACTCCCTATTTTTTGAGCCGTCCTCGCCGTTTCGGTAAGAGTTTGCTTATATCTACCTTCGAAGCTTACTTTCAAGGACGTAAAGATTTGTTTCACGGACTTGCCATCGAAAAACTGGAAACCCGGTGGGAGGAATATCCTGTATTGCATCTGGACTTGAATGCCCGTAAATATGAAACAGCCGGAGATTTGGTAGCCATGCTTAATCAATATCTGGAAAAGTGGGAATTGAAATATGGTGCGGAAAAGCAGGAGCGTAGTCCCGAAGAGCGCTTTGCCTATGTGATAGAGCAGGCGTATGCCCAGACGGGTAAGCAAGTGGTAGTGTTGATTGATGAATATGATAAGCCTTTGCTTCAAGCTCTTTCGGATGAAAGCTAACGGAAGAATATCGTCGGATATTGAAAGCCTTTTATGGGGTACTGAAAAGTGCCGATCGTTATCTCCGCTTTGTTTTTTTGACGGGTGTGACGAAGTTTGCGCAGATTAGCGTGTTCAGTGATTTAAATCAGTTGCAGGACATCAGTACATGGCCCGACTATTCTTCTTTATGTGGTATTACTAAGGAAGAACTGCTCACAACGTTTACTCCGGAGATAGAACGTTTGGGTGTTTCCAATGGGATGGACTTCGATACAACTTTGGAGCGGATGACGAAGCTGTATGACGGTTATCATTTTTACCCTCATTGTGAAGGGGTTTTTAATCCTTTCAGTGTGTTGAATGCATGCAAGTCGAAGATTTTGGATAATTTCTGGTTTCAGACCGGTACTCCTACCTATTTGGTAAATTTATTGAAAGAGAGTGATTATGATTTGCGCCTTCTGATTGAGGGAGTTGAAGTGACGGCTTCCGCCTTTTTTTGAGTATCGTGCGGAAGTAAAGAATCCGCTTCCCATGATTTATCAAAGTGGTTATCTGACCATCAAAGACTACGATAGGGATGTTCTATTGTACACTTTGGGTTTTCCCAATGATGAGGTACGTTATGGTTTCTTGAATTTCTTGGTTCCTTATTATACAGAAGTGACCGATGATGAAACCTAAAATTGGGAATATGATTACCATTAAAAATAAGGAATACGGCTCTAATATCAACCTTGCCTCCATCTACAACTGCATGGCAAAGCAGCGAATACTGGATATTGCGAAGAAACTGGACTTGTATGTAAGTCCTAACTTGAAGAAGGAAGTTACAGCTCGGCGGGTGGCAGAGGAAGTTCTTTCTGCCCCGGTGAATGTCATGTGTTCCCTTTGCAAGGCAGAACATCAGTTGCTCGAGGAATTTGTCACGGCCGGTGCCAATGCATACGTGGTACGCAAGATACGCAAAACTCCCTATAAACTCCAGAAGTTCGGTCTTGTGCTGACATACGAGGATGATGCTAAAGGTGAATGCACATGCTGATGCCCGACTCCGTACGTGATTCCCTTGCGGACTTTGTACCGCAGTTTATGAATTATATAAATGCCGGCCAGCGGATACCTTCGGCAAAGGAAATCCGGATGCGGATGGCATTGCATCGCTTTTTGAATGGGGAGGTTGATGCCAGTTCAAAAAATGAAGGTAAGAAGCACTTAAATTAGGGCTTCAAAATGCTATCCTGTATATCATACTATCATCTCCACTTGCAAGATGCAGGGTGTGTCCGTGCCGGATTATTTCAAGAAGTTCTTTAGCGAGATTGTTAAAGGACATAGGGAGTATGAACATCTGTTGCTCTTGACTATTGATTGAACTAACAACAAATCTTAAAAAAACAATCTCCTTTTTGACGTTATTTATCAGGAAATCGCCTTGTGGCGGCTTGCCTTGGAGTATACGTCAAAATTGGACGCTAACTTATGGAATCTGAACAAGACAATAATAAAAGAATTGCCAAAAATACATTGTTCTTGTATTTAAGGATGATAGTTGTAATGCTCATAACTCTTTATACCTCAAGAATTCTACTTGAAGTTTTAGGAGTTGAGGATTTTGGTGTGTATAATGCAATTGGAGGCTTTAATTGCAATGTTTGCGATAATTTCTTCTTCATTGTCTTCTGCAATTGGTAGATTTATTACTTTTGAACTAGGACGTGATGATTATAAGAGAGTAAAGGTGGTTTTTGTAACAGCGTTTTATATACA
>ENA-OQCE01000169-OQCE01000169.1-human-gut-metagenome-genome-assembly--contig:-NODE-169-length-30935-cov-2.872209_pt1 | contig 30935 bp, 39 predicted proteins | sample MGYA00242495_ERZ504572 | MGnify/ENA primary metagenome ERZ504572 (study PRJEB26092, sample SAMD00036228) | human gut metagenome | host: Homo sapiens | study: EMG produced TPA metagenomics assembly of... | reverse complement strand
CACAGATTTATACGCATATCATAAACCGATAATCCGACTTTTTTATTACCTTTGTCCGCAGGAAGCTGTTTTGGGCTTTTTGCGGATTTTTTTGTGTTCTTTTGAGTTCGTTTTGGACTGTGAGGCAGTGTGGGAACTGTTTTTTTAATCTCTGACCTTAAAGTTTTGAGAGTTTAAAGAACGGAAGTATAAGGAGTGTAGTCATTATCGGGTATACCTGGGATGATAAGCCGGTCTTGATGATGTAGATGAGTAGAATATCGTTTGTATGAAATAATCATCTTGTCATTTGTTCCAAGGCAAACATTCGATCGTCATTTCTGTAACGAAGATATGGTTTAGCAAATATTCTCCCATACTTGACATACTAAAGGAATTGTCGGCACGAGGTGTGGAGGTTTTCGCTTTGGTCAAAAACAATACAGCGAAGGAAGAAAAATTGAAAGAGACAGGAATCCGAACCAAGGTTAATGATTCATTGTCAATGGATGTTGTTATCATTGACAAGTCTTTGATATGGTATGGAAGCGTCAACTATCTTGGTTACAATACAGATGAAAACAATGCCATACGCATTTATGATTCAAAAGTGGCTGATCAAATTTTGGAAGCTCTATATACATAACATCTGTCGGTCCTTTATCCAACTTGTGCAGAAGAAGTACATAGAGATGGAATATCGATTTTTCATTAAACAGCTATTGGAAAAGAACGTAAAAAATCGTATCTTTGCAAACAAGAAAAGCGTTCTTTTGGTTGATGCAGGACGTTGCAGAATATAGAAGCTCGCTCGTTTCTAAATCGTTACCTGTTTAAGATAATGTCTGTTTTAAATGTTTGATTTTTAATAAGAAAAGAAAATTTAAATGTCTTTCTCTATGGAGACTATCTGTCCGGCACTTCCGAGGCTGTTGAGGTAGGGGAATTCCAGTTGGTTGTAGTAGCCCGTCAATCCCTGCATATAGGCCAGGCAACCCATGTCGCCGGAGTGGACGAGGTTCTCTATTCCGCTTTTCAGGGAGGCAAGGTGGGTGCCGGTGGGGTCGTGCCGGATACCGGTATAGGCATAGTCGGTGTTTACGCTGAAAGTCAGCACTTGTCCGGTACGTTGGTTGGAGACTTCCTGGTAGTGGAGGTTGATGCTCATGGCAGAGTCGTTCACCATGAATCCGGTGATACACTGCCCGTCGTTTTCGGGCACAAAGACCAGTCCGGGGAATTTTTTCTTGAACTTGTCTTGGGTATCGAAGTAGTCGTCCTGAGCCACGAGGTCATTCAGCAGTTGTTGTCCCCATGAGTCGGGCAGGCGGACGCTTACTTCCTTCTTCCGCCCCGGGCGGGGGGTGAAGGTAAAGCTGAAGAGTGGGCATCTTCCGTCGGGAGTACGGTGCTGTTGTAAAGGTCCTCGTCGTTGTCCAGCACGATGGGGTTTTTCAGCCGGTAGATGGAGATGCGCTGTTGCGTCAAGGTATCTCCCCAGAAATGGCCCGAAGGTATCATCTGCAGTACGAGGGAGTCGAGGGTATAGGTGTGGTCTGTGTTGGGGGTGAAGTCGGACGTGGAGTATTCGGCATAGTAGGTGGCGGATACATCTCCCAAGAGCTGCTCCGGTAATGTCCCAGCTGGCAGATGCTGTCGCCCCGGGTCTCTATGGAGTCCAGCAGGATGGTGCTGATGTCTACCGAGCATGTGTCTACGTATACATTATAGAAGGAGCTTTCCACGAGGCTCTTTCCAAGCTGCGAGTTCTCGTCCTGGCAGGCGCAGAGGATAGCGAGGACTGCGAATAAGCTGTACAATGATTTCTTCATTTCTGTTCTTTTAGTTGGCGGCAAAGGAAGGGCAAAACTTTTATATCTTTCTACAAAAATCGGCGTTCGGACGGTTTTTATCGGTAAAGGCGTTTAACGGGAATTTCGGACTGTTCGTCGGTTATTTTTGCCGGTGTGGTTGCGGCGGTTTACTTTTGCGGGCAGAACTTCCGCCCTTCTGAAAGAGGAGGGGAATAGTTTCGGCATCCCGATACTAAAACTATTCTCCTTCCTCTTCAGGGGAACGAGGGGTATGAAAAATTAATCTTTAAAACAATAAACAATGAACAGACTATTGGTAGGAATAATGTTGCTGGCCATCGTGTGCATTGCCGGCAGTTGTACGGACGAGGATGAATACACTCAGGGGCAGTGGATGAAGAAAGCCAGCTATAACGGTGTGTACCGCGCTTATGCCTCCGGCTTCACCATCGGCAATTATGGGTATTTGTGTGGTGGCTTCTACGGAGCGAACAAGGATTACCTGAACGACCTTTGGGAGTATGACATGAGCCGGAACAGCTGGACGCAGTGTGCCGACATGCCCGTTGCCGGGCGCAAGGCTGCCGTGGGCTTTGCCGTGAATGGCAAGGGATACATTACGACCGGTTCCGTGAAGGACGGCTCCTCGTCCTACTGTGTGGCAGATACCTGGGAGTATGACCCTGCCACGGATGCCTGGACACGGAAAGACGACTTCAAAGGCGGGGTGCGCGACGGTGCCCTGGCTTTCAGTATAGGCGGATATGGCTATGTCGGTACGGGCTGCAACAGCGACGCTACCGGCAGCGAGAGTGCCTACAAGATGGACTTTTACCGTTTCAATCCCAATGGCGCCGAAGGTTCGCAATGGGAAGCGGTGAGCGGGTATGGAGGCGAGAAGCGCTACTTCGGTACGGCATTCGTCATCGATGAGGTGGCTACATCTGTTGCGGGCGAAACAACAGTACCGATCTGGTGGATTTCTGGAAGTTCGACGGAAGCAACTGGACCCAGTTGCGTGACATTGCCGATACGGACTCCGACAATGACTATGACGATGACTACGCCATCACACGGTCCGAAGCCGTATCCTTCGTCATCGGTGGAAGGGGATTTGTGGCTACGGGAATACGTAACAGCACTTCCTTGAGCAGCGACTACTGGCTGTACGACCCTGACAAGGACTTATGGTACGGCGATTCCGATGACGACTTTACCCCCATTACAGATGTACATAATTATCCTTCCGGTGCTTCTTCGCGCAGGGCTGCCGTTGGTTTCTCTACCGGCGAACGTGGTTTTGTGCTGACGGGAACAAGTGGTACCAGCTACTTTGATGATGTGTACGAACTTCTACCCGATGAGGAAGAGGAAGTCTGATTCGCCCCATAACTGAACGGAACTTATGAAGCTGATGTTTATGATGATAAAGATAGGTGTACCGGCTGTGATGGCGGTATGCCTTTCTTGCTGTTCGGGTCATACTGCCGGCGGTGGCAATGAGTTGAAATGCCGGGTGATGGAGGTGGAAGGCGGTTACGGCTACGTGGTGCTGCATGGAGCCGATACCCTGATATATCAACCTTTTATACCTGCTTTGAGCGGTCGCCTGCCATTTGCAACAAAGGTGGAAGCGCTGGCGGCCGGTCGGTTGGTATGCCGCAAGCTTGCCGATGGGCAAGCTCGGCATTGAGCAGGGAGGAGGTGGAGTCTTGTCTGACAGACACCGGACTCTAATCTTCTAAAGAATCCTTTACTTCGTGATGTATTTCCGAGCAGTCATAAGGGTATCTCTGCATGAATTTACCTTGAGTACCTTCTTTGTATCGCTACCGGGACGTGAAAGAGTGGCGGTGAATGTCACTTGAAGCCGTTTGTAGTAGATGGTTGAAGTGTATATGTTCCATTTCATGCCCACTATATCCATTTCAAAATGTTTATATCTCAATTCGTCTTCTTTGTAGTACTTGCCTTGGGCAAGGAAGAATAGCTGTTGTTGCCCCATCACCACCTTTCCGTCTTCTATACGGTCGGGCAGGTAGATGCTGCGTTTCTTCGGGTCTATCCAGTTGAAGACATCGTTGGAGTGGTCGTTGAGCAAGAATGCGTATTCTGTCCATTTGTTGATGAACGGATAATGGTCATGCTTTCCGGTTGTGTTGCCCATAGTTTCATCTTTATAGGTACTCTTGTCGGGTTCCGTCCCGGCTTCTTCCACCCCGTCATTATTTTCCACGCTGTATTCAATGGATTCTATCTGATAGAAATTCTCGCATGGCGCTTGCCGTATGGTGATTTGTTCTTTGTAGAAGCCCGTCTTCATCTCAAGGTTGAGGATAAGCCGCGTTCTTCTCCGTCGAAATTATCTTCAGTCTTTAGTGTGAGCCGGGTTTCGTTCTCGCGGGTGAGGTCAAACCAGCGGAAGTGAAGGCTTCCCAAGCCTTCCAACTGTAAGGGGCGGTTGTTGGTGTCTACCATTGTGGTTCCGCCAAGGGTGGTGATGGAGGCAATGCGCCAGTCACTACGTGTCAGGTCTATCTGCAGGGTAGAGGCATCTCCATCCAGAGTAGTTTCCTGCATGGGCGAGAGGCGAAGGTCATCGTCGTTGCTACAAGCTGTCAAGCCGCAAAGAAAAAGAGCGAACAGAAGGATGGGTTGGAATAAGTCAGTCGTTTTCATGTTGGTTATTATTTGATTTATGTCCATTGGACGTGGCATTCTTTGTAAATGCTGCACGACAAAGATAATTATTTCCTCTTTACGGTGTATTCTCCGAAAGAAAGAAGTACTCTTTTTTGCCGGATAATACGGGTTTTATTAACTTGCGCACAAATTAACCACTAATCACTAACCATTAATCATTGATTCCATGAAATACCAAGTTGCCATTATCGGTGGAGGTCCTGCGGGATATACTGCTGCCGAAGCTGCCGGAAAAGCAGGATTGAGTGTCGTACTATTTGAGAAGCAGAGTCTCGGTGGAGTGTGCCTGAATGAAGGGTGTATCCCTACCAAGACCTTGTTGTATTCGGCCAAGACCTATGACGGAGCCCGCCATGCTTCGAAGTATGCGGTCAGTGTGCCCGAAGTATCGTTTGATTTGCCCAAGATTATTGCCCGCAAGCAGAAGGTAGTGCGCAAGCTGGTATTGGGAGTCAAAGGAAAGCTGACTGCCATGGTGTGACGATTGTCAGTGGAGAGGCCACAGTGACGGACAAGAATCATGTGGAGTGCGGCGGAGAAACCTACGAATGCGAGAACCTGCTGCTCTGCACCGGTTCCGAAACCTTTGTCCCTGCCATTCCCGGCATAGACAAAGTGTCCTATTGGACTCATCGTGATGCGCTGGATAACAAGGAACTGCCCGCTTCGCTTGCCATCATCGGCGGCGGTGTCATCGGTATGGAGTTCGCTTCTTTCTTCAACAGCCTGGGAGTGCAGGTAACTGTCGTCGAGATGCTGGACGAGATACTGGGAGGCGGTATGGACCGAGAGCTGGCGGGTATGCTCCGTGCAGAGTACGCCAAGCGGGGAATCAAGTTCATGCTGAGTGCAAAAGTAGTGTCTGTCATGCCGGATACTGCCGAAGCTTCTTCCCTTATCCAGGTGAATTATGAAACAGCCGACGGTCCCGGTTCCGTCGTTGCCGAACGGCTTCTGATGAGTGTCGGGCGCCGTCCGGTAATGAAAGGCTTCGGATTGGAGAATCTGGGCTTGGAAAGAACGGAGCGCGGAAATGTCTTTGTCAACGGACAGATGCAGACCTCCGTTCCCGGAGTATATGCTTGCGGTGACTTGACGGGATATTCCTTGCTGGCGCATACAGCCGTTCGCGAGGCGGAAGTAGCATACATTCCATCATTGGCAAGAAGGATGCCATGAGCTACCGTGCCATCCCCGGCGTGGTATATACCAATCCCGAAATAGCCGGTGTGGGCGAGACGGAAGAATCCCTTCAGAAGAAAGGCGTAGCTACCGTGCAGTGAAGCTGCCGATGGCGTACAGCGGTCGTTTCGTCGCCGAGAACGAAGGTGTGAACGGTGTCTGCAAGTTACTGTTGGGTGGCGACGATACCGTATTGGGGGCACATGTTTTGGGTAATCCCGCTTCGGAAATCATCACGTTGGCAGGCATGGCCATTGAGCTGAAACTTACTGCCGATGAATGGAAGAAGATTGTCTTTCCGCACCCCACGGTGGGAGAGATATTCAAGGAGGCATTGTAGAACCCATGACTATTGTTTCATATAAACATAAAAGATGAAAACCGTAAAGCTAATCACCTGCGACGATGCCTTTCAGGCACATGTTATTCAGGGTGCCTTGAAGAATGAGGGCATTGCGTCTGTTTTGCATAATGAAAACATGTCTTCCGTGATGCGCGGATATGTCCGTGATGTCACGGGAGTGGATATATTTGTCTATGAGGACGAATATGACAATGCCCTCCGTCTGCTTGAACGGAACCAGATGATTCCGGAACAGTTGAGGTACTGCCCCCATTGCGGTTCGGATGAGATTAAGTTTGTGCTGAAGAAGAGCCATCGGGTGCGTGCTGTGGTGGCTGCTGTTATTGCGGCATTGTCGGCCGCACCTCCGGGCACTGAGCATTGGGAGTATGTATGCAGGAAGTGCGGCACTCATTTTGAGAAGCCGGTGGCGAAAGGAACAATTGAAGAATAATCAGGTGTTTATTCTTTTAACCGCTTTTCAATCCAGTCCCGGTTTTTACGTCCCAATCGGCTTTCCGCAAAATCCAGGAAAGCGATGTGTCTGTTATATGGGCTTGGATGACACCTGCCAGAAGTTGAAGAAAGGTTCTTCACCCACCCGGACAAGCAGGTCGGCGAGTAGTACTGACCCTTTCCTATAGAGGGCAAGATGCGCTTCGCGGTCGTTGCGGTCAATACCCCAGATAGGACGGATATGGCGTGTTTCCTTACGATAGGCGTCGATGTAAGCGGCATAGGCTTTCTCGCCGCGGGCGTGGCGTATGTATTGCAAAGCACTGAATTCGGCAAAAGATTCGTTCAGCCAGTCGTGCCAGGATTCCACCGGAGCCTTGTTCCACCAGAAGTGGCCGATTTCGTGGGCGGTGTTCTTGAGTACATATTCATTGAATGTTCGTGAACTGAGCATAATGAAATTTTTACGGCTGTACCCTCCTGAGGTGCCGGAAGCTGAAAGCAGGAATTTCATGTAAATATCCTCATCTCCCGCAATTTTATAAAGGCGTCGGAAGAATTTCAAGGCATTGTGGCAACATTGAAGTGCCGAGTCTGCACCGGCATCCGGGAAGTCTGTATAGATAAGTTCAATGGTAGTTCCGTTATCATTGATGCGGCGGCTTTTCAGCATGGGTGAAGCCAGGATAACATTGTCGAAATTCTCCCAAGGTTGCTCCATTTCCCACATCCCTTCTTCTGTATGGGAAATAATACCTGAGCCGCTCACCGTATAACCGTCAGTGATGCCGATTCGTAAGTGCGAATAATCTGCCCGGTTACCGTTGCAGACAGGATACCATCCCGTATAGTAACCAAGTTCAATCCAATGGTCATTGAATGATTTTGCAGGGCCCTGCACTTCCTGCATGTAGAGTGTGTAACGGGTATTTATGCGGCAGCGGTCATCGGCTCCTGCCGGCCGGTAGAGGGTCAAGGTCCGTCCGTCGGGAATGAATTGGGCAGGTGCTGGGGCAAGCGTATCGAAACGGTAGGTTATCTCCCGGCTGTTGTGGCGTAGTGTGTCGATACGGGCATGGCGCCATAGTACCAACGAGATTGAGTCACTGTCCTGGAAATCAACTTCAAACGAACCGCCTACTTCGACCTGTCGGTTCGGTACATCAATCTGTACGGTTAAGTCATAACTGACAATGCGCGGAGATTCTTGTGCCGAAGCATGGGGGAGAAAAGGAGGCATATTGTAAAGCTGGCAATTGTAAGTTGTAGTTTCATGGTACATCAATTTTAGAGTGATAGTAACTGGGAGATTTTGCCTATGTAAAAGTAGTATTTTTAAAGGAATATTAAGATGGATGGCTGGATATAATTTATGAAAAGACTACCTGGTTATTGTTCATTTGTAAGATTGTCGTACTTTTGCCTTTAAAGATAAATATATTTATGAAAAGGATATTGTTGCTGTTAATTTTATCCGTCTGCCTGCTCCCATTGTGGTCCCAAGAGACGGTAACTCCGGTGAAGCCGCTCTCTGCGCGGATTGATGCGTTGATAGAACACAAACTTCCCGCAGGCTCTAATGTGGCCATTTCGGTCTATGACCTGACTGCCGGCAAGCCCTTGTACGGCTATCAGGCGGACAAGCTTTCCCGTCCCGCTTCCACCATGAAGCTGCTGACCACCATTACCGCCCTTTCCCGTCCCGAAGCCGACGAGCCGTTCCGTACGGAAGTGTGGTATCAGGGAACCATTGAGCGCGATACCTTGCAGGGGAATATGTATGTGATAGGCGGTTACGACCCGGAGTTTGATGAAGAGGCATTGGATTCCCTGGTGGCTGCCGTGGCCCGTTTCCCCTTCTCTGTCATCAAAGGCAAGGTGTATGGAGATGTCTCCATGAAAGACTCCTTGTACTGGGGCAGCGGCTGGTTGTGGGATGATACTCCCTATTCCTTCCAGCCCTACCTCTCACCGCTGATGCTGAATAAAGGAGTGGTGAAGGTTACCGCCACACCCGGCGAACGGGGCGACAGCGCACGCCTTGAATGCACTCCCGCCTCTTCCTATTATACACTGACGAACAAGACCCAAAGCCGTACCCCTTCTGCCGGACGTTTCCGTGTGTCGCGCGACTGGCTGGTGAACGGGAACAACATCACCGTGACGGGCAACGTCGATGCCCGCCGTGCAGGTACGGTCAATATATTTTCTTCGCAGGACTTCTTCATGCATACCTTTATGGAACGGTTGCAGGCACGAGGCATCCGGTGCATTCCGGCGGCAGAAGCGGAAGTCTCTTACCTCTTCGGCGAGTTCCGGCAAGACAGTCTTTCCGTGCGGATGGCTTCCTATGAAACTTCCGTGCAGGATGTGGTGAAACAGATAATGAAGGAGAGCGATAATCTCAATGCCGAAGCCATGCTCTGCCGGTTGGGTGTGCAGAGCAGCAGAAAGAAGCGTGTCTCTGCCGAGGACGGGCTTTCTGCCATCCGCATGCTGATAAAAGAGATGGGATATAACCCCGATAGGTATAATCTGGCAGATGGTTGCGGCCTTTCCAATTACAACTACATTTCACCGGAACTCTTGGTTTCTTTCCTGCGATATGCCTACTCGCGTACGGATGTTTTCCAGAAACTTTATAAGGCTTTGCCCATTGGCGGCGTGGACGGTACACTGGAGTTCCGCATGAAGAAAGGCACCCTTTCCCACAGAAATGTACATGCCAAGACGGGTTCCTTTACCGCCATCAACTGCCTGGCCGGCTACCTTAAAGCCCGCAACGGACACGAGATAGCCTTTGCCATCATGAACCAGAATGCACTGTCGGGCAGGGAAGCACGCGCTTTCCAGGATGCGGTGTGTGATGAAGTGATACGTTGAGGTTTAGCCATCGTAAAGTTGACCTTTAGCGTCGTAAAGTTAAGGTTTAGCTTCCTAATGCAGACCTTTACGGAGTGAGCCCCAAGAGTAGGGGAAATCATTCCTCTTTCGTATTGCGGTAGCGTGCCGGAGACATACCCAGATAAGACTTCACATACTTCCCGAAGAAAGACTGGTTGGGGAAATTAAATTCTTCTGCAATCTCCTTGATGGACTTGTCCGAATGCTTCAGCCGGTACTTGATGTGCTCGATGGCACTTTCGTTAATCAAGTCAAGCGGTGTACGTCCGCACGCTTGTTTGATAACCTTCGAAAAGTGTTTGGGGCTGTAGCAGAGTGCATCGGCATAATATCCTACAGAACGGTGTATGCCGTTGTCTTTGGACAACATCTCTATAAATTTACACAGGATATAGTCGGACTGTTTGATGCTTTCTTTTGTATCGGCTGTCATTGCTGAAGGGTTCACTTCTTTGTTGAGGTGTCCCAACATCTCACAGAAAATGGCAGAAAACAAGTGTTGCATCACTTCCCTATGATAGGGATGAGGCTCGTCGTTTATCTTTGCCATAAGCAGTTCCCGGTAGAATTTGAAGATTTCCTTGTCTCCTTCCTCCCCGACAGATTTTATGGGATTGTTGTGGATATGCATAACGGTATTCCATGTATCCTTCTCCATCTTGACCACGCGTTGTAGGAACTGTGTGGAGAATGCGGCAAGCCTTATCTTGTGCTTTGGGCTTACCATCGCGTGGCTGATAATGGTATTGGGAAGGCCGAGCAGTAAGTCGCCTGCTTCCAGTTGGTAGGTTTTGTAGTTGACGTCCAACTGGATACAGCCTTCTAGACAGATAGCGATAAGGAAGCATCCTAATCTTATTGTATCTTCATTGTAGGGGCTTCCCTCCAGACTGTTGATTATGACAAAGTCATTGTCTACATAGTCAAGGACATGTTCGCTGTTCTTAAAGTCCGCGATTTCTACGATTTTTATGTTCCCTTTCTCCATATTCTTCCTTTTTCGTTTTGCAAAGTTGGTGAATAATGGGAAATATGGAATGTTCCATTATGCGGCTTTCTTGTTCTATATGTCATTTATAGACAATTCATTAGCCTTAAAAAAGATGAATGTCGAAAAAGGGATATCCTTGGAGTGTAATTGGTCATTATGGCGTTGTTCCTTTCTCCTACTTTTGCCACCAGTTTTAACAAAAATACAATGAGAAAGAGTATGATTACATTAAACAGGAAATGGATACGCTGATAGGGATTGTCGGTTGTACAATGTGTTTGGCATCTTGCAAGCAGGCAACGGATGCTTCCGGAATGAAACCTTCTTACGCTACCATGAAAGTGGAGGCGACAGACAAAGAGCTTTCCACTTCGTATTCGGCAACGATACGCGGACGGCAGGACATAGATATCTATCCGCAAGTGTCGGGTACCATTGAGAAGCTTTGTGTGACTGAGGGGCAGAAGGTGCGCCGCGGACAGTCGCTTTTCATTATCGACCAAGTGCCCTACAAGGCTGCCCTCAAAACGGCCGTGGCCAATGTGGAGGCTGCACGCGCTGCACTGGCTACTGCTGCACTGACTTACAATAGCAACAAGGAACTGTATGCGCAGAAAGTGGTTTCGGAATTTAGTCTGAAGACTGCCGAGAACGCTATCTTACCGCCAAGGCACAGCTCTCGCAGGCCGAAGCCCAGGAGATAAGTGCGCGCAACAACCTCTCCTATACGGAAGTGAAGAGTCCCAGCGACGGTGTGGTGGGGGCATTGCCCTACCGTGCAGGAGCATTGGTCAGCCCCAGCCTGCCGCAGCCGTTGACAACGGTCAGTGACAACAGCGACATGTACGTTTACTTTTCCATGACCGAAAACCAGTTGCTTGCCCTGACCCGCCAATACGGAAGCATGGACGAGGCGTTGAAGAACATGCCTCAAGCGGAACTGAGACTGAACGACAATTCCGTCTATGACAAGAAAGGAACCATCGAGTCCATCAGTGGCGTCATTGACCGTCAGACGGGTACGGTAGTGGCACGTGTGGTATTTCCCAATGAATCGCGCCTGCTCCACAGTGGGGCGTCGGGCACGGTGGTGGTGCCTACCACTTATAAGAACTGTATTGTGATTCCGCAAGAGGCCACCGTGCAGTTGCAGGACAAGACAGTGGTATATAAGGTAGTGGATGGCAAGGCCGTTTCTGCCTTGATTACCGTGGCCGGAATAAATGACGGACGCGAATACGTAGTGCTGGACGGACTGGAAGTCGGCGACGAGATTGTTTCCACCGGTGCCGGACTGCTGCGCGAAGGGACACAGGTGAAATAATGAACTGCTATTTATCAACTATCAATGACCCATTAAGATGAAAGGAAATATATTTATAAAGCGGCCGGTGATGGCTATCTCCATCTCCGTACTGATTCTGGTGATAGGCTTATCTCGCTCTTTACGCTGCCGGTGGAACAGTATCCTGATATTGCACCTCCCACGTGTACGTCAGCGCCAACTACACCGGTGCCGACGCCGAAGCCGTATTGAACAGTGTCATCATGCCGTTGGAAGAGAGTATCAACGGTGTGGAGAACATGATGTACATCAGCTCTACCGCCACCAATGCCGGTTCTGCCACCATACAGGTCTACTTCAAGCAGGGCACGGACCCCGACATGGCTGCGGTGAACGTACAGAACCGCGTATCCAAGGCGCAGGGACTGCTGCCTGCCGAAGTGACGAAAATCGGTGTGACTACCCAGAAGCGCCAGACCAGCTTCCTGCAAATCGGTGCTTTGGTAAGCACCGACGGACGCTACGACCAGACTTTCCTAGCCAATTACCTCGATATCAACGTGATTCCGCAGATTAAGCGTATCGAAGGTGTGGGTGATGTAATGGAGCTGGGCGATACATACAGCATGCGTATCTGGCTGAAACCGGAACGGATGGCGCAGTATGGACTGGTTCCTTCGGATGTGACCGCCGTATTGGGCGAGCAGAACATCGAGGCGCCTACCGGTTCGCTGGGCGAGAGTTCTAAGAACGTATTCCAGTTTACGATGAAATATCGCGGACGCCTGAAAAGTGTGGAGGAATTCCAGAATACGGTGGTACGCTCGCAGAGCGACGGTTCCGTGCTTCGTCTGAAAGATGTGGCGGATGTGGAGCTGGGTACGTTGACTTACAGTTTCCGCAGTGAGATGGACAGCAAGCCGGCTGTACTTTTCATGATGTTCCAGACGGCAGGCTCCAACGCAACCGCCGTCAACAAGCAGATTACTGCACAGATAGACGAGATGAGGAAGAGCCTGCCCGAAGGGACGGAGTTTGTGACGATGATGAGCTCCAACGACTTCCTCTTCGCTTCCATACACAATGTGGTGGAGACGCTGGTGATTGCCATTATCCTGGTAATCCTGGTGGTGTACTTCTTCTTGCAGGACCTCAAGAGTACGCTCATACCGTCCATCTCCATTATCGTGTCGCTGGTCGGTACGTTTGCCTGCCTGGTGGCTGCGGGGTTCAGTCTCAATATCCTGACGCTGTTTGCACTGGTGCTTGCCATCGGTACGGTGGTGGACGATGCCATCGTGGTGGTGGAGGCGGTGCAGTCCAAGTTCGACGCCGGATATAAGTCTCCCTACCTTGCCACGAAGGATGCGATGGGCGATGTGACGATGGCTATCATCTCTTGTACCTGCGTGTTCATGGCGGTGTTTATCCCCGTGACGTTTATGGGTGGTACTTCGGGTGTGTTCTATACGCAGTTCGGCATTACGATGGCAACGGCAGTGGGCATCTCCATGATTTCGGCATTGACGCTTTGCCCCGCCTTGTGCGCCATCATGATGCGTCCGTCGGACGGCACGAAGAGTGCGAAGAGCATCAACGGACGGGTGCGCGTGGCATACAATGCTTCGTTCAACGCCGTGCTGGGAAAATATAAGAAAGGTGTGATGTTCTTTATCCACCGCCGCTGGATGGTGTGGACTTCATTGGCGGCTACCGTCGTATTGCTGGTTTACTTGATGAGCACCACCAAGACAGGGCTTGTGCCGCAGGAGGACCAGGGTGTCATCATGGTGAACGTCAGCACCTCACCGGGAAGCACGCTGGAAGAAACTACGAAGGTGATGAACAAGTTGGAGGATATTCTGAAGAGCACACCAGAGATAGAGCACTATGCCAAGGTGGCAGGCTACGGGCTGATGTCCGGTCAGGGAACTTCCTACGGCACCATCATCATCCGTCTGAAGGACTGGGGTGAGCGAAAGGGGAGCGAACACACGTCCGATGCTGTGGTGGCACGCCTCAATGCCCAGTTCTACGGTGTGAAGGAGGCGCAGATATTCAGCTTCCAGCCGGGTATGATTCCGGGCTACGGTATGGGTAACTCCTTAGAGCTGAACCTCCAGGACAGAACGGGCGGTGACATGGCAACGTTCTACGAGGCAGTGATACAGTTCCTGGGTGCGCTGAACCAGCGTCCTGAGGTGGCTATGGCGTATACCTCTTATGCTATGAACTTCCCGCAGGTATCGGTAGATGTAGATGCGGCCAAGTGTAAGCGTGCGGGCATTTCGCCGAGTGTGGTGCTCGACGCGTTGGGCAGTTATTGCGGTGGAGCTATATCTCCAATTACAACCAGTTCGGTAAGGTATACCGCGTCATGATGCAGGCATCGCCCGAATATCGTCTGGACGAACAGGCACTGGGTAATATGTTTGTGCGCAACGGTACGGAGATGGCTCCGGTCAGCCAGTTTGTGACATTGAATCGGGTGCTTGGTCCGGAGACGGCCAACCGCTTCAATCTGTATAGCGCCATCTCTGCCAACGTGAATCCGGCAGAAGGATATTCGTCCGGTGAAGTGCAGAAAGTGATTGCGGAAGTGGCGGAACAGACATTGCCGCTGGGCTACGGTTACGAGTACGGAGGTATGGCACGTGAGGAAGCCAATACCGGTGGTGCGCAGACTGTCTTTATTTATGCCATCTGTATCTTCCTTATCTATCTCATTCTGGCATGTCTCTACGAGAGCTTCCTGGTGCCGTTTGCGGTCATCTTCTCCGTACCGTTCGGCTGATGGGTTCGTTCCTCTTTGCCAAAGTCCTTGGCTTGGAGAACAACATCTATTTGCAGACGGGTGTAATTATGTTGATTGGTCTGCTTGCCAAGACAGCTATTCTGATTACGGAGTATGCCATTGAGCGGCGCCGCAAGGGAATGGGCATTGTGGAATCGGCCTACTCGGCCGCCCAGGTCCGCCTGCGTCCTATCCTGATGACGGTGCTGACGATGATATTCGGTATGCTTCCGTTGATGTTCTCGAGAGGTGCGGGTGCCAACGGCAACTCTTCGCTGGGTACGGGTGTAGTAGGCGGTATGCTTGTAGGAACATTGGCATTGCTATTTGTGGTTCCCGTATTCTATATCATCTTTGAGTACTTGCAGGAGAAGGTTCGTCCGCCAATGGAGGAAGAAGCCGATATGCAGGTATTGCTTGAAAAGCAGAAGAGTGAGGCAGAACGGGCGAAAGATTGAGGAAAATAAAATAAAAACAGATTGGAACAATGAAGAAACATATCATCCTATTGTCCGCCGCCGGTTTGCTGTTCAGCAGTTGCGGCGTGTACACCAAATACAAACCCGCTACCGAGGTCCCCGACGGCCTCTACGGGGAAGAAATAGCCACTTTTACGGAGAGCACCGACGGTTCTCCGGTGGCTCCCGAAGACAGCCTGGACCTTGGCCTGGGCGGCATGGACTGGCACGAGCTTTTCACCGACCCGCATCTGCAGGCACTCATCGGCAAGGGCTACAGAACAATACCGACTACCAGTTGGCACAACTCCGTGTGGAGGAAGCCGAAGCACCTTGCTGTCCGCAAAGCTTGCTTTTCTGCCCTCCTTTGCCCTTGCACCGCAGGGCACGGTGAGCAGCTTTGACACTCACAAGGCTACGCAGACCTATTCGTTGCCCGTCACTGCCAGTTGGGAACTGGATATTTTCGGTCGTATGCGTAATGCCAAGAAACAGTCGAAGGCACTCTATGCGCAGAGCCGGGACTACCGTCAGGCCGTGCGCACCCAACTCATTGCCGGGATAGCCAATACTTACTATACCTTACTGATGTTGGACGAGCAGCTTGCCATCTCCAGGCAGACCGAAGAGACGTGGCGGGAAACCGTTGCTTCCACCCGTGCCCTGATGAATGCGGGCATGGCTAATGAGTCTGCCGTGTCGCAGATGGAGGCCACATACTATCAGGTGCAGACTTCCGTGCTTGATTTGGAAGAACAGATAAACCAGGTGGAGAACAGCCTTGCGCTGTTGCTGGCAGAGACGCCCCGTCATTACGAGCGCGGTGTGCTGGCAGAGCAGCAGTTCCCCGCGGACTTTTCCATAGGGATTCCTGTCCGGCTGCTTTCCTGCCGTCCTGATGTCCGCTCAGCCGAGCGGACACTGGAAGCGGCGTTCTACGGTACCAATGCGGCGCGTTCCGCCTTCTATCCCTCCATTACGCTGGGTGGGAGTGCGGGCTGGACCAATTCCGCCGGTTCAATGATTGTGAATCCCGGCAAGTTCCTGGCTTCGGCAGTGGGTTCGCTGACGCAGCCGCTCTTTGCCCGCGGGCAGGTCATTGCACAGTACCGCATAGCCCGTGCCCAGCAGGAGGAGGCTTCCCTTGCCTTCCAGCAGACATTGCTGAATGCAGGCAGCGAGGTGAACGATGCCTTGACTGCTTGGCAGACAAGCCTATCCAAAAGCGAACTGCTGGACAAGCAGGTAGCTTCCTTGCAGACAGCTGCCCGCAGCACTTCCCTGCTGATGGAGCATGGCAACACCACCTATCTGGAGGTGCTTACCGCCCGGCAGACATTGCTCAACGCACAACTGGCACAGACGGCAAATCGATTTTCTGAAATACAAAGCCTGATTAACCTCTACAAGGCGTTAGGAGGAGGTCAGGAATAGAGTGTCATCATACTACTCTCTCTGCATCTTCATTTTAAATGTGAAGGAAGGGCTGTCCGGGAAGTGATTCCAGGACAGCCCGTTTTCAATGAATAGGAGGGATCAAATGGAGGCAAGTATTTCTCTGGACAAATTATTGCAGTTTTTCACTCAATGCGAACGATAAGTGTTGGCTCGGTGAGAGATCGATTGAAGAAACTGAAAAGGAAACTGAAGCAAAAGATAGTGAGTTTACCGGTAAGAAGGAGGTTTTGCCAGGAATTGATGCAGGGATGTAGTAGGTACTGAAATAGCTTGTTGTTGGATCTATATATGCAACGCGTTGCATATATAGATCCAGCAAACCGGAAATATACATGCAACGCGGCATATCTTTCGGGCGGTTTCTCTCCGCCTTTGAGGGAGCGGTTTATTTATACTGTGCCCAGTCTACATTCTTCATGTCTCCACTTTTGGCCAGCTCAGCGTGCATAGCCAGTGCGGCGCGCAGAGCGTGGGGAGTTTGTGATTTGCCGTCGGTCAGCTTCAGGTAATCCCACAGTATGTTCTTGTAGTCCGGATGGACACAGTTTTCGATGATGGCTTGTGCACGCTCTTTCGGACTCTTGCCGCGGAGGTCGGCCACACCTTGTTCGGTGATGATGATATTGACATCGTGTTCCGTGTGGTCTATGTGCGAAACCATCGGCACGATAGCCGAGATTTTACCTTCCTTGGCAACGGACGGACAAGTGAAGATGGAGATATAGGCATTGCGGGTGAAGTCACCGCTTCCGCCGATGCCGTTCATCATCTTGGTTCCGCCGATGTGCGTGGAGTTCACGTTGCCGTAGATGTCGGCTTCGATGGCAGTGTTGATGGAGATGATACCGAGTCGGCGCACCACTTCCGGGCTGTTAGAGATTTCCGACGGACGGAGCACCAGTTTGTCGCGGAAGAAGTCCATATCCTGGTAGATACCTTCCAGACAGTCGTTCGTTACGGTCAGTGAGCAGGCGCTGCCGAATTTCACGCGGCCTTCGCGGATAAGTCCGATAACGGAGTTCTGGATAACTTCTGTGTACATTTCAAAAGCAGGGATGGTCTTGTCACGTCCCAAAGCGCCCAGTACGGCATTGGCAATGTTGCCCACACCGGATTGCAACGGCAGGAAGGTAGGCGGAATGATTCCGCGTTTCATGTCGGCGGCAAGGAAGTCGGCCACGTTCTGCCCGATTTTGTCGGTCAGCGGGTCGGCGGCGGCAAACGAACGTGCCTCGTCCGGCCAGTTGGTCTCCACTACGCCGACAATCTTTTTCGGGTCTACCTGGATGTAGGGCAGGCCGATACGGTCGCTCGGCTTGTAAATGGGGATTTCGCGGCGGTAAGGAGGGTCTAGGGGTTCGTAGACGTCGTGCAGACCCATGGCACTCTTGCTGTGGGCGGCATTCAGTTCCACGATAATCTGGTCGGCTAGGCGGCAGACAGTCGGAGCGATACCGCCGGCTGCCGTCAGGTAGATTTTACCGTCGGGAGTAACCTCGCATGCCTCGATGATGGCAACATTCACTTTTCCCATGAAACCGTAACGGACTTCCTGAGCCATCTGTGAAAGGTGGATGTCGTTGTAGGCTATTTCACCGTTGTTCACGGCTTTGCGGAAATCAGCGTTGGTGGTGTAAGGAGCACGGTAGCGGATAGCTTTAGCGCGTGAAAGGATACCGTCGCAGGAATCTCCGGTAGAAGCACCGGTGAAGATACCTATCTGGAACGGGTTTCCTTTTGCATGTTCTGCTTCCGCGATTTTTGCTAATTCAGCCGTAACGGCTTTGGCTGTTCCTGCGGGGGTAAATCCGCTCAAGCCGATGTTGTAGCCATGTTTGATGAGGCTCGCAGCTTCTGCTGCCGAAATGTAATTGAGTGCCATAATATAAATAGTTATTTTTTCGTGTAAAGATTCTGAAGGGGCTCGTAATTGGTTCTGCAATTATCGACTGTAACTATCCGTTCTTTAATATTTTCGTTGAAGTATTTCTGACCAGATAATGCTTTCCTCGCTTCTTCTGCCGAGTGGATGCCGTATTCGGACATTGCTTCATCAGATTCCTGCGGACGGGATGCCGGGGAGGGAGGGGAAGCCTTTATGGAAGTGTGCTTGGATTTGGCAGACGGTTTGGATACCGGCTTGGGCTTTTCTGTCGGTTTGGGGCCTTCGGGAATAAAGCCTCCGTAAGTGTCTTCGCCCCAGTATTCGGGCAGTGGGTTGTCGACGTCGGGCATAGGTATGTCGGGACTCTTGTCAGCGTTTTTATCTGCTTCTTTCTTAAACTGCTTGACGAGTCCGATTACTATGACAGCCGCAACTAACAGAAACTTGAAGACATCTTCCATATTCTTTTTGATTTTCCACCCAAAGATAGTGCAATTATCTCTTATCTTTGCTTTTGGGCAAAGTTAATTATTTAATCTGATTACAGCCAAGGAATTGGTAATAAAAAAGGGCAGCTTCACAGCTCCCCTTAATTTTTTTAACCTAAACCTTAACTATGAAAAAATCTAATGTTTCTTTCATTCCACAAATTTGTGAATTAATTTGCTCTATGCCAAATTAACACTCGGAAAATGTTTATTCTCTTAACATTAATTAGCTGATAAGGCGCAGATTGACAACTTGTAATGGCATTTTTCTTTCATTTCATCCGTTTATTGGGAGGGAAGAAGTATCTTTGCGCTCCGAATGACAGATACCAACTTATGATATAAACTGATTTTAAACGAATTGATTATGGAAAAAGTAACGGGAGCAGACTTTAAATCTGCAACTGCTGATGACAACAAGAAGTTGTTTATCGAGACTTACGGCTGCCAGATGAATGTGGCCGACAGTGAAGTGATTGCATCCGTCATGCAGATGGCGGGATATTCGGTGGCCGACACCCTGGAGGAAGCCGATGCGGTGTTTATGAATACCTGCTCTATCCGCGACAATGCGGAGCAGAAGATTCTGAACCGTCTGGAATTCTTCCATTCGCTTAAGAAGAAGAAACGCGGCTTGATAGTGGGTGTGCTGGGCTGTATGGCAGAGCGTGTGAAGGACGACTTAATCACCAACATCATGTGGACTTGGTGGTGGGACCGGATGCCTATCTTACTCTGCCGAACTGATTGCCTCGGTAGAGGCCGGTGAGAAAGCCATCAACGTGGAGCTTTCCACTACAGAGACCTATCGGGATGTCATTCCCTCGCGCATCTGCGGAAACCACATCTCCGGCTTCGTGTCCATTATGCGTGGTTGCAACAATTTCTGTACCTACTGCATCGTTCCCTACACCCGTGCCGCGAGCGCAGCCGTGATGTGGAAAGCATCCTCAATGAAGTGGCCGACCTCGTGGCAAAGGGTTACAAGGAAGTTACCCTGCTGGGACAGAACGTCAATTCCTACCGCTTCGAGAAGCCGGACGGAGAGACGGTTACCTTCCCAATGCTGCTGCGCACCGTGCAGAGGCAGCGCCGGGCGTACGTATCCGTTTCACCACCTCGCACCCTAAAGACATGAGCGACGAAACTCTCCAGGTCATCGCCGACATGCCCAACGTATGCAAGCACATCCACCTGCCGGTGCAGAGTGGGAGCAGCCGCATCCTGAAGCTGATGAACCGCAAGTACGACCGCGAGTGGTATATGGACCGCGTGGCAGCCATCCGCCGCATCATCCGATTGTGGCTTGTCTACGGATATATTCTCCGGTTTCCATAGTGAGACGGAGGAGGACCACCAGCTTTCCCTCTCGCTGATGGAGGAGTGCGGATACGATTCCGCCTTCATGTTCAAGTACAGCGAACGCCCCGGTACGCATGCTTCCAAGCACCTGCCGGACGATGTGCCCGAGGAGGTGAAGATTCGCCGTTTGAATGAAATCATCGCCTTGCAAAACCGTCTCTCTGCCGAGCGAATGCCCGTTGCGTGGGCAAGACGTACGAGGTGCTGGTGGAAGGTGTTTCCAAACGCAGCCGCGACCAGTTGTTCGGCCGTACAGAACAGAACCGTGTGGTGGTGTTTGACCGTGGCACGCACCGTGTGGGCGATTTTGTGATGGTGAAGGTTACCGAATCCAGTTCGGCTACGCTGAAAGGAGAAGAGGTAGCCGGCTGACGGGATAGAAAAGTCTCGATGACATCAGTATGATGACACCGGTATATAGAATAAAAGCACGAGCCTCACGGCCCGTGCTTTTCATATTATAAACTTTAAATTTTATTCTGCCATGGCAGAATATTCGCTACGTAGTCGGTCTTGTTGTAGCTTACCAGGGTCAATTCGGACTTTGGAACGTCCTGGTTGTAGAGTTTGTAAGCTACCGGCATGTTTTCATCGTTCAATTCATACACACTTTTCTTCATGTCTTTGTCATAAGCCTTGTGAGACTCGTTCCAACGTGCGTAGGACATGGTGATTTCATCATTGCCATATTGGTATGTCATTTTAAAGTAAGGTATCCATTCATCTTTTGCACCGTCCCACTTGGAGGCTTCCTTGCAGGTCAGGCGTTTCTGGTCGTCATAAGAGTATTCATAACGGATGTGCCGGTAAAGTTGTGCGCCGTCTTGCTTAAAGATGGTCTTGGCAACTACTAATTCGTTTTTCACTTCTTCATTGGTGATGAAGTTGTTTTCCTGAGCTTTCACTTCTGTATTCATAACGCTTACGATAGTCATTGCTACGAATGCGACTGCCTTGAATAAATTTGTAGTTTTCATAATCTTTATTTTTAATTGTTGTTACTTACTCTGTTTCTTTTAGACGTTGTTCCCGATTAAAAGGTTGCATTCCAACTAATCTTTTTCTCAAACGCCTTCGCCTAATTATAGTCAATTCCCATGCCAAATATTTAAGTTGTTGATAATCAATGAATAAATGCTTTCGAAAACTGTTCATTATCGGACAGTTGTCCGCTTAATATCGAACAGTCGGTCATTCGTTCCGCCGGCTGGCCGGAGTAAGCGTTTGTTTTCTTAAATCTCCTTAATGGAAGCCCTATAAATCACTTTTTATTTGTTATTTTGCACCAAATTTAGGTATAGTGTGGTCTGTTTCATTTGGGCTGCACTTCCTTATTGGCAGAACGTTCGATGAATAAACTCACTATAAAAGCTTGTCCGTTATGTGGTGGAACGCATTTGGAGCGTGCCCTGACATGTGTAGACCATTATGCCTCGGGCGAAATGTTCCACTTGTGCCGCTGCCGGGATTGCGGTTTCCTTTTCACGCAAGACTTTCCCGTGGAGGCTGAAATCGGTCGTTACTACGAAACTCCTGATTACATTTCACATACCGATACCCGCAAGGGGGCGATGAACTCCGTGTACCACTGGGTGCGCAACTATATGCTGGGACGCAAGGCACGTCTTGTGGTCCGTGAAGCACACCGCAAGGAGGGCCGTCTGCTGGATTTGGGTACGGGGACCGGTTACTTTGCCGATGCCATGCAGCGTCGCGGCTGGCAGGTGGAAGCTGTGGAAAAGAGTGCGCAGGCGCGTGCCTTTGCCAAAGAACACTTCAATCTGGATGTGAAACCCCATACGGCATTGAAAGATTTTGCACCGGGCAGTTTCGACGTCATCACCCTATGGCATGTCATGGAACATCTGGAACCCCTTAACGAAACGTGGGAAACCCTGCACTCCCTGCTGACTGAAAAGGGGGTGCTGATTGTAGCTGTGCCCAACTGCTCTTCCTTCGATGCAAAGAAATACGGGGCTTACTGGGCTGCCTACGATGTGCCCCGCCATTTGTGGCACTTCACACCGGGCACCATCCAGCAATTCGGTTCCAAGCATGGCTTCATCATGGCAGAGCGGCATCCCATGCCGTTCGATGCTTTCTACGTGTCCATGCTGACGGAAAAGCACATGAGCACTCGTGTACTTTCCTGCGGGGAATGGTGACCGGTACACTGGCCTGGTTCAGCGCGTTGGTGAAGAAGGAACGCAGCAGTTCCATGATTTACGTGTTCAGGAAGAAAGGGTGAGAAAAGGGATTAGGGATTAATGATTAATAGCGACTGATTTACATAACTTGTAGCTTGTAACTCGTAACTTATAATTGATATAATGAAAGGAAAGAATAACTCGGTATCCTATTTTGACATGCAGTTCATTACGTCCAGCATCAGTACGACGCTGGTGTTGCTGCTGTTGGGGCTGGTCGTATTCTTTGTGCTCGCGGCTCATAATCTTTCCGTGTACGTCAAGGAGAACATCAGTTTCTCCGTGCTTGTCAGTGACGACATGAAGGAGAGCGACATCCTGAAGCTGCAGAAGAGGCTGGACAAGGAGGCTTTTGTGAAGCAGACGGAGTACATTTCCAAGAAGCAGGCACTCCGCGAGCAGACTGAGGCGATGGGTACGGACCCGCAAGAGTTCCTTGGCTACAATCCTTTCACTGCCTCCATCGAAATCAAGCTGCATTCCGACTATGCCAATTCGGACAGCATCGCCAAAATAGAGAAACTGATTAAAAAGAATACCAACATCCAGGAAGTGCTCTACCAGAAAGACTTGATAGATGCCGTGAACGATAATATAAGGAACATCAGCCTGATGCTTCTGGGGCTGGCTGTGATACTGACGTTTATCTCCTTTGCGCTGATAAACAACACCATCCGTCTGGCTATATATTCCAAGCGTTTCCTTATCCACACCATGAAGCTGGTGGGGGCAAGCTGGGCATTCATCCGTCGTCCGTTTCTGCGGCGCAATTTCTGGATAGGTGTGCTGGCCGCTTTCATAGCCGACAGTATTCTGTGGGGAACCGCCTATTGGCTGGTGTCCTACGAACCGGAGCTGGTCAAGGTGATTACGCCCGAGGTGATGGTGCTGGTGTCGGGTGCCGTGCTGGTGTTCGGCATACTTATTACGTGGCTGTGCGCTTTACTCTCCATCAACAAATATCTGAGGATGAAGGCAAGCACGCTGTATTATATTTGACGCCTTAAAGTGCATAGAGAGAAAGTACTGTTAGTACGGTACGTTAGATTGTAAATTGTAAATAGTTAAATTGTAAATGTATAGATGAGTAAAGAGAAATTTGCTTTTGATAAGACCAATTTTATCCTGCTTGGCATCGGAATGGCGGTGGTTATCATTGGTTTTCTTCTGATGACCGGTCCCGCGTCTACCCCGACGACCTTTGAGCCGGACATTTTTAGTGTGAGACGCATCAAGGTGGCTCCGGTGGTTTGCCTGCTGGGGTTTGTGTTCATGATATATGCCGTGCTGCGCAAGCCTAAAGGCAGCGGCGCGGGGGAGCAGTAACCCAACCCCTTACACCCTAATAACTTATAACTTATAATTCATAACAGTGGAATGGTTTGAAGCGCTTATCCTTGGGCTTATTCAAGGACTGACCGAATATCTGCCGGTGAGCAGTAGCGGACATCTTGCCATCGGTTCGGCATTGTTCGGCATTGAGGGAGAGGAGAATCTTGCTTTTACGATAGTGGTACATGTGGCTACGGTGTTCAGTACGCTGGTGATACTCTGGAAAGAGATTGACTGGATTTTCAAGGGACTGTTCAAGTGCAGATGAACGAGGAGACACGTTACGTCATCAATATACTGGTATCCATGATACCTATCGGCATTGTGGGGGTATTTTTCAAGGACGAAGTAGAGGCCATTTTCGGTTCGGGACTGGTCGTTGTGGGCTGCTGCCTGCTGCTGACAGCTCTGCTGCTGTCTTTCTCCTATTATTATAAGCCGAAGCAGAAGGAGAACATCAGCATGAAGGATGCCTTTATCATCGGTCTGGCACAAGCATGCGCGGTGCTTCCGGGGCTTTCCCGTTCGGGCAGCACCATTGCAACCGGTCTGTTGCTGGGCGACAACAAGGCGAAGCTGGCACAGTTCTCTTTCCTGATGGTGATGCCTCCCATCCTGGGCGAGGCACTGCTGGATGGAATGAAGATGATGAAAGGTGAGGCGGTTGCAGGGGATATTCCGACGCTTTCGCTGGTGGTAGGTTTCCTGGCTGCTTTTGTTTCGGGCTGCCTGGCCTGCAAGTGGATGATAAATATTGTGAAGAAGGGCAAGCTGATTTATTTTGCCATCTATTGCGCGATAGCCGGTGTCATAACGCTCATATTAAGCTAAAGCCCCTCCTTGTGTGGGGGAAAGACTGATTACTCCGGAAATCAATAAGAGAAAAATATTAAGTTGTACCATTTTATCCCCCTCCCTACCGAGGAGGGGTTAGGGGAGAGGCCAATGAATTTTAAAGAAGGAGAAGTCCTCTATTTCAATAAACCGCTGGGATGGACATCGTTCAAGGTTGTGGGACATGCGCGTTACCACATCTGCCGGCGGATAAAGGAGAAGAAGTTGAAAGTAGGCCATGCCGGTACCCTCGACCCGCTTGCTACGGGGGTTATGATAGTCTGTACGGGCAAGGCCACGAAACGGATTGAGGAATTCCAGTATCACACGAAGGAGTACGTTGCCACCATCCGGTTGGGTGCCACCACTCCCTCTTACGACCTGGAACATGAGATAGATGCCACCTATCCCACGGAGCACATCACCCGCGGACTGGTGGAGGAGACGCTGAAGAAGTTCATCGGCGAGATACAGCAAGTGCCTCCCGCCTTCTCGGCATGTATGGTGAACGGGAAACGTGCCTACGACCTTGCCCGCAAGGGAGAGGAGGTAGAGCTGAAACCCAAGTTGCTCGTCATCGACGAGATAGAGCTGCTGGACGACGGGCTGGATATTGCCGAACCGTGGATAAAGGTACGCGTAGTATGCAGCAAAGGAACCTATATCCGCGCCCTGGCACGTGACATCGGCGAAGCCCTGCAGAGCGGCGCCCACCTCACCGCCTTGGAGCGTACCCGTGTAGGCGACGTCCGGCTGGCAGACTGCCTCAATCCCCTCGATTTCAAAGAGTGGATAGAGGCGCAGGAGATAGATATTTAGTTATAAGTTATGAGTTATAAGTTATTTGCTATGAAGTGTAGCATACTGCCGGATAACTCATACCCTCTTATGACTAAAACAGACTGATATAAATAATAAATAACTCATAACTTATAACTCATAACTAATTATGAAACTGTCGCAATTCAAATTCAAGCTTCCCGAAGAGAAGATAGCTTTGCACCCCACGAAGTACAGAGACGAGTCACGTCTGCTGGTGTTGCACCGTAAGACGGGTGAGATTGAGCACAAGATGTTCAAGGATGTTCTGGACTATTTTGATGACAAAGATGTGTTTATCTTCAACGACACCAAGGTTTTCCCTGCCCGCTTGTACGGTAACAAGGAAAAGACCGGTGCGCGTATTGAAGTGTTCTTGTTGCGTGAGTTGAACGAAGAGCTCCGGTTGTGGGATGTACTGGTGGACCCTGCCCGTAAAATACGTATCGGCAATAAGCTCTACTTCGGTGACGACGACTCCATGGTGGCTGAGGTTATCGACAACACCACTTCGCGCGGGCGTACGCTTCGTTTCCTTTACGACGGTCCGCACGATGAGTTCAAGAAGGCGCTCTATGCGCTGGGCGAAACGCCGCTGCCCCACAGCATCATCAACCGTCCCGTAGAGCCGGACGATGCCGAACGTTTCCAGTCTATTTTTGCACGCAACGAAGGAGCTGTTACGGCGCCTACCGCCAGCCTGCACTTCAGCCGCGAGCTGATGAAGCGTATGGAAATCAAGGGTATTGACTTTGCCTACATCACCCTGCATGCTGGCTTGGGTAACTTCCGAGACATTGATGTGGAAGACCTTACCAAGCACAAGACAGACTCCGAGCAGATGATTGTGAACGAGGAAGCCGTACGGATTGTGAACCATGCCAAAGACCTGAACCGCCAAGTCTGTGCCGTAGGTACCACCGTGATGCGTGCCATCGAGAGCACCGTCAGCACCGACGGACATTTGAAGGAATACGAGGTTGGACCAACAAGTTCATCTTCCCGCCGTACGACTTTACCGTGGCCAATGCATGATATCCAACTTCCACATGCCGCTCAGTACCCTGCTGATGATTGTTGCCGCTTTCGGCGGTTACGAGCAGGTGATGGAGGCATACAATGTGGCATTGAAGGAAGAGTACCGCTTTGGTACGTATGGAGATGCGATGCTGATTACAGACCGGTAATTATGGTTGTTTATTTCAGTCTTGGTACCAATCTCGGCGATAAGGAGCAGAACCTCCGCATGGCCGTCCAAAAGATAAGAAAGCAGATAGGTGAAGTGATTTCCCTATCTGCTTTTTATGCTACTGCTCCGTGGGGCTTTTCTTCCGATAATACTTTTCTGAATGCCGCACTCTGCGTAGACACTGCTTTGGCGCCTTTGGAGGTGTTGCAAACGACGCAGGAAATCGAGCGGGAGATGGGGCGTACGCATAAGTCTGTCAATGCAGTGTATAGCGACCGTGTGATAGACATCGACCTGTTGCTCTGTTTTGCCGATGACGGTACTCCCGTTTTGCTGGATACTCCCGAACTGAAACTTCCTCATCCGCTGATGCAGGAACGCCGTTTCGTGATGGAGCCGTTGGCGGAGATTGCTTCAGGCGTGGTGCACCCGGTATTGGGAAAGACAATCGGGGAATTGTTGCAAAATCAGTGTTAATCTCTGCTATCTGTAGCGCAGATACAAGATTTCTTTTTTATCTTTGCCTCCGGAAAGCGAAGATAGGCTGCACCTCAGCATAAAAAATGAACAAGTTCATTTTGTTCTGCGTTCGGTTTGCACTATCTTTGCGCCCGAAAACGATATGTGGAGAGATTTGAGTAGCTTGCAACCACAGAAAAAAATGCTAAAACACATCCTTTTCTGACGGCACGTTTGTGTGCCGGATGCATCTACTCCACACACCTCCTTCCGCCATTCGTTGAATTATCAATTATCAACTATCAATTCTCAACTGAAATGGGATATTTATTCACATCCGAATCGGTGTCTGAAGGACACCCCGACAAAGTGGCCGACCAAATATCGGACGCTGTGCTTGACAAACTGTTGGCCTACGACCCCAGTTCGAAAGTAGCTTGCGAAACTCTGGTTACTACCGGTCAGGTAGTGCTGGCTGGAGAAGTGAAAACCAAAGCGTACGTTGACATGCCTCTCATCGCACGCGAAGTAATCAAGAAAATCGGCTATACCAAAGGCGAGTATATGTTCGAGAGCAATTCGTGCGGCGTGCTGAGCGCCATCCACGAGCAGAGCCCCGACATCAACCGCGGCGTGGAGCGACAGGACCCCATGGAACAAGGTGCCGGAGACCAGGGAATGATGTTCGCTACGCCACCAACGAAACGGAGAATTACATGCCGCTTTCACTGGACCTTGCACACCGCATCCTGCAAGTGCTGGCAGATGTCCGTCGCGAAGGCAAGGTGATGACCTACCTCCGTCCCGACGCCAAGAGCCAGGTTACCATCGAATATGATGACAACGGCACGCCGGTACGCATCGACACCATCGTAGTCTCCACCCAGCACGACGACTTCGTCCAGCCTGCCGACGACAGTGATGCCGCCCAGCTGAAGGCCGACGAGGAAATGCTCGCCCAAATCCGCCGGGATGTAATCGAGATTCTGATGCCGCGTGTCATTGCTTCCATCCATCATGAAAAGGTGCTGGCACTGTTCAACGACCATATCACATACCACGTCAACCCCACGGGCAAGTTCGTAATCGGTGGTCCTCACGGTGACACCGGGCTGACGGGACGCAAGATTATCGTAGATACCTACGGTGGCAAGGGTGCCCACGGCGGCGGCGCTTTCTCCGGAAAGGACCCCTCTAAGGTAGACCGCAGCGCAGCTATGCAGCCCGCCACATTGCCAAGAATCTGGTAGCTGCCGGCGTTGCCGACGAAATGCTGGTGCAGGTAAGTTACGCCATCGGTGTGGCACGCCCCATCAATATTTTCGTAGATACTTATGGCCGCAGCCACGTCAATATGAGCGACGGTGAGATTGCCCGTAAGATTGACGAGCTGTTCGACCTTCGCCCCAAGGCAATAGAAGACCGCCTGAAACTGCGCAACCCCATCTATCAGGAGACTGCGCCTACGGACACATGGGCCGCGAGCCGCAGACCATCGTCAAGCATTTCAAGAGCCGCTACGAAGGCAACAAGGACATTGAAGTGGAACTCTTCACCTGGGAGAAGCTGGACTATGTGGACAAGGTGAAAGCCGCATTCGGTTTATAATCAGCATAGCTTTACGGCTATTTATATAGAAGGCTGCCCTTCTGCATCTCCGGAATATCGGTATATGCAGAAGAGGTGGCTTTCGTGTTTTTGCTCGTCACGGGGGCATGGTGGTTTATCAACAAGCGATTCTTCTTCTCTCTTTTCCTTATTTTACAAGCAATTTTGCCATTGCATTCGTAGCTTACCTGCAAAATGTGCATGGAATGTGTACAGTAATCTCCTCTAAATAGTGTACCTTTGTGAACAACAACGAATATAGGGCTGCCTATGAGATACCTTTTGCTTGCTTTTTCCTTCTTTTTAGTAACTTCTGTGCTGTGCCAGTCGTGCAAGGAGGAAGTCACTTCTGCACGTTCCATGCTCGTGGCAGCAGATTCCATGATGTGGAGCAATCCCGACAGTGCTTTGCTGGTGTTGGAACAGATACCGGATTCCCGCGAGTTGCGGGGAGAAGAACGCGCCTTGTATGCGTTGCTGCTGACGCAAGCCCGATACAAGAGTTGTGTGCTGCTGGAGAACGATTCGCTGATACAGATAGCGGTAGACTATTACGAAGGAGGCGGAAAGCAGGAACGGCTGGCGCAAGCATATTTCTATTGGGGATGTGTCTATATGGAAAATAAAGAGTTTCCGAAGGCGATAAGTCTATCTGAAGTCGCTGGAACTGATGCCAAAGAAAGACTCTATATTCGTGGCGATGCTGTACAGCCATTTGGGGAACTGTTATAATGAGCAAGATTTACATTCTACGGCAAGGGAAATGTATCGGAAGGGATATAATTTATGTGCAGTGAAGGATTCTGCACGTTCTTTTTATGCATTAAGAGATATTGGAAATACCTTTTTGTTGGAATATCAATTGGATAGTGCGCTTTGTTACTATCAACAAGCTTTAAAAATTGCATCCTCGCTGCAAGACAATGAGTGTTTATCCCTTATTTATAAAAACATAGCGGGGCTTTATAATGAGTTGGGGCGGTATATGGAGGCGGAATCGGCTCTTTCAAAAGCTTTACCCTATTTGACCGTTGAGGAAGATTATACATCGGCTTGTTCTATAAAGGGGATATTCTAAATTCCTTAAATCGGAATGATTCTGCTGTTTATTATTGGAAAATTGGAGCAAGGTCTTCTAATATATATGTAAAGACATCGTCTTATAATCATTTGTTTGAAGGATATAAAAAAATGAAGGATTGGGAAAATGCTACTGTATATGTTGACTCTTTCATTCTTTTCTATGACTCCATTCAAATGATGAATTATCGTGCAGAACTTGATGACTGATGGATAATCATTTAATAGAACTTCATAAACGTGAATTGTCTGTCAGAAATCAACGGATAGTTGCAGGCTTGGCGGTTCTTTTTTTGTTATTCATGTTTGTATTGGTCATTGTTTATCTGTGGCGTGATGCCCGTAGGAAAAAGGAGTATATGGCTTTGCAGCAGCGCTTGATGGAAAACCGTGCGGAGGTGATGCTTTTGAATGAAATTCCTGAATCAGCTTCTAATACGAAAGTAGCAGAATTACACAAATTGGAGGAGGAACGATTCAGTATCTGTGTTTCTATATTAGAACCACCGAGGGAAGTAGAAAACTGATGAATTGAAGAAAGCAACTGCTAAAATGCAGGTTTCGATTGCAGATACTTATAGGCAAGTGATGGTGAGTGATATAAGAAAGACTTTTGCCGATGTCATGAAAGATTTGAAGGAACACTATCCCGGTTTGACTAATGATGATTTGCTTTATTGTATATTGTCTTTGCTCCGTTGTTCCAAATTTATTGTTTTATGTATACTGGATGTCTCTTCGGACGCTATAAAAACGAGAAAGAGCCGTATCAAGAATAAAATTGATGAAGAACTGTTCAATCGTATGTTTGACTATTGATAAATAGCGTATTATGATGGATTTGTTACTTCTGTTACATTGCTCTGTTACCACTGTTACCTCTTTTTTGTAGGCTTTCTTATAAAAGATTAAGTTATTTGCAGTATTAAACTTTTAATAACTTAATTAATAATGAGAACAAGAAAACTACTATTGTGTCTATTTGCATTTACTTGTATGAATATAAATTGCAATGTCTCAGAAACGACCGAAAAAGATAGATCTTGAAAAAATTGTAGCTTCTTCTACTACAAATAGTAAAGGAACACGTTCTGCTATCTTAGAGGCTTCTGCATTATTCGATTCTAATTCAGAATCAATTATGATAACTTCTTAGAATGGCTTTGCTGATGTCAAGGTTTCAGTTACCAACCTTTTTACTAATGAAACCATCTTTTCTGATTCATACTCTACTTTTGAGATAATACTAAATTTAGCAGGCTTATTAAATGAAGGAGAAGAGTATCGTTTAGAAATTACTATCGG
>ENA-OQCE01000168-OQCE01000168.1-human-gut-metagenome-genome-assembly--contig:-NODE-168-length-31001-cov-3.267766_pt1 | contig 31001 bp, 34 predicted proteins | sample MGYA00242495_ERZ504572 | MGnify/ENA primary metagenome ERZ504572 (study PRJEB26092, sample SAMD00036228) | human gut metagenome | host: Homo sapiens | study: EMG produced TPA metagenomics assembly of... | reverse complement strand
CAATATAACGGATTGCTGTCTTTTAGGTCACGTAGGCGAGGTGGAATTGGAGCATCCGCTATTGCCGGAATTTATTATCTGGCGGTCTATATGCTGGGCTTCGGTTCAGTATTGGATTGCAAGTGATGATTGCCCGCAGAAACGGGGAACAGAATTATAAGACAACCGGAAAAACTTTCTTTCAGGGGTTATTCTTTTTATCGGGATTAGCCGTCTTGCTTTGCTTGCTGATTCATGCCGTTTCTCCTTATCTATTGAAGCGATTAATTTCCTCACCGGAGATTTATCAGGCAGTAGTCCGCTATTTAGACTGGCGCAGCTTCGGGCTGTTGTTCTCATTTCCTTTTCTGGCTATCCGTTCTTTCTTCGTTGGAATAACGCACACAAAAGCCTTGTCGTGGTCCGCTGTTACTGCGATAATGATTAATATCCCACTGAATTACTTCTTAATTTTCAAACTGGATTTAGGTATTTCGGGAGCAGCCATTGCTTCATCTTTAGCGGAAATGGGTTCTTTGGTTGTGCTCTGTATCTACACAAGAGCGAAGATAGACAAAGTAAAATACGGATTGAAGCCCGTGTATGATGGACGGTTACTTATCAAAGTCCTGAATCTGTCTGTGTGGAGTATGCTCCATGCTTTTATCAGCGTAGCTCCTTGGTTTCTATTTTTCGTGGCAATCGAACATTTAGGGAAAACAGAGTTGGCTATTTCCAATATAACCCGAAGCGTATCAGCAATATTTTTCGTAATTGCCAATTCCTTTGCTGTCACTACAGGTTCATTAGTAAGTAATGCTATTGGAGCCAGGGCGAGAAATGAACTTTTCCCGATCTGCCACAAGGTTCTGAAATTAGGTTATGCCGTTGGCATCCCATTCGTAGTAGTAGCTTTACTCTGTAACCGTTGGATTGTCAGTTTCTACACCGATAATGAGCTATTGATAGAATTAGCATTTGCTCCTTTCGTGGTGATGCTATTGAATTACACGTTTGCACTACCCGGTTATGTATATCTCAATGCGGTCGGAGGAACGGGGAAAACCAAAATCACCTTTCTGTTTCAGGTAACAACCACCTGTGCGTATTTAGTGTACCTCTATTGGTTGAGCTTCTGTATAAAAGCATCTTTATCCCTCTACTTGACGGCAGAATACCTGTTTGTGATTCTGCTGGCACTTCAATCTATCATTTATCTAAAAAGTAAACACTATTAAAGCGAATCAAGTTATGATGACAAAAATATATCCTCGCATCGGAGATAAGCAAACAGTCTATCCAACCCATCCGAAGTCCCTAAATCCGTAAAATCGGAACTGGCGAAAATAAATAAGGGACAGGATGATATTATCCGATTCATCCGTCACTATGAGGAAGAACAACTGAATCCCATGATACGGGTAACAAATTCTATCGCTTTGCGTTTCGATGTCATCGGTAAAACTTTGGAAACTCTTATGGATAAGCAATTGATGAAAACGACTGTAATTGACGAGTTATCCTCCGAGAAAAATATGCCGGAAAGAAAAAGCGTTTTGAGACAGGAAAATTACTTAATAATCCCTTTGAAAACGTTTTTTGGAGACACTCTGGGGGGAGGATATGCATTTGCGTTTTGCAGTAAGCCGATACATAACAAGTAATCATGCCCCTTAAGATTGCAGACGAAGGAACGCAGGAAAGATAAAAATACACGCTATTTTCATCCGGACATATATAAACTATGAAGATATTTATGTAAGTTTGTCCACGAAGAAAAATGATCATATAAATACACACAATTTGAAACATGGCAGACGACAAGAAAATTATTTTCTCGATGGTAGGCGTGAGTAAAGTCTTTCCGCCTCAAAAACAAGTATTGAAAAATATTTACCTGTCCTTTTTCTATGGAGCGAAGATCGGGATCATTGGTTTGAATGGTTCTGGTAAATCTACATTGCTAAAAATTATTGCCGGCGTCGAAAAAGAATACCAAGGAGAAGTAGTATTCTCACCCGGATATTCCGTCGGATATCTAGAGCAGGAACCGAAACTGGAACCAGGCAAAACAGTAAAGGAAGTCGTACAGGAAGGCGTACAAAATATTGTGGACACCCTCAAAGAATATGAAGAAGTAAACGAAAAATTCGGCGATCCCGAAATACTCGAAGATCCAGACAAAATGGACGCACTGATCAACCGGCAGGCCGAATTACAAGATAAGATAGATGCAACTGATGCATGGAACCTCGACAGCCGCCTAGAAAGAGCGATGGACGCTTTACGCTGTCCTCCTGAAGATCAGGTGGTCGATACGCTGTCGGGAGGCGAACGCCGCCGTGTAGCTCTCTGCCGTTTGCTGTTACAACAGCCGGACATCCTGTTGCTGGACGAACCGACCAACCACTTGGATGCTGAGTCGATCGACTGGTTGGAGCAACATCTACAACAATATACGGGTACGGTTATCTGCATCACGCACGACCGTTACTTCCTCGACCATGTGGCCGGATGGATTCTGGAACTGGATCGCGGAGAAGGTATTCCCTGGAAAGGAAACTACTCTTCTTGGCTGGATCAAAAGACTAAACGTATGGCACAGGAGGAGAAACAAGCAAGTAAACGCCGTAAGACACTGGAACGCGAACTAGAATGGATCAACATGGCCCCGAAAGCTCGTCAGGCAAAAGGTAAGGCCCGTCTGAATTCGTATGAAGCCCTTTTGAACGAAGACCAGAAAGAACGCGAAGCCAAACTGGAAATCTTTATCCCGAACGGTCCGCGCTTAGGGAACAAGGTGATCGAGGCCCAGCATGTAGCAAAAGCATTTGGCGACAAACTGTTGTTTGATGACCTAAATTTCATGTTGCCGCCGAACGGAATCGTCGGCGTGATCGGTCCGAACGGAGCAGGTAAGACTACACTGTTCAAGATGATCATGGGAATGGAAAGTATCGACAAAGGTTCTTTTGAAGTGGGCGAAACGGTAAAGGTCGGTTATGCAGACCAGACACATAAAGATATCGACCCGAAGAAGACCGTTTATCAGGTTGTTTCCGGCGGACAGGAGTTCATCCGCGTAGGCGGCAAGGAAGTCAACTCCCGCGCTTACCTCTCCAAATTCAATTTTGCGGGAGCCGACCAGGAAAAACTTTGCGGCGTACTCTCCGGTGGTGAACGGAATCGCCTGCATCTGGCTCTAACGCTGAAGGCCGAGGCGAATGTGTTGCTGCTCGACGAACCGACCAACGATATTGATGTGAACACACTCCGGGCACTCGAAGAAGGATTGGAGAACTTCGCCGGTTGTGCGGTCGTCGTTTCTCACGACCGTTGGTTCCTCGACCGTATCTGTACGCATATCCTTTCGTTCGAAGGGGATTCAAATGTCGTGTTCTACGAAGGTTCCTATTCGGAGTATGAAGAGTACAAGCGCAAATTATTGGGCGACGTGGAACCAAAACGTGTCCGTTACCGTAAACTTATTGTTGATTAATCGTATAAATAATTAATATTATAAGACCATGAAAAAAAGAATGTTATCGATGGCAGTAGTAGCTGCCGCCTTTTTGTGTTTCGGAAGTGACGCGAGTGCACAGAAAACAACCAAGCTGTTCAACGGAAAAGACCTTTCCGGCTGGAACTTCGTTGTCGATAAGAACTCCGTCCCAACCGAACAGGTATATTCCGTGAAAGACGGTGTCATCAACATCACAGGACAGCCATTCGGATACATGTACACGAAAGAAAAATACGGAGATTATAAACTGCATGTAGAATATCGCTGGCCAAACGGCAAGGAAAAGGCGAACAGCGGTATCTTCCTGCTAATTGAAGAGCCGAAAAACCCGTTTCCGAACGGTATCGAATGCAACCTGATGCTTGATAATGCCGGTGATTTCGTCCTGCTCGGCGGTTCGGATCTGACTGAATACCAGAATAAGCCAGGCCAACCCCGCCCCTCTTTCCCGAAAATCCAGAAGGCGAATCAAGACAGCGAGAAGCCTGCCGGTGAATGGAATGAAGCTAATATCTTCGTAAAAAACGGTGTCATCACGGTCTATATTAACGGCGTTTACCAGAACACCGGGACAAACAAGGTAAAGGAAGGTTACATCGGACTGCAAAGCGAAGGCAAGGAAGTACAATTCCGTAACGTGACAATCACTCCGTGGTAAACAACTATACTTATTTTAAAACACCTATGTTTTGCATTCAAAGCATAGGTGTTTTGCATTCAAATCATATATGTTTTGGAAAGGTGTTTCTTGGGTTTCCATGAAAACATATCGTTTCTTTGCTATCTTTGCAACATTCTCACGGATATTCCGGTTCTTTTTTAAATTATATCACTATGGATAATCGTTTCTTGGACCTTATAGAGAGAAGCATAAAGGAGCATTGGGACCTCCCCGCCTTCTCCGATTACAATGGACATACCTTCCATTTCAAAGACGTCGCACGGCGGATAGAAAAGTTTCACATCCTACTGGAACATGCCGGTATCAAGAAAGGCGACAAAGTGGCCATCGTCGGACGCAACTCCTCCAACTGGGCAATCTGCTTTTTCGGAATATTGGCTTACGGAGCTGTTGCCGTGCCGATCCTGCATGAGTTCAAACCCGACAATATCCATCACATCGTCAACCATTCGGGAGCAAAAGCCGTACTGGCAGGCTCCAGCAACTGGGAGAACATGAACGAAAAGATGATGCCGGATGTCAAGCTATTCATGATGCTGGACAACTTCTCCATTATCGATTGCAAAAATAAGGAGGTACGCACCATACGCGATCGCATCAACGAATATTTTGGCAAGAAATATCCCCGTTCTTTCACCGCCAACGATGTGAAATATCATATCGAAGACCCGGAGGAATTGGCTGTCTTGAACTATACGTCCGGCACGACCAGCTTCTCGAAAGGAGTCATGATCCCCTACCGCAGTTTGTGGAGCAACACACAGTTCGCCTACGACCGTCTTCCTTTCATACATCCAGGAGACAACATTGTCTGTATGTTACCGATGGCGCACATGTACGGGTTAGCGTTCGAAGTGCTGAACTCCGTCAACAAAGGCTGCCACGTTCATTTCCTGACACGCACGCCGAGTCCAAAAATCATCGCAGAGGCATTTGCGACGATTCGACCGGCGCTGATCCTTGCCGTGCCACTCATTATCGAGAAGATCATCAAGAACAAGGTCTTTCCCGAACTGGAAAAGCCATTGATCAAATTGCTGTTGAAAGTGCCATACATCGACCAAAAGGTACGCGAGAAGATCGCCCAAAAGCTGGAAGCCTCTTTCGGTGGGAACTTCGGCGAAATCGTGATTGGTGGTGCAGCCATCAATAAAGAGGTAGAGACGTTTCTCAAATCCATCGACTTCCGTTATACGGTTGGCTATGGGATGACGGAATGCGGCCCACTGGTTTCCTACGAACAGTGGGACACGTTCAAGCAAGGCTCGGTGGTCGTGTCGTTGACCGCATGGAAATCCGGATCGACTCGAACGATCCGGAAAACGAAGTAGGCGAAATCCTGGTTCGCGGCATGAACGTGATGTTAGGCTACTACAAGAATCCAGAGGCAACAAAGGCTGTGATGCTACCCGACGGCTGGCTACGGACAGGTGACTTGGGAACACTTGACAAAGACGGTTTCCTTTACATCCGCGGACGAAGCAAAAGTATGATCCTAAGCTCCAACGGACAGAATATCTATCCCGAAGAGATCGAAGACCGCCTAAACAATATGCTGTACGTGGCGGAGTCGTTGATCATTTCTCAGGGAGGTAAACTGGTCGCCCTGATCTATCCGGACTGGGAACAAGTGGACAAGGCAGGCATCCAACACTCCGAAATCGAAGAGCTGATGCAGCAGAACATCGACCAACTGAACACTGAAATGCCCGCCTACAGCAAAGTATCTTGCTTCAAGCTTTATCAGGAAGAATTCGAAAAGACACCGAAACGGAGTATTAAACGATATTTATATCAACCCGCAGAGGAAAACTAAATAAATAAATCGTACCTTTGTTCTCTGTTAATTTACAAACAGCTCATATGAACAAAGGGAAAATTACTGTTGTCGGCATTGGACCGGGAAATCGCGATGACATAACGCCTGCGGCATTATCAGCCATCAGGCAGTCGGATGTGATCATCGGATATAACTATTATTTCCAGTTTATACAGGATATAATTCACCCGGATACCAATGTATCGATACTGGGATGAAGCGCGAGAAAATACGTGCCGAAGAGGCCTACAAATACGCTTCGGAAGGTAAAACAGTGACAGTGATCAGTTCTGGTGATGCCGGAATCTACGGGATGGCCCCGTTGATATATGAAATGCGGACGATGAAAGAGGCGCCGCAAGTGGAGATCGAGGTAGTGCCCGGTATCAGTGCGTTCCAAAAGGCGGCTTCGCTTCTGGGGGCACCTATCGGGCATGATCTCTGTATCATCTCCCTCTCCGACCTGATGACTCCCTGGCTACGGATCGAAAAACGCATACGGGCCGCCGCTATCGGCGACTTCGTGACAGCCATCTACAATCCGAAAAGCGAAGGGCGCTACTGGCAGTTGCATCGTCTCAAGGAGCTGTTCCTCGAAGAACGTGTACCCGAAACACCGGTCGGCTATGTCCGTCAGGCCGGACGCGAAGAGCAGGTCGTCAACCTGACCACGCTGGCAGAGTTCGACCCTGAGCAGGTCGACATGTTCACTGTCATCCTGATCGGGAACTCGCAGTCATATGAGGCCGACGGTAAATTCATCACACCACGCGGCTATTACGGAGAGATCAAGATGAAAACAGATGTCGGGATCGGCCAGGACATCATGATCCGCAGCTTTCGCACCATCGAGAAAGAACTCAAGAACAAAGAAATACCGCTCGACAAGAAATGGGCTTTGCTCCATGCCATCCACACGACAGCCGATTTCGATATGGAAAATATCCTACGGATCGACGATCACGCGGTGGCTTCCCTTTACGGAAAATTCAGCCGGGGGGAGGTGCGCACCATCATCACAGACGTCACAATGGCTGCTTCCGGCATCCGCAAAGGAGCTTTGCAGCGTATGGGGATCGAGGTGAAATGCTATTTGCAAGACGAGCGCACCGTACAACTTGCAACAGAAAAAGGGATCACCCGCACACAAGCTGGCATCCGGCTTGCCGTACAGGAACATCCCAGCGCTTTATATGTATTCGGCAATGCGCCGACCGCATTAATGGAACTTTGTGACCTGATAAGGAAAGGGAAAGCCATTCCCGCCGGCATTATTGCCGCTCCTGTCGGTTTCGTACACGTACAGGAATCCAAACACATGGTAAAGCCGTTTGTCTCTATTCCTAAACTCATCATCGAAGGACGGAAAGGTGGTAGCAACCTCGCCGCGACTTTGGTAAATGCGATTTTATGCTACAATGATGCAAAACAATTAAAACCAGGTAGAGACGTATGAGAACTCAAGAAATTGTAGAAGCTTACGGCAAAACGCACATCTATATGATCGGGATGGACGACAATCCACAGCCTAAGCATATAGAAGTCATTATCAAAAATGTCAAACACGACAACATCTTCTCCGGAGGGAAGCGGCATTACGAAATTGTGAAACCATTCCTACCCGCCGATGCGGTATGGATCGAAATCAAGGCTCCAATAAATGCCGTCCTTGCAGAATACAGCCGGTTGATCCAGGAAGGCAAAGTGATCGTCTCCTTCGTTTCGGGAGACCCGTTCTTTTTCGGCTTCGCTTCCACCATCCGGAAAAACCTTTTAGGAGTAGGCATGAAAGTGTTTCCCTACTTCAACTCATTGCAGATGTTCGCACACCATGAACAAATTCCGTATGAGAACATGCACGCCGTGTCCGTTACCGGACGACCATGGCACGAACTCGACCGGGCGTTGCTGGAATACCGACCGCTGATCGGTGTGCTAACCGACCGTGTCCATACGCCCAGGCTATAGCCAAGAGGATGATGGAATATCATCTGGACAGGGATTACACCATGTGGGTAGCCGAACATTTAGGCAACCCGAAGAAAGAGAAAATCTATAAAATCTACTCGATCGAGGAAATCAGCGAAATGAGTTTCACCAATCCAAACTGTGTTCTGCTAATGAAGGCTCCAAACTGCGCATTACAACGACCAGCCTTAGGCATACCTGACACGAAATTTATCTTGCTGAATGACCGGACAAAAATGATTACCAAAGCACCGATACGAGTGATAGACCTAAGCCTGTTAGAACTGCATAACAGCCGCTACTTCTGGGATATCGGCGCCTGTACCGGCTCGGTTTCAATCGAAGCGCGGCGCCAGTATCCTCATCTAGATATCCAAGCTTTTGAAGTGCGGAAAGAGTGCGAGAACATCATCCGGGCAAACACACGGCTGCACAGCGCTCCAGGCATAGACCTGCGTATTGGTAACTTCCTCAATCTGTCAATCGAAAAGAACACGATTGTCGATGCAGTCTTTATCGGCGGTCATGGCGGCAAGCTGAAAGAAATCATCCGCAAGGTAGCTTCCCACTTGAACAGTCTGAACGGCAAGATCGTTTTTAACTCCGTTTCAGAAGAAAGCAGCAAGCTCTTCCGGGAGGCGGTTGCAGAAAACGGTCTGAAACTACATTCAGAAATAAACATTACGCTCGATTCCAATAATCCTATTACAATCCTTTGCGCAACGGGTAAAAATTATGTCTAAAAATACACTGAACATTCTTGTGGTTTCGGCAAGTAGTCTGTCGTTAGCACGCAAAATCCGGGACGAATATCCAGGCAAAACTGTCATCTATTGTAGAGAAGCAGATAACGACATCGAACCAGTCACCTCTTTCAAAGAGCTGACTGGCAATCTTTTCGATAAATCGGAAACGATTGTGTTTATCGGGGCGATGGGTATCTGCGTACGGAGTATCGCTCCCTACATCAAGAGCAAGTACACGGACCCGGCAGTCATCTGCCTCGACAGTACCGGCAAATATGTCGTATCGGTACTATCCGGTCATATCGGTGGGGCGAACGAACTGACACATGAATTGGCCCGCATACTGGACGCCGAAGCGGTTGTCACGACACAGAGTGACAACCAGGGACTTTGGGCACTGGACACCTTCGCGAAACAATATGGCTGGGAACAGGATGTCTACAACCCACAAGAAGGCATAATCAGTTTCTTCCAAACCGATTTCGAGAAGATAGACGAGGAAACGTTTAATGCATCGAGGGAAAAGGCCATGAACGAATGTGTCGCCCGTTTCGTCAACTGTCGACCGACCGCCCTCCTGCTCGATATTCGCACGAAGGAGACGGACTATATGAAGGAAACCTGTCCCCCGCACGTCGATGTCTTTTATAAATATAAAGATATCGACCTCGAAAAATACGAGCTGCTGATCACGGTCAGTCCCACTTACTACCACAAATCCCCTATCCCCTGCCTATCATTCTTCCCGAAAGTGCTTCACTTAGGTATCGGATGTAAAAAGGGATTGACAGACATGAAGTCCGTCCTCACGGACCTGTATATCTGCTCCATTTTCTACAGGTTCAACCTGAAGAGCATAGCCGACGTCTCCTCCATCGACCTAAAGAAAGAAGAACCGATATTAAAGGAACTGGCAGACACCTACCTGCGCAGCCCGTTCAAGACCTATCCGGCAGAGGTACTGGACAAAATCCCCGTACCCCATCCTTCTTCCACAGTAAAGAAAGCCACCGGGTCGGGAAGCGTCGCGGAGGCAGCGGCCATCCTGAGTGCGGAAGGAGGCCCATTATTGGTGGGAAAACAAAAGGGGCAGACGAAAGACTTCACTTATGCGATAGCCATCAGCAAATCGGCAATACAGGACGAAGAAGATAGTCAGCAAAAAGGGAAACAGGGACATGGACATATCGAAATTGTCGGAGCCGGACCGGGCGATCCAGAACTGATCTCCATCCGGGGCCGGCGGATGCTGGAAAATGCAGACCTGATCCTCTATGCCGGAAGCCTCGTCCCCAAAGAACTCACCCTATGCGCCAAGAAAGGATCGACGATTCGCAGTTCTGCCGACATGAACCTGGAAGAACAATTCGCCCTTATAAAAAAGTTCTATGACAAAGGGAAGTTCATCGTACGCTTGCACACAGGTGACCCCTGCATTTATGGGGCGATACAAGAACAGATGGCATTCTTCGACCGCTATGGCATGAGTTACCATATCACACCGGGAATCTCCTCGTTCCAAGCTGCTGCTGCAGCTCTCCGTTCCCAGTTCACTATTCCTGAAAAGGTGCAAACCATCATCCTGACGCGTGGTGAAGGACGTACCCCCATGCCGGAGAAAGAGCAGCTGCATAAACTAGCCGCCAGCCAAAGCACAATGTGCATCTTCCTGAGCGCCGGCATTGCCGGACAAGTCCAGAAAGAACTTCTGGAACATTACCCGCCAACGACACCGGTAGCCGCCTGCTACAAGTTGACCTGGAAAGACGAACGCATCTACCGAGGCGAATTGAAAGACCTGGAACAGATCGTAAAAGAAAACAATCTGACACTGACGACCTTGTTAGTCGTCGGTGATGCCATAGACAACCGCACGGGGGTATCACGTCTCTACGCCGAGGAGTTCAAGCATCTGTACCGCCGTTAGCGAGGGACCACCTCCTACCTATGAGGCATGATACCTCATAAGTAGGAGGTACGGAACCTCATAGCTATCAGGCATGAAACCTCATAGCTGCCAGGCAAGTACTCACCAGAGAGGATGACCCCCTGCTATATTACCGGTAAAGACAAGAGAACAACAGAAACATTATGATACTGATCTTAGGAGGAACAACCGAAGGCCGCAAGGCTGTACAAGTCGTCGAGAGCGCTGGCAAACCCTACTACTACTCGACAGTCGGCAACGAACAGGCGATAGAAGCCGTTCATGCCATCCGCCTCACCGGTGGTATGGACGAAGAAAAGATGGCACAATTCTGCCGCGAGAAAAAAATCTCGTTGCTAGTCGATGCCGCCCACCCTTTCGCCATCCGGTTGCATCGGACGCTTGCAAAGGTTTCCTCCCGTCTCCGGATTCCGGTCGTCCGGTTGGAAAGGCAATACCCCGCACATGACAAGCGGTTGATATGGTGCACGGATTATGCCGCCGCCATCGACCGCCTGCGTGCGGACGGGATCTGCAACCTGTTGGCCCTGACAGGCGTCAAGACCATTGCGAAACTGCGTCCTTACTGGGAGCAGACGCCCTGCTGGTTCCGTATCCTGAACCGGAAAGAGTCGCTTTCGCTGGCTGAATCCGACGGATTCCCAAAGGAACGGATTATTTTTTTCCATGAAGGAGAAGACGATAAGAAGCTGCTGGACCAGCTTCATCCAGATGCCGTACTGACAAAGGAAAGTGGGGAAAGCGGATATTTCAAGGAAAAGGTCGAAGCAGCACAAGCCTGCGGCATTCCCGTTTATGTCATACAACGCCCTCCCCTGCCTGACAGTTTCACTTTTGTGCAAGGCATGGAAGGACTTCGTAAAGCCATCGAACGCCTCGCTCCCGGCTTCTTCCCGCTCCGGAGCGGTTTCACGACCGGCACATGTGCTACGCTGCCGCCAAAGCCGCCTTAGTCGCCCTCCTGAACCGAACGGAACAAACCGTTAGTTGCATCACGCTCTTCCGGGGAAAAGATCATGCTCCCTGTCGCCGCTACCGAATGGGCGGACAACGCCGCCCTATGCACGGTTATAAAGGACTCAGGCGACGATCCGGACGTGACAAACGGCTGTTCCGTTATCGCCCGTATCGAGTTACAGGCTGGGCAATCCCCTACCCCCGCCTTCCTGTTCCGGCTGGTGAAGGAGTAGGAACGGTGACGCTTCCCGGCCTCGGCCTCGAAATTGGAGGACCAGCCATCAACGCCACTCCCCGCCGCCTGATTACTGGAGAATTGACAACAATACTGGAGGAAAACGGCCTGTCCGGCAAGATAAAGGAGGTGGTCGTCACGATCTCCGTTCCGGGAGGGAAAGAGTTAGCTGCCCGGACATTCAATCCGAAGTTGGGAATCATCGGCGGAATCTCGATCATCGGGACATCCGGCATCGTACGCCCTTTCTCGAACGATGCCTTTCTCGCCTCGATCCGGAAAGAAGCCGAAGTTGCAAAAGCAATAGGATGTTCTCGCCTCGTCATCAACTCAGGAGCGAAAAGCGAACGTTTCCTGAAAGGCTACCTGTCGGAACGGCTGTCGGAAGAACTTCCTCCGCAAATGTTTGTGCACTACGGGAACTTCATCGGAAAGACACTGAAAATAGCTGCCGAACTGCAATTTGACGAAGTCGTCATGGGAATCATGATTGGCAAAGCCGTCAAACTAGCGGAAGGAGCACTGGATACGCACAGCAAAAAGGTCATCATGAACAAAGCCTTTCTGAAAGAATTGGCTGCAAAGGCGGGTTGCAAACCAGAGTCCGTACAAAAAATAGATTCCCTGACGCTGGCCAGAGAACTATGGGAACTGTTCAGCAAGACCGAACAACAAAGTTTCTTCCCGCTTCTGTTACAGAAATGCCGAGAGCATTGTACCCCCTTGCTTCCCAACGGGAAACTATCCGTTCTGCTGATTTCGGAAAGTGGGGAAATAACCTTTCAAGCGTGATTATTCAAATGTAACATCCTTGTTCTGCACGTAGGAGACATCGATTTTTCCTCCCGCATCACCGTTGCTCTCCTGTAAAGGAAGTTCCCTGACACGGCTCAAGAACAGGGTTCCTTTGGTGGCAGAAGTCGGATTCGTAAAGTTTAGCGTGATGGAGGTCGCGCCTTCCTGCGTATTGTTGATATCATAAACACCGCCGCTGTAGGTCAGGTGCACCTGGACATACTCGTCCTTCCCGATCGGCTTTCCTACCCAAGTGATAATGGTTGCGCCATTGCCTTTGACGGATGTCAGGGATTCGGGAAGAGCGATTGGATCGACATCGTCGATAGAGGCCTTGTTTGTATAGACCTGGTCTTTCCAACGGGAAAAGGTGAACGTGACCGGGTCCAGCCCGGATTCCGACAGCATATACATATAAGCTCCCATTCCTAAAAAGTCCGGCACTTTTCCGTTAAAGAGAATACCTTTGGCCGGCAGGCGCAGATTGGCCCCTTCACTGTTATATTTATTGAAATTTGCGCTATATGGGTATGGTTCTGCGTAACATTATATTCGACACCCAAATTCTGATAAAAAGGGATCGAGGGGTCGATCCCGTCCGAATCATCGTTATCGCAAGCGGTAAACACGCCAGCGAACAACAGGCAAGCATAAAGGAAATACTTCTCATATCATTTAATTTTATCCGAGTTACGGAAAGTATAGGATAATTTACCAATTGCTTCTCCGAGGACTCTATTATTCTTCTTTGATAGAAATAACAAATGAAGTGGGAAAAGTTTTTCCTTTTAGGCTTTTTTGTCAAACAGAAAGCTCCTGTAAGAGAGATTCTATGGTATCGGCCGCCAGCGTACGTCCGTCAAGATGGTGGATCAGGAATGCGGAACCGACAGACAGATCGCCCGTCTCGATCCATACAGGCGACTCCACATGCCGATCGGCACGTATACCGTTCCGCTGGAGTGCCTTGCGGACCATCGCATATTTCTGTCCGTGCCCGATCAGGCGTATTTCTTTCGAATACCGGTTATCGATGCGGAACAAGCCGGTCTCCGTGTCGAACACGATTCCCTTGCGGGCGAAGAAACCGCTCAAGTGGCCGCTCAGGGCGAGGTCTTCGGGCGTACCGGTCGTAATCCCGTTCGTCCGGTCCATCAGCCAAATCTTGTCGGCGATCTGGAGCGCCAGTTCGAGATCGTGCGTGGAGAGGAAAATCGTCTTGTTCGTGCTTCGCGTCAGATGGTGGAGCAATTGCATGATCTCCACCTTGCTCGGAAAATCGAGGAAAGCAGTCGGCTCGTCCAGAAAGATAACAGGTGTTTCCTGAGCCAGTGCCTTGGCGATCATGACCTTCTGCCGTTCTCCGTCCGACAGGGTGTGCACCATGCGGGAGGCCAGGTTTTCGATCCGTACCAAGGCGATCGATTCTTCCACGACCTGCTTGTCCTCCTTGTCCAACCGTCCCCAGAAACCGGTGTAGGGACTGCGTCCCATCTCGACCAATTCCCGCACGGACATATTCCGGATGTCACACTTCTCCGTCAGGACCACACCGATCGTCGTGCTCAGTTCCTTGTCCGAATAACTGTCCATATCACGTCCCAAGACGGCGATCTCGCTCCCAGCTTCGGCTGGAAAGCCGACAGCGTGCGCAGAAGCGTCGACTTCCCGACTCCGTTCGCTCCTAAGAGGCAGGTTAATTCTCCACTATAAATCCGGGCCTGTATATGGCTCGCCACCAACTTGGTATCATTCTTTGTCCGATAACCGATAGAGAGATCGTTTATATGAATCGTATCTTGTCTCATCATTCGTTCAGTTCGTTTTTACGTTTACGGAATAGAACGGAGGCCACTACCGGAGCACCGATCAGGGCAGTCACCGAGTTGACCGGCAAAGCCCCTTCGAAGCCGGGCATCCGGGCAATCAAGTTGCAGACGAGTGCCAATGCGGCACCGGCAAACAGGACGGCAGGCATCAGGACCCTATGGTCGGATGTTTGAAAAATGGCCCGGCACAGGTGCGGGACGGCCAGGCCAAGAAAGATGACCGGTCCACAATAGGCCGTCACGATCGCCGTCAGCACTCCTGCGAGGTGATCACCAAAAGACGTGCCCGCTTGATGTTCAATCCCAAGTTACGGGCATAGCCGTCGCCAAGCAGCATCAGGTTCAACGTCTTGATCAACAGGAACGACAAAGGGATCAGAATCGCCATGATCGCAACAAACAGCATCATCTGGTTGCCGGAAACACGTGAGAAGCTGCCTAACCCCCAGATCACATAGGCGCGAATATCCTCCTCCACGCTGAAGAACTTCAGCACGCCGATCACCGCATTCGCCACGTAGCCGATCATCACGCCGATAATCAGCAGCGTCACGTTCCCCTTCACCTTCTGCGACACATATACGATCAACGCCATCACCGAGAGCGAACCGATCACGGCTGCTATCGAAAGCGCAATTTCTCCCATAAACCCAATTTACTAAGCGCAACCCCTCCGAGCTACCGCTCAGCAGTACCACAAAGGCCACGCCCATGCTCGCACCAGAGCTGATCCCCAGCACGGAAGGTCCCGCCAGTGGATTCCGGAAAACAGTCTGCATCTGCAAGCCGCTTATCGCCAGGCCCGCTCCCGCCACCAAAGCAGTCAATGCCTGCGGAAGACGTGATTTCCAGACGATATTCTGCCAGGTCACCGGCTCGTCTCCCAGTCCGCAAATAATGTTCCAGACAGACTTCAACGGGATAGACACCGATCCTAACACCAAATTCAGGAACATCAGGACCAGGATAGACGCTACGATGAGCGACATCAGAAAAGTAGTGGAATGTCTCATTCGTGCAGCCTATTTGAGCCGTGCATAATAAACAGGTGTATGATCGGGCAGCAGGTCCGGATGGAATATATGCAGCAGGTCGGCCAGTACGACTTCCGGCTCGGTCGGCATACTTTCGTAAAAAGGCGTATCTTTCATGTTGCAATAGATGATCCCTTTCTCTCTGAAGGCACGGAAATCGGCATAACGCGGGTCCTGCTCCTTCAATGCCTCATAGCTGAACGTACCCGGATAGCTGTTCACAATGCGCCAGTAATCGGCTTCGTCACCCTGATTGTAGACAGTTTCGAAATCAAGTGTCACACCTCCCGAACGTTTGTCGTTTTTGAGGAAATAGTCAGCACCGGCGTCCTTGAAAAGTTGGGCGAGAAAGCTCTCCCCTCCTACGGCATACCAGTTACCGCCCCGCATCTCGCCGCTCAACACGACCGGGCGTTTCTTCACTTTTCCTTCCGCCGTCAGCTCCTTCAATTCATTGTAACGGGCCGCGATGGCGTCGAATGTCTCGTTTGCCTTTTGCTCCTGTCCTACCAACAGGCCGACGAACTTCACCCATTCCGCCTGTCCCAACGGCGTCATCTCCTTATAGCCTAAATGTGGGATCAATGGGATACCGACATCCTTCAAGGTCTCATATCCGCCCCGTTTAAAAGGCGAAACAAGGATCAGGTCTGGGTTCATACTCATGATCACCTCGTTGTCGAAATTCCCTTCTATGCCGATTTTGACGGTCTTCCCGCTCTTGAGACGTTCGTTCATCTCCCTATTGAACAGATGCCGGGTACTGGTCACCCCTACGACCTTGTCCAGTTCGCCCATCTTGATAAAATTGGACAACTGCAAAGATGTCATACAGACAACACTTCTGATGGGTGTCTCGATCACAGTATACGATCCGGGGATGCCGGCCGGTTTCGTTCCTCTCCTGACAAGCGCATAATGAAAAGTCGTACTTTCCTCATTCTGCGGGTCCTGGATATCCAGCAAGACATATCCGCTCCGATAGGATAATTCGAAACCACGGGCATACTCGGGTACAATATGGACACCGGAAAACGCGCTTTCTTCCGTCGTTTCCACCTTATCGGTCCGTTGATTGTTTTTGGTCGTACACGAGGATGCGACACACAACGACATAAGCAGGCAGCACCCTGCCAGGCATTTTTTCATATTCAATATTATTTTATTATAACCGGGCGAGCGTTGTCCACCCCCCACGAGGACGAGACTCTTCAAAACCGAAACGGCAGGTCTTCTGACTTACTTCCATCCCCGGACACCTTCCCGATCCCCCGATCAGTGGCATTGAGTATTGCCGGTATGTTACCGAAGTTTCACAGCAGCGTGGTCTGTCCGGGATTCCCACCCGGTTCCCTTTTCATCCCTGTCCTGTAAGGAGGACAGGGAAACCTGTTTCAAAGGGCAAATATAATAATATTACTTTTTCTTTCAAGAGAAAAGTGGCAGACAAATCAGTTTTTCTTACGAGCCGCCAGATATTCGTCTTCCGGCATGACTTTCAGTACATGGCCGCTTTCGTCGAAAGCGACAACCAGATTCCGCTGATCAGTCGTCTCGAGAGAGACCTTATACTGAATAGGGCTGCCGCTACCATTCGACTTGTACACCTCTTTGATCAAGCAATTTTCATAAGCGTTGTAAATCGCTTCCTGTGCGGCAAGGTCCACATCGACGATATCGATCGCATAGAAATTTTTCATACTCAACATATCGATATCCGTATTCCCATCCCGTCCAGTCTGCGCATGACTGTTTTGAGCCATACAGACACACGAAACCACCATAGCCACCATCAATACAAACTTCTTCATAACCTAAAATCTTAAACAATCTATTTACCTTTTTCTAATCGTTCCATCAAGTACAAATTGCATGCCAAAGAATAAAAAGCGGGCTGTAGAAAAGGCAGTGTGGAAATTATCCCCACAATTGTGGAATGCAGATTTGGAAAGTTCCGCAATTTTCCTCACTTTTGCGCACCAAATAATTCTAACGCACATGTCGTACCCCATCTGCTTCGTATCGCTCGGTCCGGGAGACCCCGAACTGATCACCTTGAAAGGCTTGAAAAAACTCCGACAGGCCGATATCATCTATTGCCCCGCCACCATAAGCAAAAGCGGACAACTACTCTCCCGTGCGGCCCGTATTATCGAAGAACTGGAAATCGAGAAATCTGTAGTCCAGTTCTTCACGCTCCCGATGAGCAAAGACCGGACCGAAGTCTGGAAAGTCTACGATACCTTGTATGAAAAGGCCATATCCGCCAGGGATAAAGAGAAAAAGGTGGTCATTGTGGCGGAAGGCGATGCAGGGTTCTATTCTTCCATACAGTATATATACGACAAATTCAAAGAGAACCGCATCGAAGTGGAACGAACCGCCGGAATACCAGCTTTCATTGCAGCGGGTGCTTTAGCCGGCTTGCATATTGTCAAGCAGGAAGAACAAATCATCGTCATACCCGGAATGCTGACGGCGGAAGAATTGTCGAAAAAGATCAAGACCGGTAATGTGATCGTCATCATGAAGCTGTCCCAATGTGTGGAGGCCGTCCATACCTGCATCCGGTTGCATCCGGAAACGAACTTCCATTATTTTGAGAATGTCGGGACCGGAGAAGAGTTTTACACCTCCGACCGGAAACAAATCCAGAGGAAAATATTCCCATACTTTTCCCTTATGATCATCCAATAGTATCTAAACTACCTGACTTTTCATTTTGTTATTATACAAAAATATATTTACTTTTGTTTTCCACTTAAACTTACATAAGACATGAAATCAGACATAGAAATTGCAAGAGAGGTTTCTCTGCGCAAGATAAAAGAAATCGCGACCGGATTAGGTATCCCTCGTGAAGAAGTTCAGAATTACGGCAGATACATCGCAAGATACCTATCCATCTGATCGACGAAGAGAAGATCAGACAACACAATCTTATCCTGGTTACAGCCATCACTCCTACGAAAGCGGGTATCGGTAAGACGACCGTTTCAATCGGGCTGGCTTTAGGATTGAACAAAATCGGTAAAAAGGCGGTCGTTGCCTTGCGCGAACCATCATTGGGTCCATGCTTCGGCATGAAGGGCGGAGCTGCCGGAGGCGGATACTCGCAGGTGTTGCCGATGGAAAACATCAACCTGCATTTTACGGGGGATTTCCATGCGGTTACTTCTGCCCACAATATGATCACGGCATTGCTGGACAATTACATCTACCAGACGCGTAATACCTGTGAAGGTCTGAAAGAAATCAAATGGAAGCGCGTACTGGACGTAAATGACCGCAGCCTGCGCAACATTGTTTCTGGCTTGGGCGGATCGGCCAATGGTGTACCGACGGAGACAGGTTTTGACATCACACCCGCTTCGGAAATCATGGCGATCCTTTGCCTGGCAACGGACATCGAAGACTTGAAACGCCGTATCGGCAACATCCTGCTGGGGTATACGAACGATGACAAGCCTTTCACTGTAAACGATCTCGGTGTAGCCGGAGCGATCACGGTATTGCTGAAAGACGCTCTCCTGCCCAACCTGGTGCAAACAACCGAAAACACGGCCGCATTCGTACACGGAGCCCATTCGCCAACATCGCACACGGCTGCAACTCCGTTCTGGCGACCAAGATGGCGCTGACATATGGCGATTACGTCATTACAGAAGCTGGTTTCGGTGCCGACCTAGGAGCTGAAAAGTTCTTCGACATCAAATGCCGCAAAGCCGGACTGACACCGAAACTGACAGTTATCGTGGCGACGGCCCAGAGCTTGAAGCTGCATGGAGGCGTACCGGAAAACAAGATCAAGGAACAGAATATCGAAGGGATGAAAAACGGTTTCGAGAATCTGACAAACATGTCGAGAACATGAAACGCTTCGGCCAGGAAGTGATCGTGACTTTCAACAGGTACGCATCCGATACGGACGAGGAAATCGCACTGGTCGCAGAACATTGCCGCGAGATCGGTGTTGGTTTCTGTATGAACAACGTATTTGCTGCCGGTGGCGAAGGAGGTGCCGAACTCGCGAAACTGGTGGTCGACACAATCGAAAAGAAACCTTCCACCCCGCTAAAATACATCTACGAGGACAACGAACCGATCCGTAGCAAGATAAAAAAGGTGTCCGAACAGATCTATGGAGCAGCCTCTGTTGTCTATACGACATTGGCGGACAAGAAATCAAGCAGATCGAAAGTCTCGGAATCTCCACTATCCGATCTGCATCGCCAAGACGCAGTATTCGTTCTCTTCCGATCCGAAAGCCTACGGGGTAGCCAAGAATTTCGAGTTGAAAGTGCGCGACATCATCATCAACAACGGTGCAGAGATGATCGTTGTCATCATGGGCGAGATCATGCGCATGCCGGGACTGCCGAAAGACCCGCAGGCAAAACGTATCGACATCGTGGACGACGTGATTGAAGGGTTGAGCTAAAAGACAAGCCACCATATCCCTATATATGCAAAACACCGGTGTTTTGAAAACGAATCACCGGTGTTTTGAAAACGAATCACCGGTGTTTTGAAAACGAATCACCGGTGTTTTGATACTAGGCTATACCAGCCTAATTCTTTCCCTTGTTTTTATCGAAAAATTTCTTAAAGAACAGGATTTGGTAGTCGATCGAGTTCTTCCAGTATTCACCGTTATGTGATCCAGGACGAACAAGGAAATCATGGTCGATCTTATATTTCAGCAGCTTCTTATGGAAGTCGTTATTCACTTCGAAAAAGAAATCGCTGTAACCGCAATCGAAGATAATAGCCAGTTCACCGTTCTTGATACGGTCAATTTGCATGATTGCCGTATGATTGTTCCAAACCTCCTGATTGTCGCTCTCGTTTCCGAGCTGCTTGCTCATCTCCCAATTATTGGGGAACGGTCGGATATCGACTCCGCCACTCGTACTACCGGCCGCACCAAACACATCCTTATGACGAAAAGATAGCCACATGGCTCCGTGTCCGCCCATGCTCAACCCAGTAATAGCACGACCGGAACGATCTTTCACTGTCGAATATTCAGAATCGATATATTTGACTAATTCGGAGGAAACGAATGTCTCATAACGGTAGGACGGATCTTTCGGGCTGTCCCAATACCAACTATTCTTGCCATCGGGACAGACAAAGATCAGGCCGTCGCGATCTGCAATATCTTTCAACTCCGGCTTCATGGAAAGCCAGGTTTTCGCATTTCCTCCATATCCGTGCAACAGGTAGACAACCGGTTTCGGCACATGATTATTCTCCGGAGAAACGACAACGACTTGGACATTCTTTTTCATCGCCTCACTGTAAACGGCCAACGTATCGACAACTGCCCCCTTCACCGATATGGCAACCAGGATAAAAAGAGCTAAAATGGATAATTTAAGTTTCATGGTATCAGACTCTACAAACGCTATTTTTTGTTCTTTTCCATTTTAAGTATATCGCTGTCGAGGAGCTTGTCAACTCCGTTCTTCAAATTCGAAAGTCCTCTACGGGTTGCATAGGTTGCTTTCAGTTTGGTAATCTCTATCTGCTCATCTATTGTCAGTTCGGAACTGAACTTCTCATAACGGTCACCAGTAAAAGTTTCGAACTTTTCATCGGCTTTCTTCCAGTCTTCTTCTGTATAATCGCTTCCGGCTGCTTCCACCTTTTCGATAAACTTCTTGAAATCTTTCACATACGATTCTTTGGAATCGCTGCAACCATTAAAAACAAACAAGGCGATAACCGCCACAAACATCATCAATCTTGTTTTCATATCTTTTTTATTTTTATTACAATGATAGCAAATATACGAATAAATCTTACACTATACAGCAGGACTTCAGGGCAACTGCACCAAAATCACAATCAACAATCTTCTATCGGCAGCCTTGCAAACAACAATTTACTTTTTCAGAATAACAGGTCATCTTTTTCTTCGCTTTTCATCGCTGCCATGGCATATGGAGACAAGTCAACTTTTCAAATGGACGTCATCTCCTTCCATCGATTACCAAAACTTGTTATTCTCTTGGCTATACTCGAATCCTGCACTCTTCAGTTTCTGGACAAGCATCTCTTTTTGAAGATGCATATCGTCACACAGTTCATCAAGAGAAGAATAATTATCACGTAATTTCATATTGATGAAGCTGAAAAGCATCATCGGATCTTCCGGAAGTGTCATAGTTCATCATCTTTTCTAAATCAGGTGCAAAGATAATGGCTTATTCCATAATCTCGTCTTCCCGATTTAAAAAAACAGACATTTGTATCCGACTTTCTTTTGAAAGCAACTAATCCGGAAATCACCAGATGGAACACTGTACAGGAGCTTCAAAAGAAATTAAATTCAATATCACCTATCGTGATAAGTTGCTCCGCGAAAACATCACCAGAACCGTCCTGCAAAAAGAGGACAGCCACTCGGACGACAAGACGGAAAAACAGCAAACCCCGACTGCCGCATGGAAAATGGGCTGTCGGGGTCATTATCATAATCAGGGAAATCGCGGAGTTCGCAGGCCCAACCGGTATTAGCGGTCTGCAATAGGGAGATACGGCTGCTCTTCGAGGACGTTCTTGTAGGCCGGACGGATGATGCGCTTGCCATCGAAGTTCAACTCTTCGATTCGGTGGGCGGTCCATCCGACGATACGTGCCATCGCGAACAGAGGTGTATAGATTTCCTGCGGCAATCCGATCATTCATACACGAAACCGGAATAGAAATCAACGTTCGAGGAAACGCGTTTCTTCGTCCCTTTATGCTTGGCGAAACACTCGATGGCACGTGATTCGAGCAATTCGAGGAAAGCAAATTCCTCTTCACGCCCTTTTTCTTTCGCGAGATCACGTGCCAGTTCTTTCAAGACGACGGCGCGGGGATCGGAAATCGTATAGACAGCGTGTCCGATACCGTAGATCAGGCCGGTCTTGTTATAGGCTTCCTTGTTCAGCATCCGCATGAAATAGGTATCTATCTCGTCTACATTTTTCCAGTCGGCTATGTTTTCTTTCAGATGATGGAACATATCAACCACCTGGATATTGGCTCCCCCGTGCAACGGACCTTTCAGCGAACCGATACCGGCGGCTATGGAAGAATAGGTATCCGTACCGGTCGAGCTGGTCACGCGGACTGTGAACGTCGAGTTGTTACCTCCTCCATGTTCGGCCTGGAGAACAAGCAGTAGGTCAAGCGTACGAGCTTCCAGATCGGTAAAATCTTTTTTCAGCATATGAAGGAAGTTTTCGGCGATCGAAAGATTTTCATGCGGGTGGCGGATATGCAGCGAACGACCTTGCTGGCTATGTCGGTAAATGTTGTAAGCATAGGCGATGATGGTCGGGAAACGTGAGATCAGCTCGATCGACTGGCGCATCAAGTTGTCGCGAGAGGTATCATCGGGGTTCGGATCGAACGTGTACATTTCGAGGACGCTACGGGCCAGGATGTTCATGATGTTCTGTCCCTCCAGATCCAGGATGTTCATCTTCGTCTTCTGTTCGAGCGGCATATTGTCGCAGATCAGTTCCTTGAAACCTGCCAGTTCTTCTTTATCTGGCAATTTACCGGACAAAAGCAGGTAAGCGACCTCTTCGAAACCGAAACGTTTCTCCTTGATCAACCCGTGTGCGATGTCTTCCACATCGTATCCGCGGTAAAACAGTTTTCCAGGGATCGCTTTCAGTCCGCCTTCAGGCAGACGTTCGTAACCCACCACGTTACCGACTTTCGTCAGTCCGACCAACACTCCTGTACCGTCTTCGTTACGAAGCCCACGCTTCACATTATACATTGGGAACAGTTCGTTGTCGATCTTGCATGCCTCTTTGGATGCATCGGACAATTTATAAATAATATATTCTTTTTTCATGACAGTAAATTTTAATTTATTCAACTCCTATGCCGTTACAAGATCGACATGACATATTCACCAAACTCCTTAGTGCCGAGAGGCTGTCCATTTTGCATAAAGCGGGCCAAGTCACGAGTGGCCTTCCCTTCGGAGAAAGCGTGTTCGAGTGCGGCGGTTATCAGCCGGCCGACCTCGTTCCATCCCATATATTCAAGCATCATGACGGAAGAAAGTAAAAGCGAGCAGGGATTCACGACGTTCTTGCCGGCAATGTTGGGTGCCGTCCCATGTGTCGCCTCGAAGATCGCATAGCCGCTGTCGTAGTTGATGTTGCTCCCGGCGCGATACCGATACCGCCAACCATAGCCGCCAACTGGTCGGAGACATAATCACCATTGAGATTCAGCGTAGCAATCACCGAATATTCTTCCGGCACAAGGAGGGTGTTCTGAAGGAAAGCGTCGGCAATCACATCTTTGATGACGACCTTTCCGGCAGCTTCGGCATCCAACAGAGCGGTAGCGGCAGCATCCTCTCCTTTTTCCTTTTTGATCTTCTCATACTGGGGCCACGTAAAAGTCTTATCGGGGAATTCACGTTCGGCCAACGCATATCCCCACAGTTTGAAGCCGCCTTCCGTAAACTTCATGATGTTTCCCTTATGCACCAACGTGACACTGGGCAAGCGGTTAGCCAAAGCAAATTCGATGGCAGCGCGAACGAGACGTTCCGTACCTTCGACCGAAACGGGTTTCACGCCGAAGGATGAAGTTTCGGGAAAACGCACCTTCGTCACACCCATCTCTTCCGTCAGGAACTTGAGGAATTTGCGAGCTTCGGGCGTCCCTTGCTGCCATTCGATGCCGGCATAGATATCTTCAGTATTCTCGCGGAAGATATACATATCGACTTTTTCCGGCTCTTTGACAGGTGTCACAACTCCACGGAACCAACGTACCGGACGGAGGCAGACATAGAGGTCAAGGGTCTGCCTAAGAGCAACGTTCAACGAACGGATGCCACCGCCGATAGGCGTTGTCAGCGGGCCTTTGATCCCGATCATATATTCGCGGAAAGCCTCCATCGTCTCGTCGGGCAACCAACTGCCGATCTGCTTGAAGGCTTTTTCGCCTGCCAATACTTCCTTCCATTCGATCACTCGCTGGCCGCCATACGCCCTGCCAACCGCTTCATCGACAATGCGCTGGCAAACTGGTGTAATCTCCGCACCTACTCCATCTCCCTCTATAAAGGGAATGACGACTTATCGGGGACAAGGAGGGTCCCGTTTTGTTTTGTTATCTTATTCATAATCTTATTCTCTATTTTTACAAATGATGATTTAACAACCTTGTTCCCGCGTCAAGTGCGGGAACAGGACAGTTTTAATTCGACCATAAATCAATAATTTATCATCGGGCTGCATTCAACGCTGCTCCCGCTTTAAACCATTTTATCTGCAACTCATTATAGGTATGATTCACCGCGAACGATTCTTCTGTGCCGTCGGCATGGTAAGGATTGCCGTCAGCGGCTTTCCGGGGGCGAACTCTTTCAAGCGACAATCGAAATCTTGTCTTCCTCGCGTACTTTCTTATAATCATCCTTATCGGCAAAAGTGAGGGCAAGCATACCCTGCTTTTTCAGGTTCGTTTCATGGATGCGGGCGAAGCTTTTGGCAAGGATCACTTTTACATTCAGGAAACGAGGCTCCATAGCGGCATGTTCGCGAGACGATCCCTCACCATAATTTTCTTCTGCTACGACGATAGATGAAATTCCCTTTGCCTTATACTGTTTGGCGACGGCCGACACAGCCTCATACTTGCCGTTCAGCTGGTTCAGCACGCTGTTTGTCTTGCCGTTGAAAGCATTCACAGCCCCCATCAGCATATTGTCCGAAATATTCTCCAAATGACCACGGAAGCGAAGCCACGGACCAGCCATCGAGATATGGTCGGTCGTACATTTGCCTTCAGCCTTCAGCAACAGCGGCATTTCGATCAGCTCTTTGCCGTCCCAAGCGGCAAAAGGCTTCAAAACCTGTAAACGGTTGGAGCCGGGATTGATTACCACCTCGGCGTCCTTCCCCGTCGGGGCAACATACCCGTTGTCTTTCACTTCGAATCCTTTCGGCGGGAAGTCGGTGCCTTCCGGTTCTTTCAGTTTCACTTCGCGGCCGTCGGCGGTTTTCAGTGTATCGGTCAGCGGGTTGAAACAAAGGTCTCCGGCGATGGTCAGCGCGAGCGTCAGTTCCGGGGAAGCAACAAAGGCATGCGTGTTCGGATTGCCGTCTGCTCGTTTGGCGAAATTACGGTTAAAGGAGGTAACGATGGAGTTTTTGCGCGTATTGTCGTCGGTATGCCGTTTCCATTGCCCGATACACGGACCGCAGGCGTTGGCCATAACTGTCGCGCCAATTTGCTCGAAATCTCCGAGGATACCGTCCCGTTCGGCCGTATAGCGTATCTGTTCGGAGCCGGGGTTGATAATCAGCGGAGCTGCCACCGGTATCTTGTCTTCGGCTGCCTGGCGGGCAATTGAAGCGGCACGGCTCAAATCTTGGTAGGACGAGTTCGTACAAGAACCGATCAGTCCAACTTCCATCTTGCGGGGCCAACCATTCTCCTTCACTTTGGTAGCAAATTCGGAAATAGGCGTTGCCGCATCCGGCGTGAACGGGCCATTGATATGCGGTTCCAATTCGGACAAATTGATTACAATCACACGGTCATAAAAAGAATCCGGTTGAGCCTGCACATCCATATCGGCTTCCAAATAGTCGGAAACGGCTGTTGCCCACTCGGCACATCATCACGTCCCGTAGCACGCAAATAAGTGGCCATGTTCAGATCGAACGGGAAAAGGGAAGTCGTGGCACCCACCTCGGCTCCCATATTACAGATCGTCGCTTTCCCCGTCGCAGACAAGGATGCGGCACCGGGACCGAAATATTCGATGATAGCATTCGTCCCACCCTTCACAGTGAGGATTCCTGCCAGTTTCAAGATCACGTCCTTCGGAGATGCCCATCCGCTCAGGCTACCAGTCAGTTTTACACCTATCAGTTTCGGCATTTTCAACTCCCATTCCATACCTGTCATCACATCCACTGCGTCAGCGCCGCCTACACCGATGGCAATCATCCCCAGACCACCCGCATTTGGCGTATGCGAGTCCGTACCAATCATCATACCGCCGGGAAAAGCATAGTTCTCAAGCACTACCTGATGGATAATGCCGGCTCCCGGTTTCCAGAAACCGATACCGTACTTGTCGGAAACGGATTTTAGGAAATCATAGACTTCGCTGTTGCTCTGCGTAGCCGTTGCGATATCCGTCTTAGCTCCCATATTCGCTTGGATCAGGTGATCGCAGTGCACGGTGGCAGGAACGGCCGATTTGGATTTTCCTGCATTCATGAACTGAAGCAACGCCATCTGCGCGGTCGCATCCTGCATCGCGACACGGTCAGGACGGAAATTCACATAATCTTCACCACGGCGGAAAGGACAGATGTCCGATTCTTCATACAAATGTGCATATAATATTTTTTCAGCCAGGGTCAACGGACGGCCAACCTGTTCGCGAGCTGCATCCACCGCTTCGGGAAATTAGAATAAAAGCTTCTCAGCATGTCAATGTCGTACACCATATCTATTCTTTTTATTAGTTAGCAATGTAGGATGGGATAAAAATAGTATTTATATAAATACCTTTTATTCAATAATTTCTATCGGCTGATAAAGGGTATCTATGAGAACGGGCTCCCTATACGTTCAATAATAGAACGTAGCGGGAGCCCGTTTTGTTCAAAGGCTTTGTTTATTCCTTCAACGATTCTTTCCATTTATCCGCATAGCTGTGCAAAATGGAAGCGATTCCTTCCCCGATACGGACATAATCTTCACGTTTCAGATTGGCTAGCGAACAGCGGATGGACCACTCTGGTGCATCGAATCCGCCACCGTTGAGCAATACCAGTGAAGTTTCTTGTGCCAGGCGGAACACGACGTCTACCGGCTCGTAATTTTCCTGTAAGTAGACAACGAAATCATCTCCGTAAAATTTCTTCGCCCAGACCAACATATCAATCTCGCTATAGTAGCCGGCACACAACGGATCGTCGAGCAATGTGAAACCGGTGCTTTCCCAAAGCGTATGAAGCGGTCGTGAATGATCTGCTGCATCTTCGCCTTATAAGCATTCTCGCGATCCAGCAGGGAGAAGGAGGCAAAGAGCTCCATTTGCGTCTGTTGCGGCAGCGAAAGACCGGCGGTATGGTTCAAGGCGACCTGACGGCTGTCGGCAACCATACGGTCGATGAAACGGATTTCCTCTGGATGGAGCGAAATACTGCTATAGCGTTCGTTCAACTGCTCTTTCCGCTCTGCCGGCAATTCCTTCAGCATCCGGTCGTATATATTCTCTTCGTGCAACGCGACAACGGCCAGGCGCCAGCCTGTCGCTCCGAAATATTTGGAGAAGGAATAGACGCAGAGGGTGTTCTCCGGTAATTCCGCCATGATCGAACGGAAATGGGGAATGTAGGTCGCATAGACATCATCGGTAATGATCATCAGGTTCGGATTGTCATTGCGTACGATATCTACAATACGTTTCATCAAACCATCTGTCAAACCGTACGAAGGCGGATTGCTCGGATTGACGATAAAGGCGGCCTTGACAGAAGGGTCTTTCAGAATGTCCAGGTCTTCTTCCTTGTACTGCCAGGTATGATAGCCGTCTTTTGTCATTTTACAAGCATGGATTTCGGTTACATCGAACAAGTAGCGGGCTTGTTCCGGTATCTCTATATAAGGAGTGAATACCGGGGCGAACAGGACGATCTTGTCACCTTTACCAAGAAGGAAATTTTGTTGCAGAGAATCGAATATATAACACATCGCGGCGGTTCCCCCTTCGGTAGCAAAGAGATCGAACTTCCCTTTGGGCGGGCGGTTGTCGCACAATTCCTGCTTCAGGTAGTCTTCGACCAATACTTCCGTATATTTCAGGATGCGGTCGGGAACGGGATACTGGTCTCCGATGACGCCTTCCGCCCATTCGTGTACGAGGTCATTCTCATCGACTCCTTTCTCATTCACAAGATAATCGTAGGTATCTTTCAGCAGTGCCATGCCGGGAGAGCCGGCGTGCTTCATCAGGAATTGCGTGAAACGGGTAGCGATACGTTTCTTTTCGGGGATACCGGCCAGTCCGATCATTTCCTCGCCATATTCGGAGGAACGGGCGCATTCTTCCAGTCCGAACTGGCCGAGCAGGAAAAAGGCTTCGCGGGGTACAGTACTGATCCAGTTCGGATTGCCACGCCCTGCGTTCAGCATGATATGCGTACTCTTACGGGCGCTTTCGTCCGCAAGGTCTATCAGGATATTTTTCAGTTCGAAAGGACTGATTTCTGACATTTTCTTTTCGTATTCACGAGTGATTTTGTGTGTCATAGAGAAATAACTTAATTGAATATAATGAGTATATAAAAACAATACTTCCAATACCCTTCAGGTCATCAAGAGGACGATCACGACTCCCCAAATGATCAACAGGGTATTACCGACCGCGTATGTCACCGTATAGCCTAATGCGGGTGTCTGGCTCTCCACGGCATCTTCCACAGCACCTAAAGCTGCTGTGGTCGTACGCGCTCCAGATGTACAGCCCAACGTAATGGCCGGGTGGAACTTAAAGACATATCTTCCCAACAGCACACCGACGATCAATGGGATAGCGGTAGCCAACGCACCGATGAAGAAGAGGCTGACGCCGACCTCCTTCAAGCCGGTGACAAAGCTCGGTCCGGTCGTAATACCGACAACAGCGATGAACATATTCAACCCGACATTATTCAATACCCAAAGGGAAGGTTCCGGAATTCGTCCGAAAGTCGATGCTTGGAACGCAACCATCCGAAGACCAACCCGGCGATCAACGCCCCGCCACTCGTACTCAAGCTGATGGGAACACCTCCGAAATGGATCGCCAAGGCCCCCACGACACCTCCGAGAAAAATTCCGAGGCCGACGAAAATCATATCCGTCTGGTTCGTCGGGCGGTCGGCATAGCCTAATGTATCGGCAGCCGCATTCACCTCCAATTTTGTACCAACCAACTCCAACATGTCGCCGGGATCGATCGTCGTCGCGGCTAAAACCGGAATGTTGATACCAGCACGTTTGATGCTCTTGATGCTGACACCGTGCATAACTGGTAATTTGCGTAGTTTAGCGACTGTCATGCCTGCATATTCTTTGCGGGAGATCAATACGGGCAGGGTTTCGGCCGGAAAGTCCAACAATTCGATATCATTTACTTCATCGCCGATCCAGTCCTCCTCTCCGATCACAAATTCACGACGTCCGCTGAGCACGACTTCGTTTCCTTTCAAAAGCATTTGGTCGGATTTCGCATCCCGAATCACACCATCGATACGGACCCGTTCGACGAAAAGGCGTCTTCCTTGTCCCTCCAAATAATCTTCCAGCTCTTTCACGGTCTTTCCCGCGCCGAACCAGCCATTGTTAATCTTGTAGGCGCGGAACGTGATCGGACGGGCGGCAGGCATGAAGCCGGGTTGCTCGCTTTCGTCGTCCGAACCCATTTTGGCTTCCAGTTCGCGACAGGCTTTCTTGACCGATTCGATCCCTCCCAACAGACGGGGAGCAATATCACTCATGATCCAGGCGGAACCAGCCGTACCGAAAATATAAGAGACGGCATAGGCTACCGGCATGACATTGATCATATCCGTTTTATCTGCCACCGGTATTCCTAATTGGTTAATCGTATCTTCAGCCACACCGAGTACGGCTGATATCGTCTGCGAACCTGCCAACAGACCGGCTGCCTCTCCGGCAGAATAGCCCATGATCTTTGCCAGCACAAACGGGGCCAACAGGCAGAACAGGCACATCACGACGGCAAACAATACCTGTGGCAATCCCTCCTTTTTCAATCCTCGGAAGAATTGCGGACCGACACTATACCTACGGCAAACAAGAACATCAGAAAAAATACCGATTTCAACGGAGCTCCGATATCGATATGCAATTGTCCGATCAATACACCGACCAGCAAGACGCTGGTTACCGTTCCTAACGTGAACTTTTTAATCTTGAATTTACCGATCCAGAAGCCGAAAGCCAGCGTGAGAAAGATAGCAAGCTCCGGGTAATGCCGGAGCAAATTGGCAAACCATTCCATATATCTATTTTTTTGGCGTTAATAAAATTGATAATGAAACACGGCAGACGAAAGAGTTGTTGTGTTAAACCGACTGAAACCGGAGTTAAATTTATAGTTGGTATATCAAAACATATTATCCATCTTTTAGGACAACCGCATCAAAATTTTCCAAGGTTGTGATCTTCATACGAAGTTTTCTACAAATCCTCTATCACTCTATCACTACGAAGGTTGTAGCTATTAACATTCAAGCGTTAGAGGAGTGATACAGGACGTTTTCCTGTATCACTCCTCTATCACTTCTGAAACATGTGTCTCGTCCTGATTTTGGTTGACTGTGTATTAAAAAAATCCTGTTATAGGTTGTCTATAAATGTAAAAAAACAGACAATCCTTTCTTAATCCTAAAATAAGTTACCTTATCCTGTTTCACTACA
>ENA-OQCE01000167-OQCE01000167.1-human-gut-metagenome-genome-assembly--contig:-NODE-167-length-31035-cov-1.886081_pt1 | contig 31035 bp, 47 predicted proteins | sample MGYA00242495_ERZ504572 | MGnify/ENA primary metagenome ERZ504572 (study PRJEB26092, sample SAMD00036228) | human gut metagenome | host: Homo sapiens | study: EMG produced TPA metagenomics assembly of... | reverse complement strand
CCTGCCCGGCGCATGTGCAAAGCAGCAGGCACGCAAGCAGTCCTGTGCAACTACCGTATATCCTATTCATACATAATCCTTTCTCTCTTATCGTAAAATACCTTGCGTTTATAATCTCCTACCCCGCCCTCACCGCTTCCTTCCGTCCAGCCTTTCACCTCTGCCGTAAGAACCGCATTCAGCAGGTTTATGCCAAGCTCCACTTCCACCGTCTCGTCTGCCGGAAGTTCACCCGCATAAAGGCGGATGATGTCCGTTAGTGTTCCGTTCATGTTTACCGACGCGCTATACATCTCGCCGCCGGAATTGCGTACCTGCAAATGCAGGCGGCTGTCATAGGCGGCTCCATATTCAGGAGAAAGCAGTCCCAGCAGGCGTATCTCTGCCGAAGCCATATAGGCGGGTTCCGTATTTCTGGTTTCCGCCCGTGTCAGCGTCACGGTAAACGACGTATTCGTTTCGGGGGCGGCGGATATGCTCTGTTCCGAAGGTTTTCCGGAATGCAGGAGTACAGAAGGATAAACACCGTTCAGTTTCCCGTTCAGCACTTTAGCCTCTTCCATGCCCGTTACCTGAAAATGAAGCAACATCTGTTTCACCAGAGGGCGCGGAACGGGCGTGTATTGCACCGTACCCTGTAGCGGAACGTCCACATCGTCCACATTCCAGCTATATACATTGCCGGGTTGCATCTCCGAGACCAAACGGACCTCGGCGGCATTCCGGCTCTCCAGCCCTGTAAAAGCAACGCCGTGCGCATCCGTATTATAGGCAAGCAAATGATAACTGCCCACAGGAAGCGTTGTCGAGAAATATCCGGCAGAAGCGGCGGCATCCGTACCGTAACCGGCAACAGCCTCTCCATCGTCCGCATAAAAACGGTAGTAGCGGTAGCCGGACAGGCAAAAGCACCCCATTCGGGCGCAATCACAACCGTACCTTCGGCGCTGCGATAGTCCAGTGCCGTTTCCGTACATGCCGCCAAAGCAATGCACGGACTTATCAGCCAACCGAGAGTTTTTATCTTCATGTCCGAACTTCTTTTTCCGTCTTCACTTCCGGCTGCCAAACCGGTAACTGACACTTATATTCACACCCGTCACCCCAAAATGATTCTCGCGGAAGTTGCGATTGAAATAATAGTAAGGCATTTCCACATCGTACGCATTGGTGTCCGAAGCGCGATACCCACCACGCAAGCCGGCTTCGATGCCCCAGTGCGCATCGAGCAGGATATAACACCCGACGGACAATCCGCCTTCCCAATAAGTGCCCGTGCAGTTGGCAGTGCCTCCGGCTATGCGGCCGCTGTCGGTACTGCGGTTGTCAAAATCGCCCAACTGTCCGTAAATGCCCACGTAGCACCAACGGTAGCAGCCGTCGCCATTCACCCAGAAGCGGGGTTCGAGGCTATAGGCCGACACTCCCCAATGGCATTTGCCGCTATCGTAGTCCCAATCCGCATAAGCAGCGGAAGCTACCGCCGACCACCGGCGTGCAAAGAAAAACTCCGCCGACAGGTTGGGGGTAAAAGCGGTATAATAGAAATCGGGGGTCATGCCCGCCCAAGTATATAAGTTCGTTTTTACGGAAAGCAGCGGCAGCAAGCGGTTACGCTGTTTACGTGCCTCACGCCGCGCTTGCCGTCCGGCGGCACGCTCTGCCAGCCATTGCTCGCGGAAACGCTGTTCTTTCAGCCGTTCCGCCTCTTCCCGGCGGAGCTGTTCCTCTTTCCGGCGTGCCTGCACAACGCGTTCTTCTTCCAAACGTATCTGTTCGGCACGCTGCCGTTTTTCCGCTTCCAGCTGCCGGAGTTCCGCCAGACGACGCTCGTCGGCCTCGGCGGAAGCCCGTTCGCGGGCAAGTATTTCCTGAAACTCCGCATCGGTCAGTTTCCGCCGGTAACGTTCCTCGATGATGCGGTGCAGGTCGTATTCCACCCTGATTTCGACCCGCCGGAGCAATGGAAAGAGTTCCGCCATCATAAGGTTGTAAGGTACTCCGCCCTGCAGGTCCATCAGCTTCTTCTCACGGCCCTTGAAAATGTCCGTATTGTCGATGACAGCCAGTACTTCTGCCCGACCGGGCAATGTGGAAGCCTCCACCAGTTGTCGCAGCCTGTCCCAGTCCTCGCCCACGTAGCGCACTTCCACCGGAAAGCGCCTTGCCAGCCCGTATTCCGTATCCAGGTAGTTTCTGAAACCGTTGGCACGGTCGTGCGCCAGCTTTTCGTTGGCGGCATAACTGCTTCTATGGAGCAATAGCCGGTCAGGGTAATCCGGCGGACGTAAATCAGCGTGTCGGCAAACGAGGAGCGCATGAACTTATCCAGTCTCTCCAGTTCACGGGCATTGCCGCCGTAACCTCTCTGTATCTGCCAGCCCCCTTGCGGATAAGAGAAATAACAGTCCAGATTGGCTGTTCCTTCCTTGATAACGCGCCTGTACGTCGAGTCCCGATAGAGTTTACCGGCTCCCAACGTGTCGGGAGAGAAAACCACTCCCGCGCATAAACTACCGGGAAGGATACATACAGCCAACAGCAGCAATAGCGTTTTTATCTTCATATAGCCTTGTTTTTCAAGTATTCGTTCTTTTTCCGGTTACGGTTACGGCATCTCCGTTTCCTGCTCGCCCATGTCCACACTCGTATCCATATCTACCGTTATATCCACATTGTTGCCTTCCTTATCGGGTTTGGGCGGGCAATCGTCCAGACTATCGGGAATGCATCCGCCAAGCAGTCCTGCCAAAACACAGCAGAGCAGAAATCTTTTTTTCAGTGTTCTCATATCTCTTCGCTCAGTCCAGTTCCACTTCCTGCACAATTTTCAGTGTCCAGTCGTCCACACTCACCGTCAGTTCAAGATTGGAAGGCACTACCTCCGTGCCGGGCGTAGGTTCGCCATCGCCCTTGATAACCGCCTTGATGCGATAGTCGCGGTTACGTACGATAGTGCCGTCGCCCGTTCCGTCTTGCGATACCGAACCCGAAGGAGTGATAATCGTACCCGTCTGCAAACGGTTCACCACAATGGGATAGTACACATAGACCGGAGTTTTCGGTCCTACGCTGCCGTCCGGATCGAAATAGCCGGAAAGCACCAGCTTGGTGCGGTTGGCGGCATCGTTGTTGGCAAAGGCATAGAACCAATAGGGCACGGTATATTCGTCCGAGGTTATCAATATGCCCTCGGAAGGGGTGACATCGTTCAGCAGAAAACCTGCCCCCTCAGTCCACAAGAAAGAGCCGTCGGGCTGCTGGCTCGTCATACCGCCATGCAGCCACGTAGGATTGGCAGGCATAGTTTGGGTAACATCGCCGGGCGACACACGGGAAGCTTCCAGCGCATTGCACAGGAAAATACGGTCCAGCGTAAATGTGGCTCCGGCATAGTTCAGGCTGAATGCGCTGCGGATGCTCGAAATGGAGATACGAGCCACCAGACGGGACAGATTTATGGACGCGGACACCGTTTTTCCGGCTTCCAATGTCACCGGCTGTTCGCTGATACCGGACATAGGCAGAAGGTCGGATGCTTGCTGCCCGTTACGTACGGTCTGTACCAGGCTGACATTTTTCCCGACAAATTCGTTTTTGGTCTGCACTCCGGCAAACGTTCCTTCCGGAACATTGGCAACCACAATCACATCGCAGACACCGGGTGAACACAAAATATCCTTTACCGCAAGCGTCCCGGCAGTGCCGCCGGATTCGACGGCGGATTCCACAATGGTATTTACCGACCCGTCGGCATAGAACAGCCCTATTGCCAGCCGATGAACGGCAGATTCGTTTTCGGGCAGGGCAGCAGCAGTGGCACGTGTGTTTGCAGCCCCCGTACCGGATACGTTCAGCCGGAGCAAAGCTGTTTTCGCCATATTCCTGCCTGCGCTTTCATCCTCACCGCTACACGAGGATGCCAAAGCTGCGAATGCCAAAGCATACAGCCAGCAGATAATACATATACCCGCAATCCGCAAAGTTTTCTTATACTTCAAAGTTTTAATTTCCGACATATATCTATATTTTAAAGTAATGGATTTGTCTCATTCCGTTCTTCCGGTTCAATACAGGTTTCTCCTGCTCCTCAGCTCTTCCAGCACCTCGCTTGCACGCTCCACGCCTGCTGCCGCAGCCATTTCAAGATAAAGCTCCGCCTTTTCGCGGTTGCCTTCGAGCATACAGAGCACGCCCATGTTGTTAAAAGCCGTCTGACGGGTGGAAAAGCGGGAGAGATAGCTGCGTGCCTTGCGTGTATCGCGTTTGCTCAAGGCCACGGCAGCCGCATTGATGTTAGCTTCCGGACAGTCGGGGAACAGGCGGGCGGCAAGGTCGTAAATATCGTTGAACTCGGCAGAGCCGGGCGTGTAGCTGTTGGCAAGGGCAAACAGGCATTCCGGCGTGATGCATCCGTCGCCGTTGGCGGGCAGGCGGGAAGCGGCGCTATCAAGGGAAGCGGGAATAAAATTGACCCATGACAGGCAGCGCACGTCCACACTCTTCTCCAGTCCCGGAACTTCCACTTCGGGCAACAGGATGCCCGAAGCAATCCTGTCGTCGTAAGTTGCCGCCTCCCTGCCGTTACAGCCGCACTCTTCGGTATGCAGCATGAGGTCTGCCTGTGCCATCCACTCCCTGAACGGAACAGTCACCTTATATGTGAAACGGCGGGATGCCTTACGGTCGTTTTTCAATACTACCGAGGGCGTGGAGTTCCTGCCGTTGCGCGCATCGGACGCTCCACCCAATACACGGGTGCGCTCGTACACTTTCTGCTTCTCCGCACCGTTAATAAGAATAGACGGCAAATCGAACGACTGATCTCCCGCCAGCAAGAAAGGTGTCAGCGTAAGCGATTCGTCCGAAGGCATCTGCAAACCTTCATAGTTGACTTCCATCTGTATATGCAACTGACTGCCCGAAAGGGAGAAACTCCGGCGGGTTATCTGTATCTGCCCCATATAAACCTCTTGACTGCATAACGTGAGCAAGGGCAACAACAGCAGCAATACGCTGCAAAAATGTTTTTCGTTTCATCTATTCAATTATTAATCGTGACTTACGTTTTTACTTAATCATATATACCACGGACACGGCAGCCTTTGTAGGGCCGAAGTATCCCCTGCTCTTCGTACCGCGCTGCCTGCTGCCGCAATGACCGCAACGGTAACGGTCGCTGCGAAGAAAAGCCGCCCCCGCACCCAGACTTGCTTCCACGCCCCAATGCGGGGAAAGCACCCAATGGTAACCATACGAAATGCCTGCGCCCAAAAGCCAGCCTTCGTAACGTGCCTCGCGCGCGCCCTTCAGGATATTGAAAGGCAGATGCACACCGCCTACATTGAAACGCCCGCCCAAGGCATGGACTCCCCAAAAATGACCGGCAAAAGGAGTGCACAGCCAGCGGCGGGCTTCGGGTTGTAACAACCAGTGTTTCCAACGGCGGCCGTCACGGGGAGCAAAAGGCTGGTAATGTGCCGCAATATCCAGTGTCCACCGGGAGATACAAGAAATTCCACCCCTATATTGGGTGAAGCCAAAGCATCGGCAAGAAGATTGCTTTTCACAGCCATACGCTGCGCTGACGCATCGGAAGCGGACAGCATGCCCAATGCTCCTATTATAATCGGTATATATAGTTTGTTACTCATTCGCTTCCGGCTTTATAAATCCTGCAACGCACCTCATACAGCATGACACGTAGCATCTGGTTAATAAAAGATATACCGTTACTTCATAAGTAACAGAGAGATACATAGCAATATTAATATTGTCATGTGGGAACACAAAAAGACATGATTATTTATGTATACATAACAGGGCGTTGTATACAGTGTGTCCGTTCATTTTTCAGTTTAAGAAAAGTGATGGGATGCTATGTGCCAAAATCTCCATAGTTAGAAAATATAAAAGCTGAGTTCCGGCTTCTCTCTCAATTTACATAGCAAAAAGTGAAAAAAGATAAGATTTTCTTTTGTTTTTTAAGTATTATGTATACTTTTGCAGGCATCTAAGATTCCATTACTTATGAAGTAACTAAGCTATATAGTATTGATTTTCAGTCACAATTTGTTTGTTTGCCTTATTGGCTATTTCTTAAATATATAATTTATTATTACCTTGTTGGCTTTTTCGATTTCATCATTATCGAACTGCTTCAGATAACCTTCCGTAGTAGTGATTGAAGCATGGCCCAACGCTTCTGAAATCACCTCCACAGCTATTCCGCAAGATTTTGCAATAGAGGCCCAAGTATGACGGGCAGCGTAGGAAGAGAGCCTCTTCCCCAGCCGGCAGACCCGCGAGAGCCGGTACAGTTGTAAATTGAGCATACGCAATGCCCGCTGATAATCCTTGTACGCTTCTTTACCGGAAAGACTGCCGTTCAGGATATTCAATAAGTAAGGCGAAGAGGGGTCGTTGCTGGCATAACGCCGTAGAAGTTTCATGGCTGCCGCATCAACGGCTATCGAAAGCGGCATCCCCGTCTTATGACGGCGAATAGTGAGATAACCGTTCCGTAAATCCACTTTACGTAAGTTTGCCAAATCGATGAAAGGGATGCCGTGAAAACGCAACATCAGCTCCAGGCAGGCACGTGCCCAGCGAGATTGCGTGAATCAGAGGATGCGGCAGGTTCGCTTTCGGATGAACGGTCTGCTTCCTCTTCCACAACATCTTCCAGCAACACCCGTTTTATTTCCCCTTTCTTCAATGCCCGCTGATGATTGGCATAACGCCCGGTAAACACATTCTTGAACTGCCGGGGAATATAGGGGGCCAATCCCATATCCACCGCCCGGTTATACACCGCACGAAGCATACGCATATACGTGGAAATCGTGTTCCACAGCAATGACTGCTTCAACAAATACTCCTGATAGCTTTGCAGCCAGCCGGGAGTCAAATCTTCCATGTGCAGGGAGTGTCCGCCATACTTCACTGCCGACTTCAATGCACAATGATACACATGGGCAGTACTGTAACGTCCCTGCCGTTCCATATCCGTAATTACGGATAGCATAAAATCATAAAATTCACTTTTGTCCATAGTTCTCTTTTTTTACATACTAATTAGTTTACCGACCCTCGGTCAACAACAAACCTTAGACAATGTTTCATTACATATATAGCCAATTACATATCTTTTATAATTATGATATAAACTATTAATTTGTCATACTTTTACGCCCGAAGTATTAAAGGCTTTTTTTCCTCGGTGAGGAACAAGCCATCGGAGACCGGCAATGTATGCAAAATAACTACTATGGATAAGCCGAATAGAGAAGCAGGCTCGGTCACGATTACCGCTTATTTGTTTCGAGGTTATCATACTCTTCGTCCGTTACCGGTTCGAGCCATTCATTGGAAGCACTTTCACCGGGAACCTCGAAAGCCAGATGAGCAAACCAACAGTCTGCAGCAGCTCCATGCCAGTGTTTGACGTTTGCCGGAATATGGATAACCGTGCCCGGGAGAATTTCCACGGCAGGTTTACCCTCTTCCTGATACCAGCCGCGTCCGGCTACGCCAATCAGCATTTGTCCGCCACCACTTTTGGCACGGTGGATGTGCCAGTTATTGCGGCAACGAGGTTCGAACGTAACATTGGATATATTCACCTGCTCGCGCGAAATGGGAGCAAGGTAACTGTTGCCGGTGAAATACTTCGCGTATGCAGTGTTCGGTTCGCCGACAGGAAAAATCATTTCGCGCTGGAAAGCGGCTTTGGCATCTTCACCAACGGCATCTTCCGCCCATACGTCTTTTGCCAGATTGAACGCCGCCCATGCTTTCGGCCAACCGGCATAAAAACCGATGTGGGTAATGATTTCGGCAATCTCAGTACGGGTAATGCCGTTCTTCTTTGCCGACTGCAGATGAAATACGAGCGAATTGTCTGTAATACCCTGACTGATAAGTGAGGTAACGGTTACTAAACTACGGTCGCGCAGACCAAGCTTATCGGTGCGGTTCCACACTTCTCCGAAAAGAACATCGTCGTTGAGCTCCGCGAATTTAGGGGCGAACTCTCCTAATTGAGTGCGCCCGGCTGTCTGTACTATTTTCTCCTGTGCCATAACATTGAAAGTTAAGATACTGAATACTGAATACTGAAATTAAAAGAATCCTGTTCATAATCATTCCATTTACCGTATGAAGTTAGTGATATTTCCGGTTGTTTTCCAATTGCAAAATTACCGCGATTACGCAAACCGAATTGTATATGATTTACGGATATTTATACCCGAATCATTGATTCTGAAATTAGAAACGGAATGCCATAACAAGAACATACCTTATTCAGACAGGCTTTTGCTTTTTATTTTCCTCAGTATTTTAGGGAACTGCCAGAAAAACAGCAGCGTACAGCAAATGGCTGCCGTAGCATCGGATATGGCTTCTGCCGCATATACACCTGCTACTCCCATAAAATGCGGCAGTATCAACGCCAATGGTATCAGCAGGATTACCTTACGCAGCAATGCTATGAAAATGGATATTCTGGCCTGCCCCAACGCCACGAACATATTCTGACAGGCACGCTGTAGCCCGAAAATCGTCATGCCGCCCAAGAATACAGGCATCGTCCAGCGGACAGTTTCTATCAGCTTGTATCGCTTGTAAAAGCGGATGCCACAATCGCAGGGAAGCCAATCATAAACAGCATCAGGACGAGATTGAAAGAAAACATGGTAATCAGCGCAATCCGGAAGCACTCCTTCACACGCTGCTTGTCGCCATGCCCGTAGTTATAGCTTGCCACCGGAACAAAGCCCTGCGCAAACCCCGTCAGCGGCACGCTGGCAAACTGCATAGACGTTTGCAGAACGGTAAGCGCACTGACATAGATATCTCCGAATTCTTTCAGACTGCTGTTGAGCACAAACCCCACCAGGCTTCCGTACTCGCCATGATAAAAGGCGATACGCCGAGCGCCAACATGGAGAGCACGATACTCTTTTCCAGCTTCATATACCGCCTTTCCAAAGGCAGGGAAGCGCGCCGTGAGAATAGGAAGGACAGCACCCACACCGCACTGCAAGCCTGCGACAGCACCGTAGCCAATGCAGCGCCTTTCACTCCCATATCCAACCAGAATATGAATATCGGATCAAGAATAATATTCAACAAAGCCCCTATCAACACCGAACACATGGCAACCGCAGGGCGCCCCTGTGCATTGATGAAAGCATTCAGTCCGGTAGACACTTCCACAAACAGCGTCCCCAACAGATAAATGGAAAGATAGTCTTCCGCATAGCCCAGCGTATGCTCCGAAGCACCCGTAAAAAGCAGGATAGGCTCCATAAAGGTATAGGCTATGAACGAAGTGAGCAAAGTGAAAAGAATCAACAGAGTAAAGCCATTGCCAAGTATCTTTCCGGCACGGCGACGGTTGCCCTGTCCGAGGGCAATGGCAGCCAACGGAGCACCGCCACCACCCACAATGGCAGAGAAAGAAGAAATCAGCACAACGAGCGAAATGGTCACTCCCACTCCCGCCAGCGCATCGGTTCCGATGCCCGGTATGTGTCCGATGTAAATACGGTCTACAATGCTGTAAAGCAGATTGACAAACTGTGCTGCCACCGCAGGCAGCGCCATCTTGAAAACCAAAGGCAGCATACGCTCCGTGCCCAGGCGTTCTTCGTACTTATTAGTCATGATTGGCAGAGTTTACTCTTATTCTCTTAGATTCTGTTGTTACGGAAGAGTGCTTATTTCCGGCTGACGATTGTACCCGTAGCCTGATTGGTAGGCATTACCAGCACTTCCGCCACCTGTATATGTTCGGGAACGGCAGCGGCAAAGTACACCACTTCGGCAATGTCGTCGCCTGTAAGCGGACGGATGCCCTTGTACACATTATCGGCAGCCGCCTTGTCGCCACGGAAGCGCACTACGGAGAAGTTCGTCTCCACCAGGCCGGGCTTGATATTGGTTACCCGTACGGGAGTATCCACAAGGTCGATGCGCAAGCCGTCTGACAACGCCTTTACGGCAGCCTTGCTGGCACAGTATACACTACCGCCCGGATAGGCATAGTCGCCTGCAATAGAACCCATATTAATGACATGGCCGCGTCCGCGTTCCACCATTCCGGGAACCACCAGGCGGGTCATGGCAAGCAATGCTTTGATATTGGTATCAAGCACGATGTCCCATTCGTCCGGATTGCCTTCGTGTTCCTTGTCCACGCCGATTACCAGTCCGGCATTATTAATGAGGATATCTATCGCTCTCCATTCCTCAGGAAGCGAGTCGAGAGCCGCTTTCGCAGCCCGCGGTCGCGAACGTCGAAAGGCAGCAGACAGACATCCGCATGGTATTCCGTTTCCAGTTCGCGCTTTACGGCAGTCAGTTTCTCTACATTCCGTCCGTTGAGAATCAGGCGGTAGCCATTCATGGCAAATTTACGCGCACAGCCCTCTCCTATACCCGAAGAAGCACCTGTGATGAGTACGATTTTCTTTTCCATTCTTATAAGGAATTTAATGTTACGGGGGCACAAAGTTATGACTTATTGCGAGTATCGGCAAATTACTTTAAACTTATAATCCGTTACCCGTAAAGTTTTCACAAAAAGTATGTACCTTTGCCCCAATTTTTACGTCCGCCCGCATGCCGGGCAGAGTTTTGTTTAACAGGTTTGGATAAAGTAAGAAATGCTTATGCAAAAGTCCGATTGCATCATCAGTATAGAGCACGTATCGAAGTTCTTCGGAGACAAAGCCGTACTGAATGATGTGAATTTGTCTGTCCGCAAGGGCGAGTTTGTAACGATACTGGGACCGTCCGGTTGCGGAAAGACGACATTGCTGCGTCTGATTGCAGGCTTCCAGACAGCTTCGGAAGGAGTGATTACCATTGCAGGAGAAGACATCACGCAGACACCGCCCCACCGCCGCCCGGTGAATACGGTGTTCCAGAAGTACGCCCTGTTTCCCCACCTCAACGTATTCAACAACATTGCTTTCGGCCTCAAGCTGAAGAAGCTCCCCGCCGCCACTATCGAAAAGAAAGTGAAGCAGGCGCTCCGCATGGTGGGCATGACCGACTATGAAGACCGCGACGTGGACTCCCTCTCCGGCGGACAGCAACAGCGCGTTGCCATAGCCCGTGCCATCGTCAACGAACCCGAAGTGCTGCTCCTCGACGAGCCCCTTGCCGCCCTCGACCTGAAGATGCGCAAGGACATGCAGATGGAACTCAAAGAGATGCACCAGAAGCTGGGCATCACCTTCGTATACGTCACCCACGACCAGGAAGAGGCCCTCACCCTGAGCGACACCATCGTCGTGATGAGCGAAGGCAGGATACAGCAAATCGGCACTCCGACAGACATCTACAACGAGCCTATCAACTCCTTCGTAGCCGACTTCATCGGCGAGAGCAACATACTGAACGGTGTCATGGTGCACGACCGGCTCGCCCGCTTCTGCGAACACGAGTTCGACTGCGTGGATACCGGTTTCGGCGACCGTACACAGGTGGACGTCGTAATCCGTCCGGAGGACATCTACATCTTCGAACCCTCGGATGCGGCGCAACTCACGGGAACCGTAACAAGCTCCATCTTCAAAGGCGTGCACTACGAAATGCTGGTACAGACCCGCGAGGGCTACGAGCTGATGGTGCAGGATTATCACTGCTTCGAGGCAGGCCACGAAGTGGGTCTGCTGGTAAAACCTTTCGACATCCACGTAATGAAGAAAGAACGCACCTGCAACACTTTCGAGGGCAAGCTCCTGGACGAAACACACGTGGAATTCCTGGGTTGCAGCTTCGAATGCAGTCCGGTGCAAGGCATCGGTCTCGAAATGCCCGTAACGGTGGAAGTGGACTTCCAAAACGTTATCCTGGAGGATAACGAAGAAGACGGACGACTGACGGGCGAAGTGAAATTCATCCTCTACAAAGGAAACCATTATCACCTCACCGTGTTTACCGATTGGGACGAGGACATCTTCGTAGACACCAGCGATGTTTGGGACGACGGAGACCGCGTGGGCATACGGATAGCCCCCGAAAACATAAAGGTGATAAAACGATAAGGTATCTTACCGTCCATAATCTTAATATAATAAAGCAATACTTGATTAAATAGAGTAGCGCTTGATAAGATATAATAGAGTAATGTTTGATAAATTATCCCATTTCTTCCTGCGGCGACGCAACTGGCACTGCCCTAACGCACTGTTTCTGCTGATATTTGCGATAGTGCCGCTACTGCTGATTGTGCTGTACGCCTTTACGGATGCCGACGGAGCGTTCACCTTTGCCAACTTCCGCAAGTTCATGATGCACCCGGAGGCGATGAACACCTTCATCTACTCCATCGGCATCGCTCTCATCACCACGCTGACCTGCCTGTTGTTGGGTTATCCGGCAGCATACATCCTCAGCCAGAAGCAGTTCAACACTTCGCAGACCATGGTGGTGCTGTTCATCCTGCCCATGTGGGTGAACATACTGATACGCACGCTCGCCACAGTGGCGCTGTTCGACTTTCTGAACCTGCCGCTGGGAGAAGGCGCACTCGTGTTCGGCATGGTTTACAACTTCCTGCCGTTCATGATATACCCCATCTACAACACTCTGCAGAAAATGGACCGCAGCCTCATAGAAGCCGCCCAAGACCTCGGAGCAACCCCTTGCAGGTATTCGGCAAAGTAATCCTGCCCCTCTCCATGCCGGGCATCATGAGCGGCATCGTAATGGTGTTCATGCCCACGGTGAGCACCTTTGCCATAGCCGAACTGCTGACGATGAACAACATCAAGCTCTTCGGAACAACCGTGCAGGAGAACATATACAACGGAATGTGGAACTACGGTGCAGCCCTGTCGCTCATCATGCTATTGCTGATAGGCGTCACCATCCTTTTTACGAATGAAGAGGACGGCGCATCCAATGAAAGCGGAGGTGTGATATGATGACGCGTATTCTTGCCAAAGGCTATCTGTGGCTGCTGCTTGCGCTGCTGTACTCGCTATCCTTATCATCATGGTATTCTCCTTCACCGAAGCCAAAGTGCTGGGCAACTGGACGGGGTTCTCCACCAAGCTGTACAGCTCCCTCTTCACGGGCGGCATGCACCACTCGCTGACGAGCGCCATCTGGAACACCTTTGCCATTGCCATGCTGGCAGCCACCGCCAGTACGGCGCTGGGCAGCATCGCGGCCATCGGTATCTTCAACCTGCGCACACGCACGCGCCGGGTGATGAACTTCGCCAATGCCATTCCGATGATGAATGCTGACATCATTACGGGCGTGTCGCTGTTCCTGCTGTTCGTCAGTTGCGGTATCTCGCAGGGATTCACAACCGTGGTACTGGCGCACATCACATTCTGCACCCCTTACGTAGTGCTGAGCGTAATGCCCCGCCTGAAGAAGATGAACCAGAACGTATACGAAGCCGCCCTCGACCTTGGCGCCACTCCCTTTCAGGCATTGCGCAAGGTAATTCTGCCGGAGATACTTCCGGGTATGATAAGCGGCTTCATCCTTGCCTTTACGCTCTCTATCGACGACTTCGCAGTAACCATATTCACCATTGGAAACGAAGGACTGGAAACGCTCTCCACCTACATCTACGCCGATGCGCGCAAAGGCGGACTGACACCGGAGCTGCGTCCTCTGTCCACCCTTATTTTCATTACGGTGCTGGTGCTGCTGATTGTCATCAACAAGCGTGCGGAACGTGCACGGAAGAATTAAGTCCGCCTGCGTCTCGCGAGCTAAGAGTATTCGTCCCGCAGCACGGAGAGATTCATCCCGTAAGCCGAAAAGCGAAAGCATAGTCAAGATAAACCTGCTGAATAAAAAATGAAAAGATTAACAGACATATTCCTTCTCCTTTGCCTCGTCCTCGCAGCCGTCTCGTGCAAGGATTCGGGCGAAGAGCGCAGCCACGTACTGAAAATCTACAACTGGGCCGACTACATCGACGAAGATGTACTGGCCGAATTTCCCGCCTGGTACAAACAGCAGACGGGCGAGGACATCCGCCTTATCTACCAGGTGTTCGACATCAACGAAATCATGCTCACCAAGATAGAGCGCGGCCACGAGGATTTCGACGTGGTATGCCCCTCGGAGTATATCATCGAGCGGATGCTGAAGAAAGACCTTCTCCTGCCCATCGACCGCAATTTCGGCAAGACCCCGGACTATCTGCCAACATCTCCCCTACATCCGCCGGGAACTGAACAAGACCAGCCAGCCGGGACGCACCACCACCGACTATGCCGTACCCTATATGTGGGGCACAGCCGGCATCCTCTACAACCGCAACTTCATCACCCCCGACGAAGCCGGCAGTTGGCACTGCCTCTGGAACTCCAAAAACAAAGGCAAAATCCTGATGAAAGACAGTTACCGCGATGCCTACGGAACCGCCATCATCTACGCCCATGCCCGCCAGCTTGCCGACAGCACCGTCACCGTGGAGCAACTGATGAACGATAACTCTCCCGAAGCCATAGCCCTTGCCGAGAAGTATCTGAAAGCCATGAAGCCCAACATCGCAGGCTGGGAAGCCGACTTCGGCAAGGAGATGATGACCAAGAACAAGACCTGGCTCAACCTCACCTGGAGCGGCGACGCCGTATGGGCCATCGAAGAAGCCCGTGCTGTGGGCGTAGACCTTGCCTACGAAGTGCCGCGCGAAGGCAGCAACATCTGGTACGACGGCTGGGTAATCCCAAATATGCAGGCAATCCCAAAGCTGCCGCTTACTTCATCAACTACCTCTGCCGGCCCGACATCGCCCTGCGCAATATGGACGCCATAGGCTACGTCAGCGCCGTTGCCACCCCCGAAATCATGGAAGCCAAACAGGACACCGCCATCGCGACACGTTCCGACCTCAGCTATTTCTTCGGTGAAGGTGTGGGTGCGGACAGCCTGCAGATAAACCCCGTGCAATATCCCGACAGAAAAGTGGTGGAAGCTGCGCCATGATACGCGACTTCGGCAACCGCACCGAACTCGTACTCGAAATGTGGAGCCGTGTGAAAGGCGACAACCTCAACACGGGCATTGTACTGCTGATATTCTCCGTATTCGGAGTATTGTTCGTCTGGCTGGTATACGGCAAGATACGCAAATACCGGCAGAAACAACGCCGCCACCGAAGACGGAGAAGAAGATGATTAAAAAATCCCGCGTATAGGATTTTTAATTTATAATGCTTAATTTTGGCCTTCGATAAATTCAAAAGCACAACGCTGGGATTATAATTCATAAATCTTAAATCATAAATCTAAAAATGCTTACTCAAATTATCAACGGACGCATATTCACCCCGCAAGGCTGGCTGAATGAAGGTTCCGTCCTGATGCGCGACGGAAAAATACTCGAAGTGACCAACTGTGACCTCGCCCTCATCGGCGCACGCCTCATCGATGCCAAAGGCATGTATATCGTGCCCGGCTTCGTGTGTATGCACGCACATGGCGGTGGCGGCCACGACTTCACCGAATGTACCGAAGAAGCGTTTCGCAGCATCATCAATGCACACCTCGGTCATGGCGCTACGAGTTTCTACCCTACCATTTCCTCGTCTCCGTTCGAAAAGCTGCACCAGGCAGCCAAGTGTGCGAAAAGCTTATGGCAGAGCCCGGAAGCCCCGTACTGGGATTGCACATTGAAGGTCCCTATCTCAACAAGAAAATGGCAGGCGAACAGTTTGCCGACCAGGTGAAGGAGATTGACGGACAGGAATACCGTGAGTTGGTGGAAAGCACCCGTTGCATCCGCCGCTGGGACGCCTCTCCCGAACTGCCCGGAGCACTGGAGTTTGCAAGCTACCTGCGCGAAAAAGGCATACTGGCAGCCGTATCGCATACCGAAGCCGAATACGACGGCATCCGTGCCGCCTACGAAGCCGGATTTACCCATGCCGCCCACTTCTACAACGCCATGCCCGGCTTCCACAAACGCCGCGAGTACAAGTACGAAGGCACTGTGGAAAGTGTCTACCTGACCGACGGCATGACCATCGAACTCATTGCCGACGGCATCCACCTGCCGTCCACCATCCTGAAACTGGCATACAGCTGAAAGGTGTAGAGCACACCTGCCTCGTAACGGACGCCCTCTCCTGCGCCGCCACCGAAGGCAAGGAAATCAACGACCCGCGCTACATCATCGAAGACGGTGTGTGCAAGCTTGCCGACCGCTCCTCATTGGCAGGCAGTATCGCCACCATGGACGTGCTGGTGCGTACTATGGTCAAGGCGGGTATCCCGTTGGGCGACGCCCTGCGCATGGCTTCCGAAACCCCGGCACGCATCATGGGCGTGTACGACCGCAAAGGTTCCCTGCAAAAGGACAAGGACGCCGACATCCTCATCATGGACAAGGAACTGAACATACGCGCCGTGTGGCAGGCAGGAAAGCTGGTGCAGGAAAACTTCCTGAATTACAAGTAACGTATAAGACCGGCCGTTTTCTCTTTATTAAAAGGAAAATTCTCTAAAAAAACTGCAATGGTAAACTTTTTAATGCCAACAAATGTATTATATACATAAATTTGCATTAGTAAAACTTGAACCAATTAAAAAATAAAAGGTATGAAAAAGATGAAAATGACAGCATTCCTGCTGAGCGGTGCCATACTACTGGGTAGTTGCGGTACAATGAACAATACGACGAAAGGCGGCATTATCGGCGGTGGCTCGGGCGCTGCGGCAGGAGCTATTATCGGCGGACTGTTCGGCAAGGGTAAAGGCGCTGCTATCGGTGCGGCAGTAGGCGCAGCGGTAGGTACGGGCGCAGGTGTGGCTATCGGTCATAAGATGGATAAAAAGGCTGCCGAAGCCGCCAAGATTGAAGGCGCACAGGTGGAAATGGTGAAAGATGCCAATAATCTGGATGCCGTCAAGGTGACGTTCGACTCCGGTATTCTGTTTGCTTTCAACTCCTCTACGCTGAGCAACGATGCGAAAGCTTCCTTGCGCGACCTCGCCAAGATTCTGAAGGAAGACACAACTACGGACATCGCATCATAGGCCATACGGACAAGTCGGTACGTACGAAGCCAACATGAAGGTGTCCAAGAACCGTGCCTATGCCGTAGAGAATTATCTGCAGGATTGCGGCGTATCTCCCTCTCAGTTCAAGCAAGTGGAAGGTGTGGGCTACAATGAATACGACGAAAGCCTGTCGGCGAGCGAAAATCGCCGTGTGGTAATATTCATGTATGCCAGCGAGCAGATGATTAAGAATGCGGAAGCGGGAAAATAACAATCCGGTTTTCGGACATAAGAACAAAAGAACAAAAAAAACACTGAAGAATGCCGATAGTGATGCGGCATCACAGAATCTGTTCTTTTGTTCTTATGTCCGAAAAATTCCGTTATCTGAAAAACTCCGTAAACTCTCTTTGTGTCCCCTGCGGTGAAGCAAATTTCCAATCATCATTCCCATGAAATTCTCCAAACCCTTACGGATTATCCGCAATCTGTTGCTCTTCTTCTTTATATCCACTGCTGTAACGGTAGTGGTTTATAGTTTTATGCCGGTATATGTCACGCCTCTGATGGTTATCCGAAGCGTGCAACAGATATTTAAAGGAGAAAGCCCCGCATGGCATCACGAGTGGATACCGTTCAATGAAATCTCCTCACCTGCCTATGGCTGTCATTGCGTCGGAAGATAACCGGTTTGCCACACACAACGGCTTCGACTTCATCGAAATACGGAAAGCCATGAAAGAGAACGAAAAACGCAAACGGAAACGCGGTGCAAGCACCATCAGCCAGCAGACAGCGAAGAATGTATTTCTGTGGCCGCAATCCTCATGGCTCCGCAAGGGCTTTGAAGTTTACTTCACGTGGATGATAGAACTGTTCTGGTCCAAAAAGCGGATTATGACGGTCTACCTCAACTCCATAGAAATGGGCAAAGGCATTTACGGGGCGCAAGCCGCAGCCCGGTATAAATTCCATACCACCGCCGCCAAGCTCACTGCCGGACAATGCGCGCTGATTGCCGCCACTCTGCCCAACCCTCTACGCTTCGACTCTGCAAACCCCTCAAGTTATATCCGGAAAAGGCAGGGACAGATACTGCGGCTAATGAAACTTGTACCGAAATTTCCACCGGAAAAACCTTACGCATCTAAACAGAGAAAGAAATAAACGGCTTTTTCCTATGTCAGAAAAAGGAATATGCACTACATTTGCACAAAAGCACATAAATAATAGAATACATAAGGCAGAAAAATCTGCCAGACAAAAGAGATTACAGAGTCCGGAATATCCGGAACCATAAAAGAAAACTCCTCACGTTTACAACCCAAACGTGAGGAGTTTTCTCTTATATCCCCCGGCATTTTCAAAGAAACTCCAGGGAAACCGGGAGCAAATCCCCGGAGTTATAAAATCAATAGGCGTGTCCTTTTTCATCCTGCATCTCTGCGGCATCTATCTTCTTCCTGTCGATGCTGCGCCATGCGTAGAAAATGTAGGCAAGCACAAAAGGAACTAGGACAGACACGTAGGCCATTACCCGCAACGTAAACTGCTGGAACAACTGTTTGCCAGCGTAAGCGAACTTTGCAGGTCGGCGGTAGAGGGATAATAGGCAGTATTGTTATAACCCGCCACCAGCAACAGCGCCAATACCGTGAGCACAGTGCCTGCGCCTGCAAACATATCCCCTTGTCGAAAGACGGTTTCCACACCGTGCGGACAATTCCCCAAAGCACGGCAAGCACACCGATAAGGAACACGAGCAGCACCACAGGCATTTCGATAAAGTTTGTCAGATACTTATAGGGTTCCATAAATACCTCTCCGGTTTCCGGATTCACCGCGTAGCCTTCGGCAAGCAGCGTACGGATAACGAATGCAAGGAAGAACACCAGAAACAGCCCCGTATTGCCCCACAGTGCACGACGGCAACGTTTCACCAAATCCGCATCGCCGATATTGTTAATGAAGTAAAGCGCACCGAGAATACGCGCCAGGAAGAACACAGCCAGTCCCAACACTACATTCCACGGATTGAGCAACGCATCCAACCCGTGCCCCGCATTGGCCCAACTGCTGATAACCGGCATCACCGTATCGGCAATATTACCTTTGTTGATATAGAACTCCGAACCCGTGAAGAACGTTGCCACCGCACCGCCCAGCAGCACCGGCCCTACCACTCCGTTTATCACCAGAAAAGCGCGATACGTCGTCTTGCCCAACAGATTGCCCGCTTTCGACTGAAACTCGTAGCTTACAGCCTGCAACACGAAAGTAAACAAGATAATCATCCACAGCCAGTACGCACCGCCGAAGCTCGTACTGTAGAACAACGGGAACGATGCAAAGAACGCACCGCCGAACGTTACGAGCGTAGTAAACGTAAACTCCCACTTGCGCCCCGTAGAGTTTATTATCATCTTGCGCTGTTCTTCCGTCTTGCCCAGACAGAATATCAGCGAGTTACCACCCTGCACAAACAGCAGGAATACAAGGATGGCTCCCAACAGGGATACTATAAACCACCAATAATGTTGAAGAAATATATAGGTATTCATGTAATAAGTTATGAGTTATAAGTTATGATTGATGAGAAAGTTCTTTTTCCGGTCCTTTCCGTATGGCTTTCAGCATAATGCCTACTTCGGCAATCAGCATAACGGTGAACAGTACAAGGAAAATGAAGAATGTGGTCTGCACGGAGCCGACATCCAGTTTGGAAATGGCGGCACTTGTGGGCAACATATCCTGAATGGCCCACGGCTGACGTCCGCATTCGGCAACCACCCAACCTGCCTGCCCGGCAAGATAACCCAGCGGAATGGTCAGCATCGCCACCCAATGCATCCAGCGCATCTGCGACAAATCCTTCTTGTAGGCAAGGACGAGAACCACGATGAAGAAGAGGATGAAGTACCCGCCCAGCATCACCATGACACGGAACATATAGAAGGTGAGCGGCACGTTGGGAACCAGTTCGTTTACATCCTTGATATAACCGTAACCGAAATACGCCACATTCTCTTTCAACACTTTGGCAGCCACCTGCGCTCGGCATCGTTGCCCGCAGCTTTGGCGGCACGATAAGCGGAGAAAGCCCGATAGCCGTCTTTCCCTTTTCAATCTTCTCCTGAGCAGAGAGCGCGGTTGTACCGTCTTTCAAGGGATAGCCGCCTTTCAGCAGGTCGTTGATGCCCGGTACGAAAGCCTTTGAATCGCGCTCGGCAAGCAATGAAAGGAACTTGGGAATCTCCATGCGGAAGAGGAAAGCATCCTTACCGTCGTCGGCCGTCTTCTTGTCAGGATTGAGAATGCCGAAAGCCACCAGTCCGGCTCCTTCCTGCCCTGATAGTAACCCTCCATGGCAGCGAGCTTCATGGGCTGTTTCTGTGCCACCTGATAACCGGAACCGTCGCCCGTCCACGCAGAAAGCACAGCGGCACACAGTCCTACCCAGGCAGCTATCTTTATGCTTGCCAAAGCAAACTTCTTCTCACGGTTTTTCCACAGATACCAGCAGCTCACACCTACCACGAACACCGCAGCCAGCACCCAGCCGGACAACACGCTGTGGAAGAACTTATTGACTGCCATCGGCGAAGTGGCCACCGCCCAGAAGTCGACCATCTCGTTACGGGCGGTATCGGGATTGAACTCCATACCTACCGGATTCTGCATCCAGCATTCGCCACCAGAATCCACCAGGCGGAGATAGTAGCACCAAGTCCCGTAAGCCAGGTAGAAGCCAGGTGGAAACGTTTGCTTACCTTGTCCCAACCGAAGAACATCACAGCAATGAACGTGGCTTCCATAAAGAATGCCAGAATACCTTCGATGGCAAGCGGCGCACCGAAGATGTCGCCCACGAACCAACTGTAATTACTCCAGTTCGTACCGAATTCAAACTCCAGAATCAGTCCCGTTGCCACACCTATGGCAAAATTGATGCCGAAGAGTTTCATCCAGAACTTGGCAGTATGTTTCCAGAACTTGTCACCCGTACGGTAGTACACCGTTTCCATGATGCCCATAATTACCGCCAATCCTAAAGTAAGCGGCACAAAAATCCAGTGATAGATAGCGGTCAAGGCAAATTGCGCTCTCGACCAATCAATCAGAGAAGTGTCAATGTTTTCAAGCATGAGAATAAATATTAAGTATGAAATTAAAGTATAAAATATAAAGTATAAATAAGGAAAAGGAATACCTCACTCCCCCCCTTTAATCGCTAATCACTAACCGCTTATCACTATCTCCTATCTTCCCGCCCGCATAATCAGTTCACTGCTGACGTAATCTTCCTTAGCGCCTTCTCCGGCAGCTTCATTCAGATAGTTCGGAAAGAAGAAAAGACGAAGAATAAAAAACATGATAAACAATTTGATTGCAATTATCAGCCACAAGGTACGCCCCAATGTCATGCTTCGGAAGCCATCGACATAGAATTGCCAGATACTGGTAACAAGGTTCTTCATAAAGTTTAAATTATAATCATTACAAATATAAAATACTTTTATATAAATAACAAATAAAAAACTGAAAAGTTATAGCCGGCTTGATTTTTGTCCGGTATTCTATAAAGAAGTTCTTTGGGAGGATATCTACTGTCTTTACGGGGTCAAAACTGAAATTCGCTTACTATTGGTTTCTATCAGCAAGTGTATTTTGACATTTCATAAAAACAGCAAAGCAAACTCTTAATTATCGGCAGGAAAAAGTAATCCGTCGGCACAATCCCGGCAATGGTCTATTGTTTTTGCCGTTTCAAGAGGCTGCGCATACTTTTGCAATGGTAAAACCATAGAAACAAGGTAATATGATAAATGTAAAAAGATTGACCGTAATATCGCTCTGTGCGGCAAGCACCTGTGTCGGCAATGCTATGCCGCAAACACGGGAAACCGCTATCGGTACGCAACAGCAGGACAGCACGCAGGCGCTTCCCGCACAATGGAACCTGCAAACCTGCATCGACTATGCTTTGCAGCAAAACATCACGATACGCAAGAACCGCCTCAACGCCGAGAGCGCCGAAGTGGACGTAAAGACCGCCAAAGCAGCCCTCTTCCCCAGCCTCACGGCATCCGTAAGCCAACGTATCGTAAACCGGCCCAACAGCCAGACCAATACGATAATAGACGGCGACAACATCACCAGCAGCCAAAGCAAGACCAGCTACAACGGCAGTTATGGTATCGATGCCAACTGGACGCTTTACAACGGCAGCAAACGGCTGAATACCTTGAAACAGCAGCGGATGAACAACCGCATTGCCGAACTGGGCGTGGCGGAGAGCGAGAACACCATCGAAGAGAGCATTACGCAGATTTACGTGCAGATCCTCTATGCACCGAAGCCGTCAAGGTAAATGAAGCAACCCTCGACGTCAGCCGGGCGGAATGCGAACGGGCACGCGCCTGCTTGCAGCGGGAAGCATCGCCAGGAGCGACCTCGCCCAACTGGAAGCGCAGGTCAGCACCGACAAATATCAATTGGTAACGGCACAAGCCACCCTGCAAGATTACAAACTGCAACTGAAACAACTCCTCGAACTGGACGGCGAAAAGGAAATGACGCTTTACATCCCCACACTCGGCGATGAGAATGTATTGTCGCCGCTACCCTCAAAGACCGATGTCTACCGCTCTGCCCTCACCCTGCGTCCGGAAATCGAAGCAGGCCGGCTGAATGTCAAAGCCTCGGAACTCGACATCAATATTGCCCGCTCCGGTTACATCCCCACCATCAGCCTCAGTGCAGGCATAGGTAGCACGAACACCAACGGCAACGACTTCACCTTCGGCGAACAAATCAAGCAGAACTGGAACAACTCCTTGGGAGTAACCGTAAGCGTACCCATCTTCAACAACCGGCAGACCAAGAGCGCCGTACAGAAGGCCAAGATACAGAAGCAGAACAGCGAACTGGACTTGCTGGACAATCAGAAAAACCTGTACAAAACCATCGAAGGGCTATGGCTGGATGCCAACAGCGCACAGCAACGCTATGTTGCCGCCATAGAGAAGCTGCGCAGCACACAGACCAGCTACGACCTCATCCAAGAGCAATTCAACCTCGGCATGAAGAATACCGTGGAACTGCTGACCGAGAAAAACAACCTGCTCAACGCGCAACAGGAAACCCTGCAAGCCAAATACATGGCAATACTGAACACGCAACTGCTGAAATTCTACCAGGGAGAACAGATTACGCTTTGACCTATTCAATATAATAAACCCCATACGCAACTATCTCTTGCGGTATAGACCAACGCTACTTAAAACCCAATAATGATATACAGAATATGAACAAGAAAAAGATTATCCTTATCGCCGTAGCCGTTGTGGCGGTAGCCGGCATAAGCATCCGGCTTTTCGGCGGCTCCACGGCCAAGCATAAAGTGACCTACGAGACAGCCACCGTAATCAAAGGCGAGATATCGGAATCCATAACCGCCACCGGCACCATCGAACCGGTAACGGAAGTGGAAGTCGGCACGCAGGTAAGCGGCATCATCGACAAGATATATGCCGACTACAATTCCGTAGTTACCAAAGGCCAACTCATAGCCGAAATGGACCGTGTGACCCTGCAAAGCGAAGTAGCATCCCAACGCGCCGCCTACAACGGTGCGAAAGCCGAATACGAATATCAGCGGAAGAACTACGAACGCAACCGGGGACTGCACGAAAAGCAGCTTATCAGCGATACCGACTACGAACAGTCCGTCTACAATTACGAGAAAGCGAAAAGCAGCTACGAAAGCAGTCAGGCATCGCTGGCAAAGGCGGAGCGCAACCTGTCGTACGCCACCATCACTTCGCCCATCGACGGCGTGGTCATCAACCGTGCGGTAGAGGAAGGGCAAACGGTGGCATCCGGTTTCGAGACCCCTACCCTGTTCACCATCGCCGCCGACCTGACGCAGATGCAGGTTGTGGCCGACGTGGATGAAGCCGACATAGGCGGTGTGAAAGACGGGCAGCGCGTGACGTTTAGCGTAGACGCCTATCCCAATGACACGTTTGAGGGCGTAGTAACGCAAATCCGCTTGGGAGAGGACAGCTCTACAAGTTCTGGCAGCAGCGGCACATCCGGTACGGTCGTCACCTACGAGGTTGTCATATCCGCTCCCAACCCCGACCTGAAACTGAAACCGCGCCTGACGGCCAACGTCACGATTTACACACTCGACCGCAAGAATGTGCTTTCCGTTCCGGCACGTGCGCTCCGCTTCACACCCGAAAAGCCGCTTATCGGCGAGAATGACATTGTGAAAGATTGCGAAAGCGAACACAAACTCTGGACACGCGAGGCAATACATTCATCGCGCATCCGGTAACGTAGGTATCTCCAACGGTGTGAATACGGAGATTGTAAGCGGCATCGATGAAGGTGCGACAGTAGTGACCGAAGCCACCATAGGGCGCATGCCGGGCGAAGGCCCAACAGCGGATATGCCGCAGGAACCAAACGGTGAGAAAAGCCCGTTCATGCCGGGCCCGCCGGGAAGCAAGAAGAAAAACAACAGCCGATGAAACAGCGTACAGAGACTGAGTATAAAAGTACAGTACAGAGTAAACCATACATCATTAATCATGAGCAAAACCGTAATTGAACTTCAAAACATAAAGCGGAACTTCCAGGTGGGAGACGAAACGGTGCATGCGCTGCGCAGCGTATCATTCTCTATCGGCGAGGGAGAGTTCGTCACCATCATGGGTACGTCCGGTTCGGGCAAATCAACGCTGTTGAACATACTCGGCTGCCTGGATACGCCCACCGTAGGAGAGTATCTGCTGGACGGCATCTCCGTACGCACCATGAGCAAATCCCAGCGTGCCGTACTCCGCAACCGTAAAATAGGCTTCGTGTTCCAAAACTATAACCTGCTGGCAAAAACCACAGCCGTGGAAAATGTGGAACTGCCGCTAATGTACAACTCGTCCGTATCGGCAGCCGAACGCCGGAAACGCGCCATTGAAGCGCTGAAAGCCGTAGGGCTGGGCGACCGGCTGGAACACAAGTCCAACCAGATGTCCGGCGGACAGATGCAACGCGTAGCCATCGCCCGTGCATTGGTAAACAACCCTGCCGTAATCCTGGCGGACGAAGCCACCGGTAATCTGGATACCCGTACCTCATTCGAAATCCTGGTGCTCTTCCAGAAACTGCATGCCGAAGGACGCACCATCATTTTCGTAACGCACAATCCGGAAATAGCCCAATACAGCAGCCGCAACATCGTATTGCGCGATGGACAAGTGAAGGACGACAAGCCCAACCGAAACATTCTGAATGCCGCCGAAACACTGGCAGCACTGCCCAAGCAGGAGGATGACTGACGCAGTACGTAAATTACTTTATTGCAGGATGAAAAAAGAAAAACAATATCATAAAACTACAAATCAATGAATGGAACCAACCTTTTCAAAATAGCCTTTCGGGCACTTGCCAACAATAAACTGCGTGCCTTCCTCACGATGTTGGGCATCATCATCGGAGTGGCGTCCGTCATCACGATGCTCGCTATCGGACAGGGTTCAAAAAAAAGCATTCAGGCGCAAATCTCCGAAATGGGCTCGAATATGATAATGATTCATCCGGGAGCGGATATGCGCGGCGCGTCCGCCAAGACCCCAGCGCCATGCAGACGCTGAAGCTCACCGACTACGAGGCATTGCGCAACGAAACGAACTTCCTGGCTGCCGTCAGCCCCAACGTATCCTCATCGGGACAGCTCATTGCAGGCAATAACAACTACCCCTCATCCGTAAGCGGCGTAGGCACGGACTACCTTGAAATCCGCCAGCTTACGGTGGAGAACGGCACGATGTTTACGGAAACCGACATACAGACTTCCGCCAAAGTATGTGTCATCGGCAAGACAATACAGGATAATCTTTTCCCCAACGGAGAAGACCCCGTAGGACGCATTATCCGCTTCAACCAAGTGCCTTTCCGCGTGACGGGCGTACTGAAAGCCAAAGGATACAACAGCATGGGCATGGACCAGGACGACGTTGTACTTGCCCCCTACACCACCGTAATGAAACGCCTGCTGGCACAGACCTATCTGCAAGGTATCTTCGCATCCGCACTCACCGAGGACATGACGGACAACGCCACCGAAGAAATCACCGGAATTCTGCGCCGGAACCATAAACTGAAGGACAGCGACGACGATGATTTCACCATACGCAGCCAGCAGGAGCTCAGCTCGATGCTGAACACCACCACCGACCTGATGACTACTCTCCTCGCCTGCATCGCCGGCATATCGCTGGTGGTAGGCGGCATCGGCATCATGAACATCATGTATGTATCCGTAACGGAGCGCACCCGTGAAATCGGTCTGCGCATGAGTGTGGGTGCCAGAGGAGTGGACATCCTGTCGCAATTCCTCATCGAGGCCATCCTCATCAGCATCACCGGCGGCCTCATCGGCGTCATCATCGGCTGCGGCGCAAGCTGGATTGTGAAGAGCGCAGCCCATTGGCCTATTTATATACAGGCATGGAGCGTATTCCTCAGCTTTGCCGTCTGTACGGTGACAGGAGTGTTCTTCGGATGGTATCCTGCAAAGAAAGCAGCAGACTTAGACCCGATAGAAGCAATACGATACGAGTGATAATCGCTTATCGCTAAAAAAAAACTATCTTTGCATTTGTATGAAACAAATTCTCTACTCACGGTCGCGCATCATCGAAGCCTGATTCATATCATCGGCTGGGGAATTGTATTTGCTTTTCCTTTCGTGATGATGACACGCAGCGGTTTCACCATTACATGGATGGACTACCTGCGCCATGGCAGCATTGTTCCGCTATCTTTTCTTATCGTATTCTACTGCAATTACTGCTTCCTCATTCCCCGTTATCTGTTCGAGGGGCGCATACGGCAGTATCTCCTGCTGAACATACTGCTGATAGCTTGCGTTACAGCCGGTGTACACTTTTGGCAGGAGTACGCATTCCACACCTACGCAAAAGCCGACGGTGAGGGCCAAAGGCACATCGGTCCGCCGAAGTGGATATTCATCATGCGCGATTTCTTTTCCATGATACTTACCGTAGGGTTGAGTGCGGCCATTCGCCTCAGCGGACGTTGGGTGCAGGTGGAAGCCGCCCGCCGCGAAGCCGAAAAAAGTCGCACGGAAGCCGAATTAAAGAATCTCCGCAACCAGCTCAACCCGCATTTCCTGCTCAACACGCTGAACAATATCTACGCACTCATTGCCTTTGATACGGATAAGGCACAAACAGCCGTACAGGAACTGAGCCGTTTATTGCGCCATGTCCTTTACGACAATCAGCAGAACTTCGTAACTTTAGGCAAGGAAATGGATTTCATCAAGAACTACATCGCCTTGATGCGCATCCGTCTCTCGTCCAACGTCACTGTTGAAACGCGTTTCGATATTCGTCCCGACAGCCTACGGAGATTGCCCCGCTGATATTCATCTCCCTCATAGAGAATGCTTTCAAGCATGACATCTCTCCCACCGAGCCCAGCCATATCCGTATATATTTCAGCGAGAACGTGCATGAAGTACGTTGCGAAATCACCAACAGCTACCACCCCAAGAGCGAAGCCGACAAAAGCGGCAGCGGCATCGGACTGGAACAAGTAGGCAAGCGTCTGGAACTGACCTATCCCAGCCGGTACGCATGGAAGCACGGCATAAGTGAGGACGGAAAAGAATATAAATCGGTTTTAACAATCAATTACTGACAACATGAATCTGAAGTGCGCAATCGTAGATGACGAACCGCTGGCCCTGAACCTTTTGGAGAGCTACGTCAACAAAACCCCGTTTCTGGAGCTTACCGGCAAATACTCCAGTGCAGTGCAAGCGATGAGCGACTTGCCGGACAAACGTGTCGACCTTCTTTTTCTTGATATCCAAATGCCCGAACTCAACGGCCTGGAATTCTCCAGAATGGTAGATACACATACCCGTATCGTTTTCACCACCGCTTTCGACCAATATGCCATAGACGGGTATAGGGTCAACGCCCTCGATTATCTGCTGAAACCCATCTCGTATGCAGACTTTCTGCAAGCCGCCAATAAAGCAGTGAAGTGGTTCGAACTGCTGCAACAGCCCCAAGAGGAAATTGAAAGCATCTTCGTAAAAAGTGATTACAAACTGATACAAGTGGAACTCAAAAATATTCTTTACATCGAAGGCTTGAAAGATTATATCAAAATCTATGAGGAGAACTCTCCCAAACCCATTCTCTCACTCATGAGCATGAAGTCCATAGAAGAACTTCTGCCTGCTTCACGCTTCATACGCGTGCATCGTTCCTATATCGTCCAAAAAAGACAAAATACGTATCATCGACCGTGGACGTATTGTCTTTGGCAAGAATTATATCCCCGTCAGTGACAGTTATAAACAAATATTCCAAGATTTTCTTAATAAAAGGAGTTAAAAATACCCTTATAGGTTTATATTTTATTGAAATCGGGCTATTTCTAATAATATCCTATTGCATATTAAAAGATGTTTTTTTACCTTTGCCGCGAACAGATAGGAGTTGTGAAACTCCCCCAATAGAATAGTTTAGTTAAGTCTAGTTTAGTTTTTATGTAAAGCACTTCCTCCGTAAGCGAACGTTGGAAGTGCTTTTATTATAGACCTATTAAATACTAATTTTGTGAATATCAACTTCTTCCGATTAATCGTCTGTCCATTTGATAACTTGAATTACAAGACGTCCTATCCACACTTGCAGCTGATGCTCTATCACCCCATATAGCTGGGCTGTACTCCGAACCAATACCACAGCCAAAGCATAATTCCACCCAACCAGACGAAAGCCACATCAATATAATATAACCTCAATATTCTACTGATCAACACACCCAAAAGTTCGCCACAAAGTACATAAGCAGCAACCATGGTAACCATTTGTTCGTTAGCTATTTTTATTAAAACCAAAGTTCCTATAACAGGAATAAGAGATGTGCAATCTATAATGAATTGTTGTCTGTCGCTCATATAAACAATGTTTGTAATTGAAGTACAAATATAAACATTATTTACATGAAATCGTCCTATAGAACGGAAACACATAACGAAATTGAGAAGAATTATTATTACAAGATAAAGAACAAAGAAAAAAAAAGATATTTTTAGCGGTTAACGTATCCGTATTTCAACCCTTTCGCTCTTTCATTGTTATAATAATAAACAGTAATTATATGGATTCCCAATTCTCGGACATACGAAAAGAATATAAGAAAGGCAAGCTCACCCGGAATACTATCTCGGAGATCCCTTCGAGCAATTCGCCCGCTGGCTCAACGACGCCTGCATTGCGGCGAGAACGAACCTACCGCCATGATTGTAGCCACCGTCTCACCGGACGGACGGCCCTCTACCCGCACCGTACTGCTGAAAGGCGTGGAAAACGGTAAACTCATCTTCTTCACCAATTACGAAAGCCGTAAGGGACGGCAACTCACAGCCAATCCCTACATCTCCCTCTCTTTCGTTTGGCATAAGCTGGAAAGACAAGTACATATCGAAGGAAAAGCGGAGAAATGCACTCCTCAAGAATCGGACGCTTACTTCTCCACCCGACCCTACAAAAGCCGGATCGGCGCAAGAATATCCCCCCAAAGTCACGTCATCAGCAGCCGGACGGAAATAATCCGCGCTTTTGTAAAGGAAGCTGCCAGGATGACCGGACAGACCGTACCACGTCCCGACAACTGGGGCGGTTTTGCCGTCACCCCCACCCGCTTCGAATTCTGGCAGGGACGGGAAAGCAGGCTGCACGACCGTTTCGAATATACTCTCCACGAAGAAAAGTCCGCTTCCGGCCTATCGTGTCCAAACTCCGAAAAATGGGAGATAAACCGCCTTGCACCCTAAACCGGACTGTCAAAGTATTATATCCTATGAATAAAGCTTAAAATGAGAAACAAAGTCATAATGCTGCTGTTAGAGGGGAAAACTTTAATAGAAAATAATTATGAATTACGGAATCAGTGTTCTCTTTCGCACCATCCCTCTGCTGATGGCCCTGTTTTGTTTTGGTTACGGAGCTTTTGTACTTGATATGGGAACGGACCCGGCAAAAAACGTTGCCGGTCCGGTAGTAATGTCATTAGGAATGATTTGCATTGCCTTGTTTGCAACAGCAGCTACCATTATCCGGCAGATTATTCACACATACAATACGGTTGTCCTGTACGCTCTGCCCGTGCTTGGCTATCTGGCTGCCCTACTGACTTTCATCTGCGGCTGGGAATATATCAGCGAAGCTGCCACCGCCAGTCATTTCGTAGCCGGACATGTAATCTGCGGCGTAGCTTTCATCACTGCCTGCGTGGCAACGACCGCCACTTCTTCCACCCGGTTCACCCTTATACCTGCCAATTCCCAAACGACGGAAAACGATGTGCCCCCACAAGCCTTTAACGGCACACAAGGTAAGCTTCTTATAGTTGTTGCGGCATTGCTGGCACTTGCCACATGGATATGGACATTCCAGCTGCTTGCAAAAAGCGATGTGCACAACGCCTATTATGTGGCAGGACATGTCATGGCAGGAATAGCCTGCATCTGTACAAGCCTCGTGGCATTGGTGGCAACTATCGTACGCCAAATACGTAACAGTTACTCGCATGCAGAACGTAAATGGTGGCCTGTAATGGTACTTGCCATGGGAACACTCAGCATCCTTTGGGGGCTACTGATACTGAAAAACCCGAACCCTGCCGAATCTTCCATAGGGTATATAATGATAGGCCTGGGATTGGTTTGCTACAGCATTTCAAGCAAAGTCATACTCCTGGCAGCAATATGGCGCAACACTTTCAAACTGGCAAACCGAATTCCCTTGATACCCGTATTTACCGCACTACTCTGTCTGTTCCTGTCTGCTTTCCTTTTTGAAATGGCAAGCATACACGAAGTCTACTTTGTACCGGCACGTGTACTGGCAGGATTGGGCGGTATCTGCTTCACACTCTTCTCCATCGTAAGCATACTGGAAAGCGGAACCTCAAAAGGGTAACCGCT
>ENA-OQCE01000166-OQCE01000166.1-human-gut-metagenome-genome-assembly--contig:-NODE-166-length-31080-cov-1.913449_pt1 | contig 31080 bp, 36 predicted proteins | sample MGYA00242495_ERZ504572 | MGnify/ENA primary metagenome ERZ504572 (study PRJEB26092, sample SAMD00036228) | human gut metagenome | host: Homo sapiens | study: EMG produced TPA metagenomics assembly of... | reverse complement strand
CTGTACCAGAACTCATAGCGGCGCTTCAGAATCAGCATCACCATGTCTCCGCGACCGATGCCGAGGCTCTGGAAGTAAGAGCCGTCATGTCCGTATAGCGTTTCATGTCGGCGAAGGAGAACTGACGCTTTCGCCTTGGTCATTGGTCCAGAGCAGAGCGTTCTTGTCGGGTTGTTCGGCAGCCCAGGCATCTACTATATCATAACCAAATTAAAATTTTCAGGGATTTAATCTTTAAATTCTTTATAAAGTCCTCTTGTGAGGTAAATGTGGTCTGTTCTAAGAATTTTTCTACCATAATCTTATTCAATTAAAAATTGAGAACCAAAAATTAGAAATAGTTGCGGTCAATGACAACGCAGTCTTTTTTAATCTCAATTTATTATAATATTACTGCCAAGAATTTCACAGTCTTATCATCCAATGCCATCATACCATGTGGAATAGAAGAATCAAAATAAAGACTGTCACCTGGATTCAAGATCAATTCTTTTCCATTTATATTAAGTAACATTCTTCCTTCAATAACCAAATTGAATTCTTGTCCCTCATGTGAGTTAAAATGAATCGGAGTATTTTCCGGTTTCGGTTCTACAGTCACAATAAAAGGATCAGCCTTACGCCCGCGAAAACCGGAAGCCAATGACTGATATTTATACGCCTTGGTCCGTTCTACCGACACTCCTGAACCACAACGGGTCAGAAAATAAGAACTCATCTTAGGTTCTTCACCAAACATTAATACATCCAATGCAATACCGTATTTACGGGCTATTTTCTGTAAAGCACTGACAGAAATATCTTTCTCCCCGCTTTCCATACCCAAATACTCTTCCACTGAAAGCTGGCAACTTTTAGCCACTTCATCAGGAGTCAGTTCCAGAACGTCCCTTAATCCCTGGAGACGCTCAGCTATTTGTTTTATCTGGTCACTCATAATCTTATTGTTTTATGCTTCAAAGATAATGAAGATTTAAGAATTCCTAGCAAAATTTCATTAAGTTTCGAAGAAAACCATCTGACAGACAACATTAGTTAAGATTATATGCAAAACGTTTACTCTCCGAACGTACAGCATCATCAGCACATTTGAAACAAGACAAGAACCACGAAGTTAGCTTCCGAAGCCCCTCATCCTTTCCACAAAATTCTGAATCACCGGATACATAGCCTCAGGCGATTCCAACTCATAGCAAAGAGTTTCCAAAGGACACCAACCTGTCCGGTTTCTGTTCCAAATACGAGAAACTATTTGAACACACTCCACTAATATTCGCCTTGTGCAATACAGCCAATGCAGCTCACTGATGATATCCGTATAAACCTCCCGGACCACCCCCCAGCACCATCAATGCGGCAGCTGCTTTTCCTACCACCTTGTCAGCAACCTGCGCTCCATGCAAAAAGACCGGATGCTGATTCAGCAAATCATATAAATCGGCTACCCCGCGTTGGGTAAAAGTACGGATCTCTTCCTTTCTGATAACACAGGAATAGCCGCCTTCATGCAACAATCTGATTAATTCATCCATCTTCCTTTCTATTTCATTCAGATAATACGATGCATCTCATGACCTTCTACATAAATAGCACTAAACGGGCGGCTCGGACAAAGATTTTCACAAGCACCACAACCGATGCAACGTTCTGTATTCACAACCGGTATCTTAAGTGATTTTCCATCATCGGCATCTTTAGGAACCATCAAGATAGCCCCCGTAGGACAATGACGGGCACAATTTCCACAACTTACCCCATCTGTGTTCACTATACAATTCTGAGCAACCCACACAGCATGACCAATCTGTACAGATGACTTCTCTGTCAAATCAGCCAAGTGAATAGCATCAGTAGGACATACTTCTGCACATTTCGCACACTCAGGACGACAATATCCACGTTCGTAAGACATCTCGGGCTGCATCAGATGTTTCAAATCACCGGACGGACGCAATACCTGATTAGGCACACCGACACACAAAGCTGACAAGCCGTACAGTGCTGCGCAAAATGACGGAAACTCAATGCTCCCGCAGGAACAATAGGAGTGGCACGCTTGGAACTTTCTTATCTATAAGAGGAGCCAGACCGCCATCCACTTTCTTTTCCTGAGCTTTTACGGCAACACTTGCAGCAATCAAAGCCGAAACCGTAAAGAACCCACGCCGTGCAGTATCTACCTTTTCTTTGTTTAAAGACGCCTGAGAAACCTGTTTGCCAATTCCTCCACTTGCCGGAGCCTGTTTCTTCAGAAGCATCTGCCCGATACATATTTTATTGCCCCTTGGCGGCACTTGCCTAGACAATCCATACAAGCAACACAACGGGAATAATCAATCTCATGTGCTTTGGGATTAATGCAGGAAGACTTGCAATTACGAGCACAAAGTCCGCAACCATTACATTTAGACGTATCAATAACCGGTTTAAAATAAGAATATCTAGATAAGAATCCCAATACTGTACCCACCGGGCAAATGGTATTGCAATAAGTTCTTCCTCCACGCCATGCCAAAATAAAAAGCACAATCACAGTACCCACTGCAACTGCAAAAGTACGAAAGACCTTTCATCCAAACATCTACCGAATAAAAAGCATAGCTGTCCACACGCTCCGCCCATAGGGCAAGTACATTGTTCCCCCACTGATACAAAGGTGTCAGCAAGTTAGAAACGATACGGCCGTATGCACTGTAAGGAGCAATCAACGCCGCCAATGAAACCGCCCCTGCTACCAAAGCGACGACAAACACTGCCAATACCCCATAGCGTAACCACGACAAAGCAGGCGAGTAGCGGAAACGATTCTTCTTTACCTTTCCCGAAACCCAGGAAATGATATCTTGAAACACCCCTAACGGACAGATAACCGAACAATAGACACGCCCCAAAAGCAGAGTCAACAAAACAAGGGCTATCACCACCCCTACATTCAATGCCAGCACGGCAGGAAGGAACTGTATTTTCGCCATCCAGCCAAACCAACCATGCACAGTTCCAGTAAAATCCAAAAACAGCAACGTGATCATTGTAAAGAACAAAAGGGCGGCGGCAAGTCTTATTTTACGTAACATAAGCATTCGTTATTTTATCATGTTTATCCATTCCATTATAAAGTCTCTTGTTTCAACTGTTCCACATATGCGTCTATGCGATGCAGTTCTTTGGGAATATCAATGCTTTGAGGGCAATGCGGATTACACTGGTTACATCCGGTACAATGGCTTGCCTGCCGCAGTTTGGGCACACTACGATCATAACCTATCAGGAAAGCACGCCGTGCACGGCGGTAATTCTCATCCTGACTGCTTTTAGGCACATTTCCTTCGTTGACACATTTATTATAATGCACCAGAATCGCCGGAATATCCAACCCGTAAGGACAGGGCATACAATATTTGCAGTCATTGCAAGGAATCGTAGGGAACTTCAGCATCAATTGGGCTGTTTCTTCCAAGAACTCTTTTTCTTCCTCATTCAAAGGTTCCAAGGGCGAATAAGTCCGAAGGTTATCCTGCAAATGTTCCATATAAGTCATTCCACTCAGCACACACAACACGTTGGGATACGTACCGGCAAAACGGAACGCCCACGATGCCACACTGTTCTCCGGGCGACGCTGCTTCAAGCGCGCTACCAGGTGGTCGTTCAGTTTAGACAAACGTCCTCCCAACAGCGGCTCCATAATCACAGCCGGAATTCCACGCTTGGCCAACTCTCCATACAAATATTCCGCGTTAACATTTCTACCCGAAGCATGGCGCCAATCTACATAGTTCATCTGAATTTGCACAAAATCCCATTTCACATCCAGCGACAGCAAATAATCAAACACTTCCACCGATCCGTGAAATGACCATCCCAAATTACGAATACGGCCTTCTTCACGCTCTTTTAGTAAAAAGTCAAGAACTCCATTGTCAATATAACGGTCATGGAAAGTCTTGATCCCTTCCCCTCCACCTACGGAATGAAGCAAATAATAATCCAGATAATCCGTCTGCAATTCTTTCATCGACTGATGGTACATCTTGATGGAATTCTCACGAGTATAGTTTTGGAAATTGGACATCTTTGTCGCAATCAAGAGCTTTTCGCGGGGATAACGTTTCAAGGCCGCACCGGTGGCTCTTTCAGAAAACCCTTGGCAATAGACAGGAGATGTATCGAAATAATTCACTCCGTGAGCGATAGCATAATCCACCAGTTCATTCACCGCATCCTGATCTATCACATTTCCATCGCTGTCCGGTGCAGGTTTCAACGGCCAGCGCATACATCCATATCCTAAAAGTGAAACACGCTCCCCTTTGGGAGAAACGCGATACGTCATTTTATCCACAGGCACTTCGCCCAACACAGAAGCCTCGGATGAAGCCGGTTTCTCTTCGGATGCACAACCATACAGGGCTGCCGCCGATGCAGCCGCACTGACGCTACTATCTTCAGAAACTTCCTGCGGCTCATTTCCTCTTTATCTCTCTTTTCCATAACCTTTTTTTATACTTAAGCACTGATTACCAATATTCGCAAAGATAAAAAGATTCCTTGATATTTATTGCGGCAAAGCATCTCATAATTACATAAAATGCGCACATAGTGCCACATGAATAATATTCTATCATAAAATGCCAAAAACTTCTTTCATTTTTGCATAACTCCAAACATACAGATCATTATTCTTCAAAAAAATACCATCCCATGAAAAAACTACTTCCGGCAAACTTATACCTCTTCTCTTCCTTTCCGCTCCGGGTATAGGAACAAGATATTCTGATAGCTACTCCGAACACCTCCCTGCCGTTGCCCGTCCCCGAAAACGTGAAGCCATTATTACCTACAAGAAAATCCGTCCGATGATACAGCTGGACAATTTATCATACCGTCTCATCTCACCTTACAATGATAAAGGTGTTTTCTCACTGATGCTCTACACCCCACAGAAAAAACATGCCGTGTTCTTGCCTACAAGATTCAGCATTATTGCAATCAGATTGTTCCCCGTTTCCGCATGGACAGGCTGAAAGCCGACAAGCAATACCGCATCACGGAACTAAACCGGAAAAGATGCCCGTCCGCTGCCACTGGACAACAAAATGTTCTCCGGAAGAATATTGATGAAACAAGGTGTCGAGCTACCGCTACAACATGAGTACGCCAGCCGCATACTGGAGCCGCCCGAAGTGAGCTAAACCTTCCGGTTGATATTGACAGACAAAAAGAGGATGTCAAAAACTCTGTTTTTGAAAATATGAACTTATAATCTGGCATTTGAACATCCTAAAAGGCTAAAGAAAGGCCGTATCATTACTCAATACAGAGCTTGATACGACCCTTTTTTAAGTGTTATAAATACGATCTGTAACTTTGCGGGGTAGCCATTTTAGTTTTGACACATTTACCCTTTTTTGTCTATCAGTCCATTCCGATACGTTTCATCAACTCATCATATTCCTTCTCTTCCCTGCACAACGGCCTGTACCAGGTATATTTCAACACCACGGTGGTCACCACCAGCAGCAACACCGACGCAATGAGTCCCCCCGTACCGCGCACCACCAGATACATGGGCACAATAGTGAGACAGCACTGCCACACGATACCAATCGCCACATTGAACATATCCCGCTTGAAATGGCGGTTGCGCGTCACCTGCGGATAGCGTGCTACCGCCTTGGCCGCCACCGGTTTCCACCACCCCCACGGACGTACCCGGATATAGAAGTTCACCAGCGTCTCCTCGTCAGTAGGAGGTGCCGAGTACGTACCCACGATACAACCCACCAGCGAAATGCCGAACAACACGGGGAAAAAATAAAGTACCAACGAATCGGGTACCGTGAACTTCATCACAATGGCAGCCACCACACCCGAAGTCATTCCCCAGAAATACCCTTCACCATTAAACCGCCACCAGTGCCACTTCAACACATTGGCGGCAATATATCCGCCGAACAACGCGCCCACAATCCACTGGAAAATCTCGTTGATGTCCTTCAGAAAAAAGCCCATCACCGTACTGATAACCACCACCAGTACCGAAACGAGGTAACTCGCCCGTATCTGTGTCCTGACGGAAGCCCTTGGTTGATATACTTCAGATAAATATCATTCACCACATAGGCCGGTGCCGCATTCACCGTAGAAGCGAATGTAGACATGAATGCCGACAGCAATCCTGCCAGTAACAAACCCGCCAGCCCCACCGGCACATACTTCGTAATCAGGTGAGGAAGAATTGTTTCGAAATCCGTGTGGACAGCCGTCATCTGTTCCAGTCCTCCATCCACTTTAAAGAAATAGATAGCCAGCAACGCAAACCCCATAATCATCAGATAACGCGGAATCAGCAGAATGACCGATACCGAACCGCTCATCAGCGCCGCCTCCTTGGGTGACTTGCACGACAGGATCTTCTGCATGTCATAGTTCGGAGCAGGTCCCGCCATGCTCATAAAAATCCCTTTCAGCAACGCCATCATCACAAAGATACCCATCAGGCTGTAAGGCTCGTCCGCCATGCGTTCCGTCAGCAAACTCATCCGTTCACTCCAGTCAATGTCCAGCGTCCAGCCGAAGAAAGGCGACTCCCACCCTGCAGGCACAAATTCCCGGATCATTTCAGGAGCCACCATGTTCATCCCGATAATGGCAATGACCACACCCGCCACCGTCATGATGAGGAACTGCACCACATCCGTCCACACAATGCTGAGCATACCGCCCAGCATCACATAGAAGGTAGCAATGGCCGTAAAGAAAATGCCGTAAAAATGAGGCACATATTGTACCGGAATATCCCAGGGCACATACTGCGACACTACCTCCCACGGAAAAAAGATCTCCATGAACTTGCCGATTCCGATAAACCCGTAGCTCAAGAAGCCCAGCACGCTGAGCAGAGCAAAGACAATGACAATAGTATGCGAGAGCGTAGCCCCCCGCCCCTGCCCGAAACGGGTCTTTATCCATTCGGCGCCCGTCAGCACATTGCTCCGGCGGAGCCACACCGACAGATAGACCATCAGGAAAATTTGATTGAACACGGGCCACAACCATGGAATCCACAGACTTTTGAACCCATAAGCAAAAGCCCAATACACCATCAGCATGGTGCCGGTAATATCAAACATGCCCGATGCATTCGACAGCCCCAACATATAAAACGGCAACGACTTTCCGCCCAAAAAATAAGAATCCATATTCTTTGCCGCCTTCTTTTTCAAAAACAACCCGATGGCGACAATAACCATCAGATAAGCACAAATAATCAGAATATCAACGATATGCAATTTCATAGTATCCGCTTCATCTTTTATTCAAACACCTGTGTCATGGGGCGTCCTATCCACACCTGCGGTTGCTCCAGATTGAAAACAGATGCTATAGTAGACGCACAGTCAAACTGCATCATGCTCTCTTCGAAAGCTCCCCCCTTCTTGATGTTCTTTCCGGCGATAATGAACGGCGTTTCCATCTCCTCCATGGTCTTTCCGCCATGTCCCTTATTGATTCCCCCATGATCAGCGGTGACAATAATGATGCTGTTTTCATAAATACCGCTTCCTTGATGGCATCCACAATACGGCCCACATAGCCGTCCAGTTCTTTCAGTTTGGCATAATAAGCCGGAGTATCGTGTCCGTCACCGTGCCCCACGTGGTCAGGGTTGTCGAAACAGAAAGCACTCAACACCGGTTTCTTCTGCGTAATATACTCACAGGCCATGTCACACAAAGCCGTAGGATGCGTGTTATAGTCGGGTGCCTGCGCATGATGGTTCAAAGCCAGCGTATCTACCAGATACTTGATACCATCCCATTCATACAGTACGCCCATCTCGGCATCGGGAGCCGCCTTGCGCAACTCGCTGAACACGGTGGGGAAAATGCCATGCTCGTTCAGCACACGCGAGGGTAGTTCGGGTGTTCTTGATCCCCACTCCGTGTACCCGTGCAGTTCAGGACCTGCCCCCATAAACATGGAAGCCCAATTTACAGCACTGGATGAAGGAAGTACACTGCGTTTTTTCAACGTGTAGCATCCGGCATCCATCAACGCCTTCACGTTCGGCATATCCGCCTTTTCCACACTGTAGGCGCCCCATCCGTCCAAACCGATGACAAACACATGTTCCGCTTTCCATTCCGGAGCCTTCCGGCAACCCGACAACACCATTACGGCTATGCACATAGCCCATAAAGCAATCTTTTTCATACAATATCTATTTTGGGTTTATAATTACAAAATTAGCCATTTATTCCCTTTCGACAAGAAAATAAATGGCATTATCCACTTCTCTTTCCACCTAAAAAACAGCCATTCCGCATTAAAAACGACTTTATCTTATCAATGCCTTTATATTCCTTCTATTTTACCCGTTCAGAAATGCCTCGTTGCGATCTATCAGCGCGTTCACCGCCGCCACTGAAGCTGCGGAACGCAATCCGTCGGCAGGCGTGTGCAGACAGTAGTCCACCAAGCGATCCACCGTAGAGACCGCCACGTGCATCCGCGTGTCGCTGGAGGCATAATAGATGTATACCGTACCATCGTCATCGGCTATCCATCCGTTCGAGAAAAGCACATTGGACACATCGCCCACCCTTTCCCCCGCCAGCGGAGCCAGCAGATAGCCGGCTGGTTCAGCTATGACGCGCCACGGTTCATCGGCTGCGGTCATATAGAGATAGAGCACATAGCGCAGTCCGGCGGCACATCCGCGTACTCCGTGCGCCAGGTGCAGCCACCCTTGGGAGGTGCGGATGGGGTGCGGTCCCTCTCCGTTCTTCACCTCTTTGATCGTGTGATAATAACGGTGGTTTATTATCATTTCGTCCTTCACCTCCGCCCGGGTGATGTCGTCTATCAACGCCCATCCTATTCCTCCCCCATTTCCGGCATTAATAAAATCATCCTGCGGACGGGTGTAGAGGGCATATTTCCCATTCACAAATTCGGGATGCAACACCACATTGCGCTGTTGGCTCGCCGCTTTCAAGTCGGGCAACCGTTCCCAGTCCACCAGATTGCGCGTGCGTACGATTCCCGCCTTTGCCACCGCCGCCGACAGATCTCCCGCCGGTGCCTTGTCATCATGGCGTTCGCTGCAAAAGATACCATAAATCCATCCATCCTGGTGAGCGGTAAGACGCATATCATACACATTGGTTTCCGCCGGATCCACATCGGGCAATACCAGCGGACGTTTCCAAAAGTGGAAATTGTCCACCCCGTTAGCTTTCGGCTATGGCAAAGAACGACTTCCGGTCTGCTCCCTCCACACGCACCACCATCAGATACTTTCCGTTCCATTTCAGGGCACCACTGTTCATGGTAGCATTAAAGCCGATACGCTCCATACAACAAGGGTTGGTGGCAGGGTTGAAGTCATAACGCCATTCCAGGGGAATATGCTGGCGTGTCAGTACCGGATAAACATAACGGCGGATGACACCGTTCGTTTCTTCCTGCATTTCATTAGGACGTTGCAACAACGCTTCATGGCGTTGGCGCAATGCTTCTATTTGTTTTTTGAAATATCCGTTCATATCTTATTTTCTTTTCATTGTTATCAATCCATCTTTTACAGTAAAAGAATGCTATCCAAGCATCTAGAATTATACTATTTTATCAAAAATCAATCATATTCTATACAGTGTTGTTATTGGTTCTCAGGATAAAGAGACATACGGTAAACCCGCTGGTAAATCGCATCTTCCAATTCCAACTCAAACACAACATCCTGTGTTTCAGGATCTACTTCTGTCACACGTGCACCACGATTGCCATTGCTAAGCACATTGCTCATTCCCGGACAAATTAATCTGTTACCCGTTTGTTCCAAATATTGCACCCCGGAACGGGCCGGAGTAAAATACGCGGCACCACGCTCTTTTCCATACTGCCAAACTTGGCGAACCGTACGGTTCACTTCATCCACTTCATATTCTATGCCGCAAGTATAAATATTTTTCCTGTCTGTAAAATCCAGTTTGAAGTTACGCCCATAACCATTATTGAAATAAAGAATGTGTCCATTAGGTAATGGGACAGCTGTATGACATCCCCAAGGCCATTCAAAATCATCACAATTCTTCGTTCCGGCTATCACCTCAGGATCAGTAATAGGAGTCCCGTCGGCATGAAGAGGATTCAATAATAATTTCAAGTATTTATCTCTCCAATACCCATGAGGCGATATAATCCACTCAATACCTCCAGCTTTATTAAACTTAAAGATTCCTTGATAACGAGCTGTAGCCAGATAATCATCTCCCCACTCTACTATACCATTATTATGCGCCCAATTACTGGCACTTTGTGCAAAAGGGTCTGAGGTTAGATCATAATCGGTCATTCCATAGCGAGCCGAATCCAACATGTGCACCAAATCCCATTCTTGCAATATCTCCCCTTTTTCGATCCATCATAATAATAAAATCATTTATCCGTACATCTTTCCCATTGGCGATTTTAGCGGAAGTCTTGCTCACAGTCGCTAATATATTGCCTTGCTTATCTTGAGATATGGCATGATGCATAGTGTATCCCCTTTCCAGCATATCCCAATTATGAATTGTATTTCCCATCATATCCACCTCCACCATCCGATGATGGTTTCCGTCACCGGTCATATAATGTCCGTTCTGCATCCGGATCAATCCGCACCCGATTCCGATATATCGATGTTCATCCGACTTCTCCCAATCAAGAATCCAACGGAATTTCTCCGTCTGCATCTATCATATAAGGGATAGAAGTGTCTGTTTCATCCTGTCCGGGGGAGTTTACCAAATTCATGCCTGGCTCCATTCGGTCATATTGAGCCTTTACCACTCTGATTTCCTTAGGCAGCCTTCTGCTTTCCAATGTTTTCGTCTGAAGCTTTAGATTGGACCGAGCACGTTCATTTCCTTGCAAATCCGTATAAATTAAAGTGATCTGGTTATTATAATTGGGATAAAGTCCCAATACCGGAATATTCTGTTTTAATCCCACATCTTTAAATGTATATTCCACGTCAGGCGTATGCTTTCCCGGTTTGCTGTGTACAATCAGTTTAATGCGTCCCAATACAGGTAATTTTACAACTACACTGGCCGATAATGGATTGCAACCGGAAGGATTGACTGTAGAACTCAAATATCAAGTTGTCAATCGAAGTACCTAAGGTAGGTATAACATAAGTGCTTCCATTGGCAAATGTCAAAGTCGTTTTCCAGTTTTCCGCATCCACATCTACACTTTGGATTAACTCTTGCGGAAAAATTATCTTATTGGACTCGAATAACAAAACACGTTGTTCACCTTCCTGAGAAACAGATTTCAATAAATCATTTTCCTTCAAACTGGTTTTGTATATCCTGCATAGCTTGGGTACAATCCTGTTCTTCATCACGACATGACAAAAATACAAATATCATAACCAACAAAGAGCATAAATAATATCCTTTCCTTTTCATTTGGCTTCATTGTTTTATGGGAGTGTGTCAAAACTAAACCGGGCCTATCCCATCGTCAGTTGTAGGGGAAGGGTTTGCCTGCCTGAAGACACAAAGCAAACTGTTTTCGGGCGAGCGAACCTCGCCCCTGCGAACTAAACGATGGCATTATCCACGTTTTGACACACCTCTCATACTTTTTAATTATCAGTTCAATACAATCATCTCCATTCCGGCTTTTGCTCCAAATTCAAATTAGCGTCCACCTCTGCCTGAGGTATCGGGAAGTACAAGAATTTAGCTTCAAAATGGTCAAATCCTTGTGTATCCGAAATGCGGTCTGTCGGTTTATATCCTACCAATTCCTTTTCACCACTTTCATTTTCTTCGTAAAGCAATTCATAATGTTGAGAATCGGTCTTGCGTTCGTGCATGATAGCTTTCAACTTAGCAGGATCATTTCCGTACCAACGAACCATATCATCCCAACGTATATTCTCTCCGGCAAATTCCAGCAATTTCTGTTTCTGGAGTTCTGTCATTATAGCATCTTTTCCACTCAAGTTTTTCTCCGGCAGCCCGCACGTACACGAATCCGGTTAATATCTTTCATTGCTCCGCTTTCATCATTGGTTTCCAGACAAGCCTCAGCGTGGAGCAACAAATTCTGCAAAGCGCATAATACGTAAATTGTTGATACGTCCGGCATCGTTAGAATACATCGTACATCCTGTGGGAACCCACCAAGCTGCAAACTTCTTCATCATGAAACGCCCTTGAACACCCTCGATAACCGGATAAGCAGGAGCATATCCTTGCTTGGCAATACCATATTTGCCATCGCCTTTCGGGCAGTACCGTCCATTTAAACATATCATCAAATTCCACTTTACCACCATAGAATTTTTCATCCGGCTTCACATCACCGAAATCAGAATATTTAAAGAAGCACGTAGTGTACAAACGCTTATCCCATTTGGAATCAGATCCTTCCGGACGCTGTTCGGAAATGAATTCTTTTATCAAATAGGGAGAAGGCTGCATCTTATACCAACCACCGCCAATATTCTCACCTTTCAGTGTCGGGCCAAAATAATGAGCAAGGTTGTTTCCCATAAACGAGTCGTCACTAGTGCCATTGCCCCAAGAGTCACCCGAATTACCTTTGGCATCATAATTGATTTCCCAAATAGATTCAGCATTAAATTCCGTATCGTCACGGAAGTTGTCCTCATACTTTTGAGTCAAATCGTAACCATAACCATTCATTATAATTTCAAACTCATCCTTAGCGGCCTGATAATCCCCTTTCCAGATATAAGCTTTACCCAACATGCAATAGCCGCACCTTGAGTTACACGACCGTTCTCATCGCTTGAACGAAGTTTAGGCAAACGAGACTTGGCTTCCTTAAAGTCTGAAATAGCCTGTTCCAGCACTTCATCACCGCTAGACAGTCCATGAGTTTCCGGATCTGCATCCTGCGGGAGAGTACGGATAACCGCATCACGATAATCAGTACGCAAACGGAAGTACCAGAATCCACGTAAGAAATAAGCCTCACCTATCATTTGCTCACGTTTGGTTTCGTCCATATCAACCGTAGCCGCACGATATATGAATTCGTTCGCCATCTGAATGCCTTCATAGATGTTTCCCCAGCTCAAATCCTTTGTATTCGTTGTGTTGACAAACGACAAATATTCCCAAATATAAGGTTCTTCTCCGCGAGTGGGGTAAAGGTCGTCACCGCGCATCTGAAGATGCATGATACCTTCCAACCCACCATAATATCCACTGGTCATACGGCGGAAAGGATTATAAACTGCGGACAAGCCTTTCATCACATTATCCTCGGATGTCCAGAAAGTGGTCGGAGTCTGACGGTTAGGATCAATCTCATTCAGAAAGTCATCACTACAAGAAGACAACAACATTGGAGCTACAGCCAATGCAGCTATGTATTTTATAAAATTCTTTTTCATATTCTGCAAATATTACTTATTCCTAATTAGAAATTTACTTGTAAACCAAAGGTGATAGTACGTGCCATCGGATAACGACCGTCATCACAACCACGGGGTCATTACACCCGAACCACCTGATGTACCGGCACCATCGGCATCTACCATACCCAAGTCAGGAGTATAACCTTTATAATCGGTTATAGTGAAAAGGTTTTCCATAGCCGTATAAACACGCACATTCTGCAAACCGGCTTTAGATACCCATACTTTGGGCAACGTATAACCTAATTCCAAAGTCTTCAAGCGCAAGAATGAACCATTTTCCAACCAACGGTCCGTATAGCCCCAGTTTGTACCATTAGGATCGCTAGTACCAAACAAACAGCGAGGAATGTCAGAATGATTGTTTTCAGTCCAGCTGTTCATGCGTTCTGCATATTGGTTTCCCGTTGATTCATTATAAACCGTACTATAATACTGGGCATTGTAAATCTTGTTGCCAAAGTTTCCGTCAAAGAACATATTCAAATCCAAACCTTTCCATTCAGCACCCAGACTTACACCAAGTTAACTTTCGGGAAAGCAGAGCCTACATCCTGACGGTCATTATTGTCAATCTTACCATCTCCGTTATAATCCACGAAACGCAAGTCACCCGGTTGTGCATTAGGCTGGATCTTATTACCGTTCTTATCCACATACGCATCAATTTCTTGTTGGCTTTGGAATACACCATCCGTCTTTATCAAATTGAAATAACCTATGGAATGACCGGTCTTGGCATAAGTAATCGTTCCTTTGGCATGAGGATTGAATCCCTGCCATTCATCACGACTTCCGTTTACTTCCGTCAGTTCATTCTTGATAAAGGTGGCATTGACACCTACATGATAATACAAATCGCCTACATTATTACGGTGATTCAATGAAATCTCAAATCCTTTGTTTTCTACTGTACCTGCATTTACTGTAGGATTCCCACTCAAGCCAAAACTCAAAGACTGCGGCATAGACAACAACATATCTTCTGTTTTCTGAATAAAATAATCAGCACTGACACTGAACTTATTGTTCAAGAAAGCAAAATCCAAACCCAAGTTCAAGGTCTTCGTCTTTTCCCAAGTCACATTCATGGGTGAAGTCCATTCCTTACCGGTAATGGCACCTTCCCAAAGTTCTGTGCCCATCATGTTATTCATACCTTTATAAACAACAGACTGGGTAGCATAATTGCCAATGCCGCTCAAATTACCCAATACACCATAACTGGCACGAATTTTCAATTCATTCATGGTTTCCTTGATATTTTCAAAGAAATCTTCATTCATCACATTCCAACCCAAAGATACAGACGGGAATGTGCCCCAGCGGTTTCCATCTGCAAATTTGGAAGAACCGTCCCGACGAACAGAAGCAGACAGCATATAACGATCGGCATACGAATACATCACACGCCCAAACATAGAAATCATTGTATTGGCCCACGCGCTACCCGATGTATTTTGTGAAGAAACCGAACCGGCGTCAATCACAGAGAAACCTTCCGGGAAACCCTTACGTCCTGCACCAAAACCACGCGCATTGTTACGCTGGGCAGAATAACCCACCAAAGCAGAAACCGTATGATTGCCAAACGTATTATCATAATTGATTGTATTTTCAATCAACCAATCGTTCTCCCAGTCTGTACTTTCCGACAATTCCGCTTCATTCTTTTGTGAAGTAGAACTGAAATAATAAGGAGAACTATAGGCATAATTACGTCTTGTATATTTGTTTATACCTACATTGAATTTATATTTCAATCCTTTCAAGAACAAATCCACTTCGCATAGCCATTCAATAAAATATCTATCCCATGTCTTTGGTAATCATAGGCTTCTGTCCAACCTACAGGATTATCTCCTCTGGTCCATTCCGGAGCGACACCCCAAGTGCCATCTTCACCATATACATTCCACATAGGCACAGCTGTCAGAGCGGAGGTATATGAAACATCTTCATACTTCTTTTTATAGAATTTCATCATCAACGTAGTCCCCATACGCAAATGATTATTGAAAAAAGAAAAAGTATTCTTAGCACGAATGTTCCATGCCTCATAACCGGTAGTATTCACAATACCATCCTGGTTAAGATAGCTTCCCGAAAGATTATAGGTCGAAGTCTTGTTTCCTCCAGATACATTCAAGCTAACCTTGCTCACCATAGCCGAGTTATAAAGTTCTTTCTGCCAGTCTGTTCCAGCACCTCCATTCCAATTCAGCAACCCTTCTGCCGAACTATAACCGGTAGCCTTTGCCAAATCGCGAAGCTGATTACCATCCATTACATCAATGTATTTGGCAACCATCTGAACGCCTGTATAGGCATCCACTGTTACACGGGCAGGAGTTTCCAAACGACCGCCTTTAGTAGTGACCAATACAACACCATTAGCAGCACGAGAACCATAAATAGCAGCAGCCGAAGCATCTTTCAACACTTCAATAGACTGAATGTCAGCGGGATCAACCATATTGATATCACCATACACACCGTCAATCACATAAAGCGGACTGGTGGCACTCAATGAACTGATACCACGGACATTAATATTCAAGCCTTCCCCCGGCTGACCGTTTGGCAGCCGACACAGTAACACCGGCAACTCTTCCTGCAAAGCAGCTGAAGCACTACGTGCAACATTTGCCTGTAACTCTTTACCGGAAACAGAAGCGACCGCACCTGTCAAATGGCTTTTCTTCACTGTACCGTAACCGATAACCACCACCTCGTCCAACAATTCACCTTCCGACAATTTCACATTAATCACACTGCGGCCATCAACCTTAACAGTTTGCTCCTGATAACCTACATAAGAGAATTTCAAAGACTGACCGGAAGCGGCCTTAATGGTATATTTGCCATCAAAATCGGTAATCACGCCATCCGTAGTTCCTACTACAACAACAGCCGCACCAATCAACGGATTATTCTCCGCATCCGTCACTGTTCCGGTAACAGTAATTTGCTGAGCATAGGCACATATACTAAGTATGCACAGCAACCATGTAAATGCAATTTGTTTCATAAATAATGTATTAGAGTTTAATTAAAAAATATTGCTGTAAAATTAACTAAAAATAGATTTCCAACACGTTATTGCTTTCGCAAACAACGGTAATGCCCCATGGATGGAAGAATAGCAGCTGAAATTAAGAATGTCTTTGTTTTCATAGTTATTTGAATTAAAAATTAACATTGCAAAGATGGCAATTCAAGCAAGCAGGAACAAATACAATTCAAGCATTAAACAATGAAATCTTATCAATATCAAAAAAAATTCTTCAAGACAATGGAAAACACATCTGAATTGAACGTGAAATATAAAATTTTTCCTACACAGTATTCTTCTAATTATCAACCAATTACTGTGAAAAAACATCCATAAAGGCTCTCAACCGGTAGGTAAGCGGCGGTATCGTTCATCAATGTACAACACAACAACCGCCACACACAAAATGACAAAACTTCAATAGATGTATTTTATCAACAGGATGCAACCGTGAAAACAGTCTTATGACTTTATTGCTTCACCTTGGTGAAGCAACCGTTTCACACAGGTGGCAACGGCACTTCACTTGAGTGAAAAGCACGTTCAGCCGAGTGGTGCAACAAATGATGCAGTCTTCTTGCATGGAAACTCCCATCCCCTTGCACGGATACTGCCATACATATATCAAGATTACGTACCCGACATGGAAACCGATATCCGACGAACCGGCTTCTGCAAGGAAAAAACGAAAAAGCACTTCGTGGGGATACAGGAAATTCCGTCACCGCATATTACTGTTTATCAGCGCAATACAATGACGAAACAAGAAACTATTGCAGCGTAGAAATAAAAACAGAATCAACGTTACAAAGACGAACTACTCAACACAGTTCCGGTATAGGAAACCACGCTACGGGCCGGCAATGTCAGGGTATAGACACCATCGGCAGGTTGAACAGCTTCCACCGGCTCCCATTTACGGGTGTCATCGGTGACATAGCCTTGCAAAGCACCGGAAACCTGAGCGCTTTCAAGAGCCAACGAAATAACTACTTCATGATCCGCAGGGTTGATGGCTACAACCGTGTAACCGTTGTCACCATATTTATAGCCAGACACCATATAGCCTTGTTCGAAATCATATTGCGCCGAGATGCGCTTGCTTCCTACAGGGATGTAACGGGAGAAGTTGCCGAACACCTCGCAACGCTTGGTCACTTCATAGTCCACGCGGTTCTTTTCAATGTTAATCAGCCCCTCGGTGGTTCCGCCATCCGGTATAGCACCTGCCCACCACACAATAGCGCCGGTATTGGCCTCACACAAGAAACGATGGAACTTCTTCGCCCATTTCAAGCCACTGGTCATGGTAGCATCATAACTTTCCGTAGGATCGCTGATTTCGGTCAGCCACACGGGAATTCCCTTCGATTCGGCTTTGCTGAACGGTTCAATGGCAGGATCTTTCCCGGTCACAGGATCCACATAGCCGTTGTCCGGCGGCAATGACGGGAAAGTTGGTGATTTTAGGATTCAGGTTCAGAATGTCGCGCACATAATTTTTACTGCCCATGATAAAGCCCAGAATGGCAGACCACTGGGCATTCTCGCCAAAGATAATCCGGGTTTCGGGATGGGTCTGTCGCAACTTGGGACCCAAGTTATTCACAATGAACGGTCCCAGCGTAGTGGTACCGGGAAGCCAGAGGCATGAGTTCCAGCTTGCCGCATACTCGGGCTCGTTGGCAGGAGAGATGGCATAGACAGGCAGACCTGCCGCTGTGTAGGCATCACAGAAATTGGAAGATAGTCGGCAAGGCTGGTAGCTGCCGCGTTTCAAAAAACCTTGCGAGGTACTGCCGTTGCTTTTCATATAAGCCGGAGCAGACCAAACGGAAAAGATGAGTTTGTCCACACCGTATTCCTGCTTCGCTTTTTTCATGATCCACAACTGTCCGTTGCGCTGTGCGATGCCTTCGGCAACACGATTCTCATCACGGTTGAAATCAATATCGAAAAAAGGATCGTCCAAAGACAGATTGATATCCTCGTCCATATTAAACGTGGTTTCATCGTAATGGGGGAATACCTCGCCCCTGAGGATACTGAGGCGAAGCCCGTCCTGTCCGAACATCACATCCATAATCTCCTGACGCTTGCGGTGGGCATAAAGATAGTCGGACCAGCCGGCCTGCGCCACACCAAAACCATCGATGGTTTGTTCTTCGTTGTTCCACTGAAGAACTACGTCGGCCCCCAAGGTACTACGTGCATCGGCCGGGATTTGTTCTGCCGGAAGAACATCGGTAACATCGGTACAGGCACAGAGGCAAGCGGCGGAAGCCGCCACGGCAAAAAGGTAAGATAGCTTTTTCATGACACTTGTCTTTTTTAAGGTTAGTATTCAAAGTTTTACCAGGTTGTAACCCAAAGGCAAAGATGGAAATTTACCGACAGACAAACCAATACTATCCGAACATATACTTATGATATTTTATCAAAATAGAGACCGTCAATATGAGAAGCCTTGTTCTGGCTATCCGAATAAAGAAGAAAAAACTTACAAGCCGTTCGTAGTACCGCAAAAAGACACGGAACATTATTTCCAGGCATTCAAATCCTACAACATCCCCGAACTTTCAGAAAATCCGCTTTCTTTTAGTGCTGTCAAAATCAGGCAAGTCCATGAGAAAGTTCCGGCCGAACCTTTTAAATGATAGTCTTGTTCTTACGATAATTATCACGGAACTCTTTAGGAGTCACTCCTTTTTTCTTTTTAAAGATACGGTTGAAATTGGATAGATTATTAAAGCCACAATCATATCCTATTTCAGCTATTGACAAGGAAGAATCAACCAAAGCACGTGAAGCGGCCCCCAAGCGGATATCAGTAAGGAAATCGATAAAACTTTTGGAAGTATGCTGTTTGATAAAACGACAGAATGAGGCCTCGCTCATATTTACCATTTTAGCCACATCTGCAAGACGGATCACTTCCGAAAAATGAAAATGAACATAATCCAGCACCTTGTTCAACTTCTCGTTAGTATGCTCTTTGGAAACAGAGTTAATGGCAAACTGCCCGGTTGACAGCTCACGCATCCCTTTGTCCAATGATAATTCATGAAGAATAACAAGCAGTTTTATCAAGGAATAGAAACTATCGTTCTCGCAAGACAGCGTTTTCAACAACGGACGGACTTTCGCGATAGTCTCCCTGCTGAACACGATTCCTTTACGGGCACGGTGGAAAAGTTCCCGAATGCTGATCATCTGGTTCCTGTTCAGAATCTGGTCGGAAAGCAGATCGGAATGAAACTGAATGGTTATTTCATGGATATTCTGCGGCTTGTTGTTATAATCCCTCCAAGCATGTTCCAATTGAGGATTGGTGACCAGCACCAGTTCCTCTTCTTCTATTTTCTTCTATGGAGTCTCCCACAATGCGTTGTGCGCCTTTTGCATTCTCAATATAGTTCAGTTCATATTCGGGATGTATATGTATAGGAAAATTAAAATTCGATTTCTGACGCTCTATCAAAATAAAGCAATCCTTGGCCGACAAAGGTGACACTTCTTTGAACAATTCTGTGTTTATCATATTTCTCTTTCACATTAGATCTGATCTTGTATAGCAAAGATAACATGAAATATGAAATCGGAAACAAAAAAGTGAACATATTTTTATACTAAACCTGCAAAAGTACCTTCTATAAAAACGTAGATAACACAATACACAAAAACGAGAACCGTGTTATCCACGTCATTTCCATGAGGTTGCTTCTATTTCAGACAAGCCTTCATTGCTTTAATGATCGCTGAGTCAAACCCTTCGTGATCCAATTCATTAATCCCCTTGATAGTCATACCACCGGGCGTACACACCTTATCTATTTCCACACTGGATGAGTATCATTATTCAATATCAAGGAAGCGGCTCCTTTCACAGACTGGGCAACCATTTTCTGTGCATCTTTCGGATAGATCCCCAATTCAATACCTGCCTGCATAGCTGCCTGAATATATTTCAAGACATATGCGATACCACATGAAGTCAAAGCCGTAGTAGCAGCCATCTGACTTTCAGGAATAAGCATAGCCAATCCTAATTCATTAAAGATATCCAGCATCAGTTGTTCTTGTTCCTTACTGGCGTTACGACTGGATATCAAAGTCATACTTTCCAACTGAGAAATAGCAGTATTGGGAATCAAACGGAATATGGTCTGTTCCGGACCTACACTCTTTACCAGCTGTTCGAAAGTTACACCACCTGCAATAGAAACCAATACTTGCCGTGGAGTCAAATGAACCACACTCAACACTTGGTCTATCAACCACGCTTTACAGCCAGAATAACGATATCGGCATCCTTTATCGCTTTCGGATTTTCCGTTGTCACATTAATCTCCGGATAATCCGCCTGTAGAGTTTCCAGACTTCCGCTGAACGGATCGGCTACTGTTACATCACTCGCTGGAATGATAGTGCCTTGGGCAAGGCGCGAGCAATGGCCCCTCCCATATTTCCCGCACCAATAATTGCTACTTTCATATTATTAAAGATTAAGTCTATAGCTACAAAGATAAGGGAAAAAAGGAGAAGAACGTATTATGAAAAGCTAAAAATAAAATTACTTTGAAGAAGATGAAATCAAAAAGTCTCGCCGTGAACCGAAATGTTTCCTGACGAGACCTTATTTTCTTTCGCTGATTATTATCCCTCTTGAATCTCCAGCTTATACCAACACTTTACGAAAGCGTCCAATAAATTCATCAGCCTCAGCCATAGTCAGACACAAAGGCGGGAGCAGACGGATTACATTCGTACCACTGACTCCGGTAAATACTTTCTGTTCGAACAGCAGACGCTGACGCAGTTCCTTAATCGGTTCGTCAAATTCCATACCGATCATCAAACCTTCGCCACGCACCTCTTTAATCTGTGGGAATTGTTTCAATTCTTTCAGCAGATGAGCACCTACCTTGGCAGCATTCTCTACCAGGTTCTCACCTTTCATAACATCCAGCACCGCGATAGCAGCAGCACAAGCCAGGTGGTTACCACCAAAAGTGGTTCCCAATTGTCCATATACGGGTTTGAATTTCGGACTGATCAGGACACCAGCCATCGGAAAGCCATTGCCAATCCCCTTTGCAACCGTAATCATATCGGGACGGATACCTGCATGTTGGTGAGCAAAAAATTTACCGCTACGCCCGTAGCCGGATTGTATTTCATCCAAAACAAGTACTGCATCCACTTCTTCGCAAGCCTTACTCAGTTCTTTCAAGAATTTCACTTCCGGAACCTGAATACCGCCTACTCCTTGAATACCTTCAATAATCACCGCACAGACATCTCCTTTTGCCAATTCCGCTTTAGCTGCTTCTATATCGTTCAAAGGCAGATAAGTCACATGCCCATTGTCATTGATTGGGGCTATAATTTTCGGATTGTGGGTTACCTCCACTGCCAGTGAAGTACGTCCATGAAATGCTTTGCAAAAAGAAAGCACACGTTTGCGACCATTGTAAAAAGAAGCCAGTTTCAACGCATTTTCATTAGCTTCGGCCCCACTGTTTATCAAAAACAATTGATAATCATCATAACCCGAAAGTTTCCCTAAACGGTCTGCCACTTCCTGTTGTAGCTTGTTAACCACCGAATTGGAATAAAATCCAACATGTGCAACCTGCTTGCTTATCATTTCCACATAATACGGATGTGCGTGACCGATAGAAATAACCGCATGACCACCATACAAATCAAGGTATTCCGTACCTTGATCATCCCATACATGACAACCTTTTCCCTTGACAATGTTTATGTCAAAAAGAGGATATACATCAAATAATTTCATAAACTCTTCTTTATTAAAAAGCAGACGGTTTCAACCTCAGCCCTACGGTTTCTTCCAGATTGAACATGAGATTCATATTATGGACCGCTTGTCCGCTTGCCCCCTTCAACAAGTTGTCAATGCAAGAGATAACCAGCAGTTTATCGCCATGCTTCTCCAAATGAATCAAACACTTGTTGGTGTTCACCACCTGCTTCAAATCTATATTTTTGTCTACAATATGAACGAAAGAATCCTCGGCATAATAGTCTTGATACATCTTCACCAGTTCTTCCAGTTCCACCTTGCATTTGACTACCAGAGTAGCAAAGATACCACGCGGGAAATCACCCCGGTAAGGAATAAAATCTATTTCAGCATTAAAGCTGTTTTGCAACTGTTTCAATGATTGCTTGATTTCGGGAACATGCTGATGAGAAAACGGTTTATAGATGCTCATATTATTATTACGTCCAGCTGAAATGGCTGGTAGCACCCGGTTTCACCCCTGCCCCTGTACTTCCGGTAATGGCATTTACCATTATATCCTCGTTCAGTAACAGATGTTTGGCTAACGGCAATAAACCCAATTGAATACAAGTGGCAAAACATCCCGGATTGGCCACGTGCTTGCTATGGCAGATAGCACGACGGTTCAGTTCCGGCAAACCATAGATGAAGTCATGGTCATCACTCTTGATACGATAGTCCATACTGAGGTCTATGATTTTCAAATCCTCGGGTACATTGTGACTATCCATAAACTTCTTTGTATCTCCATGAGCCGTACAGAAGAACAATACATCAATCTCATCCAAAGGAAGTTCGTCGGTAAAAACCAAATCCGTTTCACCATAGAGTCCCTCATGTACGTCGGTAATCTTATTGCCGGCGTTACTGCTGCTGTTTATAAACTTTATGTCTACATCAGGGTGATTAATCAGCAGACGAATCAATTCGCCCGCCGTATAACCTGCCCCACCGATAATTCCTGCTTTAATCATACTTATTAAATTTCTTCGTCCTTGTGGTTATTATAATAAACACGCAAAGGTGTAGAAGTCACTTTGATAAAGCCTTTGGCATCTTCTGCTGTCCATCCCTTCTGCATTTCACCATATTCACCGAATTTGGTCTTCACCAGGTCGTCTTTCGATTCAACACCCACAGTAGAGAATGAAAGCGGACGGAGTTCCAAGATAGCTGTACCGTTTACATTACGCTGAGATTCCTGCAACATTGCCTCAATATCGCGCATTACCGGTTCCAGATACTGACTTTCATGCAAGAACATTCCATACCAGTTGGCAACCTGGTCTTTCCAGTATTGCTGCCACTTGCTCAACGTATATTTTTCAAGGAAACGATGGGCTCCGATAATCAGCATAGGAGCAGCAGCCTCGAATCCTACACGCCCTTTGATACCGATAATGGTATCCCCAACGTGCATGTCACGGCCGATACCGTAGGGTGCACCGATCTCTTCCACTTTCTGAATAGCCTTGATAGGATCATCAAACTTCTCGTCATTAACAGCCTTCAGCTCACCTTTTTCAAATGTAAGACGAAGCTGTTCGCTTCCTTCCTTGGTCACCTGTTTCAAATAAGCACTTTCGGGCAAACCCTGCGCAGAGTCCAATATTTCCCCACCGCAGATAGAAGTTCCCCAAAGACCTACATTATAAGAATATTTCAATTTTGTAAAGTCAGCGGCAAAACCATGTTCATTCAAATAATCAATTTCCTGCTGACGGCTTAATGCCATGTCACGGTCAATGTGATGATCTCAACCCCCGGAGCCAATACCAGAAAAGTCATATCGAAACGAATCTGGTCATTACCCGCACCAGTCGAGCCGTGTGCGATAGCATCCGCACCTATTTCATTAGCATAACGTGCTATGGCCAACCCTTGGAAGATACGTTCAGAACTTACAGAAATAGGATAAGTACCATTACGGAGCACATTACCGAATACCATATATTTCAAGCTCTTCTCATAGTATTCCCGGGTCACATCCAATGTCACATACTTCACAGCACCCAGTTTGTAAGCGTTCTCTTCGTTCTGCTTCAGCTGCTCCTCACTGAAACCACCCGTGTTTGCACAAGCAGCATACACTTCATACCCTTTTTCCTTAGCCAGATACATTACAGTGAAAGAGGTATCAAGCCCCCCGCTGAATGCTACTACTACTTTTTTCTTCTTTTCTTCCATAATGATATTATTTTAATTGAGAATTAAAAATTGAAAACTGAGAAATAAGTACATGAACGCGCAGCCATCTTTTAATTTTTAATTCTTAATTTTTAATTTATTAAATAGTGTCTTCTTCGTGCAAAGCCGGATCGTAAAGCATGGCTGTACAAATACAGAACTTACGGTTCTTTGCCACTAATATATCGTGATTGATACAGCCTTCACAACCTTTCCAAAAGGCCTCATCATCAGTCAGTTCATTGAAAGTTACAGGAACATATCCCAGTTCTGTATTCATTTTCATTACCGCCGCACCACTGGTCAGACTGAATATCTTCGCTTTAGGCCATCGCAGACGTGCCAATCGGAACGAAGCCGCCTTTATACGCTTGGCCAAGCCCATCCCACGATAATTGGGATGCACAATCAATCCCGAAGTTGCTACATATTGCTTGTTTCCCCATGACTCAATATAGGTAAATCCTGCAAAATCCTCTCCACATAAGGCAATAATCGCCTTTCCTTCTTTCATCTTTGTAGTCACATATTCATGTGTGCGTTCTGCAATGCCTGTTCCGCGTACCTTAGCCGCCTCTCTAATAGTATCTAAAATTTTATCAACGTAAACTTCATGTGAGGCATCTGCCACCATCACATCCACTTGTTTAGCATCCATTTCCTTTTTTATCTATATTATTTTATTGTATATTCGGTATAATCAATGAAAGCGCATTCTTCACTCCCGCTCTTGTGCAGCCTTCACGAATGACAAGCATAATAGTATCATCACCAGCAATAGTTCCCAATATTTCATCAAAGTTCCGGTTATCAATATCATAAGCCAAAACTACTAGCATATCCGGGACGAGTCTTGATTACTGCCAGATTAGCCGAAAATTCAATGGAAATAAATCCATTATGCATCAACATCTCACTGGCCGAATGTTGCTCAGTCATACGTTTGTACATGGTATTGTTTGGCAATACATATACATAATTCCGTTCATACTGGCTGCTTTCGCCACTTTCAACTGCTTCAAGTCACGAGACAAAGTAGCTTGGGTCAATCGGAATCCTTCTTTCGCCAATTCCTGCAACAACTCTTCCTGGCTACCTACTTCCTTGCTCGAAATAATAATCTTAATGGCATCAAGTCTGCTATTCTTGCTCTTCATACTGCATAATTATTCTGATTCGGCTGCAAAATTACAGAATATTCGGGAATATAGATACAAAAAAGAGAATATTTTTGCGACTTTATGCATATTTTCAATAAAGCTCTTATCCATCATCCCAAGAGTAAACCAAAATCACACCAAATTCTTCTTTTCAATGCGATCTTCTTAAAAAGACGGTAATATTATGTTTTACGGCAGGTACAACCAAATCCAACAGTTATAATATCAAAAAAACAAGGACGACTTTCGGGGAATAAACTATTTTTGCATCACTATTAATTCCTTAAAATCAAAAATAAAGGCATGGAACACACTTATTTCTTTGCGGTAGACCTGGGTGCCACCAGTGGACGTACCATCTTAGGTTGCCTGGGAGAAGGCAAAATGGAGTTGAAAGAACTGACTCGTTTCCCTAATCATATTATAGAAACCGGAGGACATTGTTATTGGGATATTTACGCCTTATACAATGAAATTATCAGAGGACTGAAAGTGGTAGCCAAAGACAATCTGCCTATCCGGTCCATCGGTATCGATACTTGGGGGGTGGATTTCGTATTCGTGGGCAAAGACGGAGAGTTACTCCGCAATCCTTATCGCTACCGCGACCCTCACACAACAGGTGCACCTGAAGAATATTTTACCCATATTCCCCGTGAACGAGTATATGACATCACTGGAATTCAAATTATGAATTTCAATTCCTTGTTCCAATTGTCAACACTCCACCGCAATCATTGCTCGGCCTTGGAAGCAGCCGATAAAATACTGTTTATGCCGGATGCCTTAAGCTATATGCTGACCGGTAAAATGGTAACAGAATATACCATCGCTTCTACTTCCCAGATGTTGAATCCGCGCACCAAACGCTTCGAAAAGGAACTGCTGGATGTAGCAGATATCAAGGAAGAACAGTTCGGCCGTTTCGTTTTCCCGGGAGAGCCTATCGGAGTACTGACAGAAGAAGTGCAGAAAATCACAGGTCTGGGAGCTATTCCAGTCATTGCCGTTGCCGGTCATGACACAGGTTCAGCCGTGGCTGCCGTACCAGCACAAAACGAAAGATTCGCTTATCTGAGTTCCGGTACGTGGAGCCTGATGGGAATTGAAGTGAAAGATGCCATTATAAATAAGGAAAGCTTTGAACAGAACTTCACCAATGAAGGAGGTGTGGAAGGAACTACCCGGTTCCTGAAAAACATCTGTGGCATGTGGCTGTTGGAGCGTTGCCGCAAAGAATGGGAATCAACCAACAACTATTCTTACACAGAACTGATAGATGCCGCTCTGACAGTTCCCGCTTTCCGCAGTCTCATCAATCCCGATGCCCCCTGCTTCTCCAATCCGACATCTATGATTCAAGCCATCGGACATTATTGCAAAGAAACCAACCAACCTGTACCACAGAGTTATGGCGAAATCACCCGTTGCATATTCGACAGTCTTGCCCTGCGCTACAAACAAGTATTCGGCTATTTGCAACAAATGGCCCCGTTCCCCATCGAAAAGCTGCACATTATCGGTGGAGGCTCACGAAACAATCTGTTAAACCAGTTCACTTGCAATGCAGTGGGCGTACCTGTCATAGCAGGTCCCAGTGAAGGAACAGCTATCGGTAACATTATGTTACAGGCAAAAGCCAACGGGCTGGTAAGCGATATCGCGCTATGCGCCAACTAATCAGCACTTCCATAGAAACCGTTTCTTTTGAGCCCCAGCAAGCAGAAGAATGGGAAGAAGCATATAAGAAGTATTTAGCTCATTATAGAGAAGATATTTAATATTCACCTTGAAATTTATTCATTAAACAAACAAATAATATCATGAAAGAAGAATTGATTAATAAAGCGTATGAGATCGCAAAAGAACGTTATGCCGCTGTAGGTGTCGACACAGAAAAAGTAATGGAAACCATGCAGAATTTCCATCTGTCACTGCATTGCTGGCAAGCAGATGATGTAACCGGCTTCGAAGTTCAGGCAGGTTCATTGACCGGTGGTATCCAGGCTACAGGTAACTATCCCGCAAAGCCCGCAACATCGACGAACTACGTGCAGACATTCTGAAAGCAGCTTCATATATACCAGGTACTCACCGTTTGAATCTGCACGAAATTTATGGCGACTTCCAAGGAAAAGTCGTAGATCGTGACGAAGTAGAACCCGAACACTTCAAAAGCTGGATTGAATGGGGTAAGGAAAACAACATGAAACTGGATTTCAACTCTACTTCATTCTCTCATCCTAAAAGCGGTGACTTGTCTTTATCAAATCCCGATGAAGGTATCCGCAACTTCTGGATTGAGCACACCAAACGTTGTCGTGCCGTAGCCGAAGAGATGGGTAAAGCCCAGGGCGATCCTTGTATCATGAACCTGTGGGTACACGATGGCAGCAAAGACATCACTGTAAACCGCATGAAATACCGTGCTTTGTTGAAAGACTCTCTGGATCAGATTTTCGCAACAGAATATAAGAACATGAAAGACTGTATCGAATCAAAAGTATTCGGTATCGGACTGGAAAGCTATACAGTAGGTTCTAATGATTTCTATATTGGCTACGGTGCCAAGAACAACAAAATGATTACCTTGGATACCGGCCATTTCCACCCGACAGAAAGTGTTGCCGACAAAGTTTCTTCCTTGTTGTTGTATGTCCCCGAACTGATGCTGCACGTAAGCCGCCCCGTACGTTGGGACTCAGACCATGTAACCATCATGGACGACCCGACTATGGATTTATTCAGCGAAATCGTTCGTTGCAACGCCTTGGATCGTGTACACTATGGACTTGACTACTTCGATGCTTCCATCAACCGCATTGGTGCATACGTTATAGGCAGCCGCGCGGCTCAAAAATGTATGGTACGCGCTTTATTGGAACCGATTGCCAAACTGCGCGAATATGAAGCAAACGGACAAGGCTTCCAACGTCTGGCTCTGCTCGAAGAAGAAAAAGCTTTGCCTTGGAATGCTGTATGGGATATGTTCTGCTTGAAGAACAATGTACCCGTAGGCGAAGAGTTCATTGCAGAAGTAGAGAAATACGAAGCAGAAGTCACTTCGAAACGCTAATCAATATCCAACTACAAGATTGTCTTCCGTAGGGGCGGCCTCAAGTGCTGCCCCTACCGGGAACATAGTTGTAGCCTAAAAGAATATAAACAATGGAAATCATTATCGGATTAATCATCATCGCCATAGGAAGTTTCTGCCAATCCAGTTCATACGTACCTATAAAAAAAGTGAAAGAATGGAGTTGGGAAAGTTTCTGGCTGCTACAAGGTGTATTTGCCTGGCTGGTATTCCCGTTATTGGGTGCGTTGCTAGGTATCCCTCAAGGAAGCAGTTTATTTGACCTTTGGGGAACAGGAGGTGCTCCGATGAGCATCTTTTATGGTATATTATGGGGAGTAGGCGGTCTCACCTTCGGTCTTTCCATGCGTTATCTGGGAGTGGCCTTAGGACAAAGTATCGCACTGGGCACCTGTGCCGGATTCGGCACACTTTTTCCCGCCATTTTTGCCGGAACCAACCTGTTTGAAGGAAACGGACTTATTCTTTTACTGGGAGTATGTATCACTTTGTCGGGTATTGCCATTATAGGATATGCCGGCAGTCTTCGCGCCAAAAACATGAGCGAAGAAGAAAAACGCGCAGCAGTAAAAGATTTCGCTCTGACCAAAGGACTGTTGGTAGCCCTACTGGCAGGTGTGATGAGTGCCTGTTTCGCTTTAGGACTCGATGCCGGAACGCCCATCAAGGAAGCTGCATTGGCAGGAGGCGTAGAAGGGCTTTATGCAGGACTTCCCGTAATCTTCCTGGTAACATTAGGCGGTTTCCTGACTAATGCGGTTTACTGTCTGCAACAAAATATAGCCAACAAAACCATGAGTGATTATGCCAAAAGCAATGTATGGGGAAATAACTTGATATTCTGTGCTTTGGCAGGAGTACTGTGGTATATGCAATTCTTCGGTTTGGAAATGGGTAAAAGTTTCCTGACCGGAAGTCCTGTACTGCTAGCTTTCTCATGGTGTATATTGATGGCTTTGAATGTTACTTTCAGTAACGTATGGGGTATTTTATTAAAAGAATGGAAAGGCGTATCTACCCGGACTATCACTGTTCTGATAACCGGACTGGTAGTTCTTATCTTTTCTCTCGTATTTCCTAATTTATTTTAAAAGAATTACTATATTTGTAGCATACTGTTATTCAGAATGAAAAAGATGAATAACAATATCCTATGAACAATCAAATAAAAAAGATATGAAATCAATCTTAGACAATCGCCCTGAATTGGCCAAAGAGGTGAATAAAGTAGCCGAAGTAGCCGGATATTTGTGGCAAAAAGGATGGGCCGAACGTAACGGAGGTAATATCACCGTCAATATCACCGAATATGTAGACGATGAAATCCGTCAGATGCCCGCTATCAGCGAAGTAAAACAAATCGGTGTAACACTGCCTCACTTGAAAGGCTGTTATTTTTATTGCAAAGGAACCAATATGCGTATGCGGGATTTGGCGCGTTGGCCTATGGACAACGGTTCTGTCATCCGTATTTTGGATGACTGTGCCAGCTATGTCATCATTGCCGACAAACCGGTTCAACCTACTTCGGAAGTTCCCTCCCACCTGAGCGTACACAATTACCTCATCAGCATAGGTTCTCCTTACAAAGCATCCGTGCATACACACCCCATCGAACTGATTGCCCTGTCTCACAACAAAAAGTTCATGGAAAAAGATGTGGCAACCAACCTGTTATGGAGTATGATTCCTGAAACAAAAGCATTCTGTCCGCGTGGCCTGGGCATGATTCCTTATCAATTGCCTAGTTCTGTAGAATTAGCCGATGCAACCATCAAGGAACTAGCCGATTATGATGTCGTTATGTGGGAAAAACACGGCATTTTTGCCGTTGACCGTGACGTAATGGCCGCATTCGACCAAATCGATGTTTTAAATAAATCCGCATTGATTTACATCGCTGCCAAGAATATGGGATTTGAGCCGGACGGTATGAGTCAGGAACAGATGAAAGAAATGAGTGTGGCTTTTAATCTACAAATAATATTTTATAGTCTTCCCCTAATGGGGAGATTTTAAAGATGATTTGACTCCGCATGGGGACAAATCATCTTTTTTATTATCGGGACTCAAAAGATAAATCGCGTACTTAACTCATTGACAGTTTGATTATCTTATGTTTTTTTCAGAACAATGAGTATTCTTTTTGGCTATCTTTGGCAAAGACAGATTCACTAAACCTACAGAGAGATATGAAAGCAAATAAATTATTCCTTTTGGCAAGTCTCCTTCTATCAGGCAGTATGATACCTATAACGGCTCAGAACAAGAAAGAGAAGAAACAACAAAGAGAACAAGCAGTACGCGAGGCTGTTG
>ENA-OQCE01000165-OQCE01000165.1-human-gut-metagenome-genome-assembly--contig:-NODE-165-length-31124-cov-1.835565_pt1 | contig 31124 bp, 40 predicted proteins | sample MGYA00242495_ERZ504572 | MGnify/ENA primary metagenome ERZ504572 (study PRJEB26092, sample SAMD00036228) | human gut metagenome | host: Homo sapiens | study: EMG produced TPA metagenomics assembly of... | reverse complement strand
GTTAATATTCCATAAAGTACAAATAAGATATTTCCCTTTGAAAATGTAAAAAATAAAATTGCGGCAACTAAATCGAAAATCAGATACGCAGCATCAAAGATTGCTTCCATCACATCCGGAATCTGTGGTTTGTAATTGTTCTCTTCCATCCTTTTAATCCTGCTCCTTTTCCATCAATTGACTGTAAAACAAATGATTCCCGGTACTCTTCATATCCAGGGATTCGTTTTCATTCGTTTTTTCCTTGTATTCCCTTAAATGTTCTTCCGCATTACTTGCAGATCCGGTTCAAATATCTGGATACACATGTGCTTTTCTTCTTCTGTCAATCCGCTTAAAACATTTCCTGCAAACTGTTTCTGTGCGTTAATTCCTGCCGCCACTATAAGTTCCGCCCGATCCAGCAGAATAATCTCTATATGCTTTTTATTATCCTTACTTTGTATTCTTTCAACCAGTCCTTTTATTTTCCAATTTTTTCAACGAAGTTGAAACATGGGATTTCGTTGATTTTCTACCTTTACTATTTCTGCTGCGGTATTGTGATGCGGATTATTATGAAGGAACATAAGTATATCGTATTCCATCTGTGTCAGCCCATACCGGTCACATACCTCTCCGGAAAGCAATTCATAATAACTTGTAATTGTTTTATGCTTATCCCAGAAGTACATCTTCTCTTCCTCCTTCATCGTTCTTTTTAGAACGATTATAGAGGAATATTTCCGGTATGTCAAATGTTTTTTGCTACTATGCCTTCGCCTTTAATGTTCCAATATATTCCCCATTATTATAAACAAACGGTCCGGCTTCTCCCTCTTCTCCGAAATATTCCGGTCTCAATGACAGAATATTGAGCAATTCATCCACCGTCTTCACCTTTGTTGCCTGATATGGCTGTTCAAATGCAATCTTTTCTACAAATAAGTAATCGTCCCTGTCCTTTATCAGGATACCTGTATGACCCACGAAAGTAACATCCGAATACGGGTCATATATCACGATACTAAGGAGCGATATCCTGTCACTGTCTATTTGAAATCCATAATGTTTCCAACTATCCGAAAATGCTGTTTCCGGATGTTTTTTATCTGCAACACTCTTTTCTCCATAGAGTGTGGTAAACATATCCCGGTTCTCTTTTATGGTTTCATACCTTTCCACATTATCTATTGCTTCTGTATCAAACATTAGATAAGTACCTTCATAATTGTCTTCCGTTGATTCTGCGTGAAGCAGACCATCCAGTAAGAGAAAGGCTGTCATTCTGCAGTCCGTGTCGGAGTAATCATGATTCTGTTCCCAGCCATCCATACATTTGCCGATATCTGCTTTCATGTTTTCCGGATCAGACCAGACATCCTCAAGCTTTGCATTCTTCCCGGCCGAATCTGCAAAATCAGTTACCCATTCCCGGAATGTATCTACATGGGAAGCTCCCGCGGTATCCAGTTCTTTGCAAATTTCTGTAATGGTATGGTTTCCTCCCATATAAGTTGCAGCCGGTATCTTCTGTTTCTGTGCACATGCCCCCAGCATCAGGCACAGGAGCATAACAACAGCTGATAATTTCATTGCCGTTTTGGTTTTATTCTGTCTGTTCCATAGATTAAACGCTCCGCCACAAAACATCCTGCCAATTATAACTATGATCCGTTTCTTCCTCATCCATAAACCTCTTTCTTATGATCCGCATATTTTACATATTTTTTAAGATTACCTTACGGCTTCATTTATGTAAATAGTATGGTTTCAAAATTAAAGAAATATTTATTTTTATTGCTCTGTTTGTGGAACATTCAGCAACGCTTTCGGCAGATATCACATCTGTCCTGAAAAGCAAAGTAACCGAATGAATTGCTTCTTATGCCACATGGATTCAGGCTTTATTCGGAAATGTTTTGTTATTCTTTTTTACTCCGTCTCCCTCAGCCGCTCCACAATCGTCTGCTTTCCAACCACACAATAGACCACAAGCGGAACCCCCGCGCCGATCACGGTAAAGATCAGTGCCGCAAGCACGACCGGACCGATGGTATACTGAAACCGGAAAAACCAGAACATTTTTTCAATCATCTTTCCCATAAACGGCTCAGATGCCACAACAAGAATAAGCGAAATGACAATCGCCGCAAGCGTATACAACAGTCCCTCATACACAAGCATCCGCTTCAACTGGCGTCTGGTCATGCCAACCGACTGCAGCACAGCAAACTCCCTGCGTCTTGCAATCATCCCGTGAGGATGGCATTCAGGAAATTTAATGTTCCGACCACGGCGATCACACCGGAGAGAACACCTCCAAGCAGCAGAAACATCCCACGGAACGAATCAAACTCTTTTTCGTAGGAAAACTTCGATTCATAGCTGTACAGCGGCTCGACCTGTTCCGTATAATTTTTCAGAAAACTTTCCATTGCTCTTGCACGCTGATTGTTTTTCATATCAAACATCATATGCATGACATCTTTTGTCCCGGTATCTTTGATAAACGTATCGCTTCCAAGCACAAACTGCGGTGATCCATAATACCGGCAGCTCATCGCGGAAGGCACCAGAATCTCTGCCACCACCGTATAGTTTTTTTGTGTATAATCATCTGCTTTCATGACATAGGCATCTTCATAATCGTCAACCTCATCCTCCGGGATCTCTTTTCCACTCTTTGCGTCAAAGTATTTCCAACTGTTTACGTACCTGAGTGTCACCTGATCGCCCACCCCGGCCCAGTTACTGTGATCAACTTTTTTGTTATAATCATCCTGCTTATAGACTGCTGCAATGGCATTCTCCTGATCCAGTGACGCGACATCGCCTTTGAGCACCTTTACTTTCTGAAGCGGGAATGCATCCATTCCATACAACTGAATATCGTCATAATAACTGCCATCATCTGCCTGTTCATTCCAATTGAAATAACCCTTTTCCTGCTCTTTTGTCATGGTATGTCCCATGGATGTAAAATACGCCAGCATATCTTTTTTCTTTATTTTTTCCAAAACCCGGGTTGTCTGTCCGTAGACACATCCACTCTCTTTAACCCCATTTTGCGCGAGCACGGTCTGCATTGCAGAATCTTCCACCGCTTCATCGGAAGAATGAAATCCTTTCTGCACGTTAAAATAATCCGCATTGGCAAACACAAAATCGCTCACACAGAAGTGTTTCAAATACAGATCCATATCAAATCCGTTTGCAAACATAACGGTCAGATTTAAAAGAACAACCGCAAGGGAGAGGGAAATGACAACAAGAACCGTTTTCTTCCGGTTTCGTCCCACATTTGCCCATGCCATACGCCCCAAAGACGCCGGCTTTTTTGCCGCTTTTGCTTTTTTTCGGCCACAGTCTGCCTCCGTATAGCGCACCGCTTCGACCGGGGATACCTTTGCAGCGATCCGCCCCGGCTTATTGCAGGATAAAAATACGGTGACCAGTGAAAAAAGTGCTGCTCCCACAAATACCCACGCATGCAATTTTATAACCGCTGTCGTGTAACTCGTCTGTGCCATGACAGCCGGTGTCAGTCCCACGCCGATTCCAAATCCCAGAAGAAGTCCCGCCGGGATTCCAATGCCTGATAAAAGGACTGCCTGCAGCCGGATGATCCGCTTGAGCTGCCGCCCGGTCATGCCGATCGTTTTTAACAGTCCGTAGAAACGGATATCGTTGGCAACGGAAATCTGAAACACATTGTAAATGACCAGGTATCCGGTAAATACAATAAGCACAAGCAATGCCACAATGGCTGCAATGCTTTCCGGATTCAGATTGCTGCTCGACTGCGCACCGGTATAGCCCCAGTTTACACCAAATGCAATATAGCCCGGTTTGGAAGCATCTTCTGACTGAAATCCACAGTCTCTGATCACCTGCCGCATATCTTTTTCGATATGAAGTGCATTCCCAAACATAACGTCAAGTGACCATTTTCCACTCTCTTCATCCTCCCCGATATTCACATGCTGCAATGTCTTTTTCACATAACTTTCTGGCACGATCACATTGCTTGCCTGGGAACTCCGTTGTAATCCCACCAGCCGGAGAGAACAAACTCCTGCGTCACCGTTTTCGGTTCTGACTGACCTCCTCCGATCTGATACGTCACGGTAAATTTGGTGCCGATTTTTGGCTGTACTCCTAACAGTTTTAACACCCGGGTATCTGTCATCGCTTCATTGCTTCCCTCTTTTGGACGATGTCCGTGCGTTGGTGTGCAAAAATAATGTTTTACTTCATGCGCATCCATATAGCTAACTTCCACCTGTGTCTTGCGAAATGCATCCCCGGTTCCCATTCCTAAAAACAACCGCGCACCTGTCTCCCGAATGAGCGGATCTTTTTTTAAGGTTTCCATCTGTTCTTCCGTCAGTTTCTTAAAAGACCCGTGCGCATCGCCTCCGGCCATAAGAAAGTTGGACTGCTGGAACGAATCGTTGATGGAAATTGCAATCGTAAACAGCGCGGTAAACAGCATCGTGGTCAGCATAATTGCAATCACGGCAATCAGGTTTCTCATTTTGGAAGCCCGCAGACTGCGCACGGCAATGGTGCGCACACAGGCACGGTTTTTTACCTGTATCATAATGCCTCACCTGCTTTCCCTGTCACAATCCGTCCATCCTCGATACGGATGATCCGGTCTGCAAGCTGTGCAATCTCCTCGTTGTGTGTGATCATCACAATGGTCTGCGAAAATTTGGTGCTGGTCGTTTTGAGCAGCCCCATCACATCCTGTGAGGTACAGCTGTCGAGATTTCCGGTCGGTTCATCTGCTAATAGAATCGCCGGTTTGGCTGCGAGTGCCCGCGCGATCGCCACACGCTGCTGCTGTCCTCCCGAAAGCTGGTTTGGCAGCACGTTTAATTTTTCTTTTAATCCGAGTGCCTCTGCGATCTCCCCGATAAATGCATTGTCCACGGTTTTTCCGTCAAGCTGCAATGGCAGCACAATGTTTTCATAGACAGACAGCACCGGAACTAAATTAAAGGACTGAAAGACAAATCCGATTTTTCTTCTGCGGAAAATCGTCAGCTCTTCATCCTTTAATGCAAATATATCTTTGCCGTCCACATAGACTTTGCCGGATGTTGCCCGGTCGAGTCCGCCAAGCATATGTAAAAGCGTCGATTTTCCCGATCCGGAGGTTCCTACCACTGCGACAAATTCTCCGTTTTCCACCGACAGGTTTACCCCCGCCAGCGCGTGCACGGCGGTCTCCCCCGTGCCATACTGTTTTTTCAAATCTCTGGTTTCCAAAATGACCATCCTGTAATCTCCTTTTGCTCCTGATTTGGCATTTCCTGCCTTCTTTTAAGATTGTCGCACAGAATTCTTTCGAGAATCTGTCCCGGAAACAAAAGATTCTTACAGTTTTGACACAATTGCCGTTGGAAAATACAGCCCAAACGTTGAGCCTTCCCCCTGCGTGGACGAAAGCCGGATATATCCGCCCTGCTGCTGCATGATAAAACGTGCCAGATACAGCCCGATCCCCACACCGCTCTTTTCGGCAACCGCGTTTCCCCTGTAAAAACGCCCAAATACCGCCGCATGCTCCTCCTCACCGATGCCGATTCCCGTATCCGTCACTTCCACGCAGGCAAACAGTTCATAGGAACAGAGTTTTATGGTAATCCCTCCTGTGTTCGTATATTTGATCGCATTATCGAGAATATTTCCCAGTGCTTCCATGGACCATTTCTTATCAAAGTACGCATAAACCGGTGCGTCTTCCTCTGCTTTTTTCGTCCCGAAAAACGCAATCGCAAGTCCTTTGGCGGCTGCTTTTTCCCGGTAACTTTCCATACCGTCTACCACCAATTCTGTCAGCGGCTGCCGGATTGGATGCAACACAAAAACGCCTGTCTCAAGCCTTGAAAGTTTGACAAGCGCATCCATTAAAAACTGTAATTTTTCACTCTGCTGCCGCAGCTTTTTTACGGAATCCTGCGCTGCTTCCCCCAGCGGTTCTTCCTCCAGCAGTTCCGTATACAATAAAATATTTGAAAGCGGCGTCCGCGTCTGATGGGAAATATCTGCAATCAGTTCCTTGATTTTTTCCCGCTCCGCATCTATGCTTCGCACCGAAAGTTCCGATGCCGCCAGATACTGCGCCAGACGGTTTTCCAGCGACGACTGCCGCGACTCATCAAATGTGGTCTCGGAAAAGGTGCCGTTTATCGCCGCCTCAAGCATATCGGAAAGTCCATTCATCACCTGTTTCTGCCGGTGTCTGAAGAAAAGTGCTGCTGCAAGCACACTCCCTGCCGCAAGCAATATAATTACAAAATATCCGATCATACTTCCCATACATATCCGATCCCATACACGGTCCGGATCTGCTCCTTTGCCTGTAATTTATCCCGCAGCCGCTTGATGGCAACCGAAAGCGCGTTTTCATCCACGTACACCGCGCCATCGGTCCAGATGCGATCCATCAAAGTTTCCCGCGGCACGGTCATCCCCGCATGCTGCACAAGAAGTGCCAGAAGTTTCTGCTCGGTTTTACTTAACTCCACTTCCTGTCCGCTTACGGTAAAACGCATATTTGTAAAATCAAACTTCCAGATACTGCCCTCCAGATCTGTGTGTTTTGTGTGCTTTCTTTCTGCATCTGCACCGTCCGGTTCCGAGCTGGGTGTTTACCCGCGCCCGGAGTACCGCCAGACTGAACGGCTTTGTGATGTAATCATTTGCTCCCTGCTCCAGTCCGCTTACAATATCCATTTCCAGATCGTTTGCCGTAAGTAAGATCACCGGAAGATCCGAGGTTCTGCGGATCTCCTGCAGCAGATCAAAACCGCTCCCGTCCGGCAGATTTACATCGAGAATCAGCAGATCTGTCTGGTTCTGATGCAGATGCTGTCTGGTCTCCTGTATATTTTTACAGCATAGCACCTGCCGGTTTTTCTCCTGTAATGCGCGCTGCAGTCCCTGTGCGAGTGCCATATCGTCTTCCGCGATCAGAAGATGCATGATTTTTTCTTCCATTGGTTTCTTCCTGTTCTGTTTAGTTTTGTTGCGGGATTTGTTTCAATTCTGCAAAAAGACGGAGCTTAACGCTTATTGCTTTTTATCATTTTCAATCACACAGGAATGTTCTTTCGTCTTCTTATCATAATTGATTCCTACGAGCAGAATATTTCCTGTATACTGCTCTAACGATTGCGGATACTTTCTGTCTTTTATCTGTTGTAAGGCGGTATCCGCAGTTTTATTCCATTTCAGTTCCACAACCAGTGCCGGATAATCAGCTTTATATTCCGGTTTTGGAATATAACAAAATCCGCAAAACCACGGCCGGTCGGCAATTCCCGGATGGGTTTAAAATAATACTGCATGGAACTTAAGTATGCGATCGTAAGTACACTGCTGAGCGAATTTTCATCATGGTACATAATCGTTGAAGAATACCCGGTATGAATTTTCTCAATCCCCTTTGCAACCTCCATTCCATCTTTTTCCAGCGTTGCATCTAATAACGCTAACGATTCTTTTTGAAATGTCACCATCTCATTCCACCTGGTACGTTTCACTGCATGATTTAACTCGTGCCGGATTTCTTCATTCGGAATAAAAACATGCCGGCTGTCCTGATCATAAGCCAGATATCCCAAATGAATCAGGTACGTAAGCACATCATCCCGATTTGCAAAACTTACCGTGTCATTCTGAAAGGATGTCACATCCACTTCTACGGATGCACCCGACAACATCTCGATAATTGCAGATTTCAAGCCATCAAAATCCATGTTGATCAGTGGCACAATTGCCTCATAACTTCCGGTATTTGACCAATAACTTTTATACTTTCCATTTAACATGACATTGACAACGGCCTTCGGATTATATACCTGATAATCCTCTAATAAATAGCCATCATACCAGGATTTCACCTGTTCATAACTGCATCCGTATTGTTCACACAGTCCGTGGACTTCTTCTTCTGTAAACCCGACGTAAGGAGCCATCCGTCCTGCATCGAGCATGGTAAATTCTTCAAAATTGTTGAGCGCTGACTGCGTTTTTAATTTCTTAATCGGTAAAATTCCCGTCAAATATGCTAACGCAATGTATCTGGAAGGTTCTGTGCCTTTAAACATTCCTCTGAGAAAATCAATATATGCCTCCTGCAATGTATGATTCTGTGCCTCATCTCGAATCAAAACATCCCACTCATCAATGATGACAACAAATTTATTTCCGGTAGCCGCTTTGATATATGACATTGCCCCATAAGCAGTCCTGACCGCATCCGGAATGATCTGTCCGTATGCTTCCCTCAGTTCCTGTAAAATTCCCTCGTTGATATAATCTACAACATGATCTGTATCTTCGGCATCCATCATGCACCACTGTACATCAAAATGAATCACATCATACTTATTAAGATTCTTTTCATATGATGAAACTGTACTTATCTCATAATTTTTAAAGAGCTCTTTGGAATCACATCCCCTGCTGTAATAAGCAGAAAGCATGTCTGCAGTCATGGACTTTCCAAAACGTCTCGGACGGCTGTTACAGATAAATTTTGATGTGGTATTTATCACCTGGTTGATGTATTCCAGCAAACGGGTTTTATCAATATAAATTTCTGAATTGACTGCCTCTGAAAAAGCCCCGTTATCTGGATTCAAAAATCTTCCCATAAGTACCTCCAAAAAATAATCCGCTATACTATGCATCTAGTATAACGGATTACTCTTAAAAAAACAATTATATTGCCGAGTCCCGATACCCCATACCGTTTTACACACACACAATATAGTTGTATTCCCACCGGAAGAACCCAGGCAGCCGTGCTCTTTTGCCACAAGCTGCATATTATAAATCAGGATTGAAATAAACTTTTGAGGCAATGACAACTATTACCGGTAATCCCCGGACACCTCCAGATAGCTCCGCTTCCCCATGCCTCCACAAGTCCCATTTGACTGAATATGTTGGCAATACCTTTATTCCGGATTTTAGAATGACCATTCATGACTTCTTCATACAAAAAGCCGAGCACATGCTGCGCAACACCACCAAATCGGTTGCCGCCATCCGCGATACGCTCGGCTATGAAAATCCGGAGGCCTTTATCCGTGCCTTCAAAAAAGAATTACACACCACTCCGGCGAAATATCAGCGTCTCTACCATGACACACTATCTTAAGCCTGAAACTATACCGGATAAATTTACAGATAGGTATCTTCAAACTGACCTACCGGAATCGGCTTTGAAAAATAATACCCCTGATAAATTCCGCATCCCATCCGGGTAAGCTCATCAATTTGTTCCTTTGTTTCGACTCCCTCCGTGATAACGGAAAGACCAAGTGTTTTGGTGAGTGATATGATCGTATTTATAATAGACATACTTCTCTCTAAGCGTTCCGGCCGGGTTGTCCTTAAAAATCCCATATCTATTTTCAGCACATCCACGTCCATATCCTTTAGCGTATTAAATGAAGAATAGCCGCTTCCGAAATCATCTATTTCCACCTGAAAGCCGGCTTTCCTGAACCGTTCAATCATTTCAAGTTCCCCTGCGGTTCCGGTCATAATTGCGGTTTCCGTAATTTCCAGTTTCAGTGTGGAAGGAATGATTTTATAGGTTTCAACAAGACTGGTAATTGTTTCATATACATCCATATAGTAAAAGTCCTTGGTCGAAATATTTACGGATATATACAGATCGTCCCGCCCGGCTTTCTGCCATTGTGCAAGTTTTTGTACGGCAAGTTCCCACACAAACCCGGTCAAGCCGGTAAATCAGACCTGTTTTTTCAAAAACTTCAATAAAATCCCCCGGAAAAATCAGACCGCGTTTCGGATGCTGCCATCGGACAAGAGCCTCTGCCCCCAGTAATTTTCCTTCCGATGTCACCTGTGGCTGTAAATACATGCAGAACTGTTTTTCGGCAAGTGCTTTATCAAAATCCCCCACCAGCTGCTTTTCGGCAACGGTATCATGAAATATCGTGTCGTTATAGTATGCAATTGATTTATCATAGTTTTCACCCAGTGTCTTTATTGCAAGATTGGCTTTATCACACATAATGGATACTTCTTCATTCCGGTCTGTGATTTCATAAACACCGACATAAATATGAAGATGATACAGGTCATTGTTAAATGCATGCCCCATGGTCTGTATCGCATCCATAAAATCCTGCTCTTTAAATTCTTCTTTTGGGATGCATATTGCAAATTTGTCACCACCGGTGCGTCCATAGACGCTCCCTTCCCCACATTGTGCTTTAAGAAGATCTGCCTCCATTTTAAGGACTTCGTTTCCTTTTTCAAGACCAAAGAGATCATTGACCAGTTTAAAATCCTTGATATTGGAACAGATCAGCAGCCACTCTTTATCCGGATTTTCATTTAAAATTTCCGATGTTTTCTGGGCAAAATAATTCTTATTATACAATCCGGTAAGCGTATCATGTGTTGCAAGGTATTTTTCTTTTTCAAACGCAATATGTTTCTCCGTATTATCAATTAGATTCAGGAAAAAACCTATGTATTCATTCTTTTTGTCAAACAGTTTTCTGTATTCGATATCAAAATAATAGGTTTTGTTGTCAATAATGGTTTGACCACTCCATTCAAGGGAAGCCGAATTGTTGATATCATGTTCTTTTATCCAGCCCTGTACATCCTCCGAGATCCCGGAAAGGGAATCCAGTGAACTGTTAAATATTTTCAATGCACGCTCATTGGCATACACACATTCGTTATTTATATCAAAACATATCACAGCGTTATTCATTTCGGTTACAACGATGGACAGTGTTTTATCTACAAGTTCACGCGGAGAACGGTACAGTGTCAGGTAACAGATCAGTATGCTGCGCATACAAAAAAGGAAGTGACACATCAATCGGAAATTCTAAAATTCCACATATAAATTTTGAAACTGTGATCACACACATTAACACAAGTATCGGCAAATATTTCTTACGGTAAAAATCCGGTATCTGTATAATTTTGATGATAAACGATGCAATAATACAAACTACCAGACCATATGCAAACACATAGTGAACGTAAAAAAATAATGGATTTGTCGGCTACATGATACATATCAAAATTCGGGAATCGCACGGTTTCTATCGTAAATACGTTATGAAAAATTATATTTAAAAACAATAAAATTCCATCCAGATATGCAATTATGAAACACCCCTTTTTAAACGGTGAAACCTCGTGAAAAACACGTGTATACTGCTGGGAATACTGCAATACATATATCAGCATCAGATCAAAGGAAAACCGATAAAGTGCTTCCATTATATAAGAAAATGTTTCATTTCCTGAAAAAGCAGACAAACCATTGCTAAGGATCGTAACAATTGCAAAAATGAGGCATTTCACAATGGAAGATGCCACATCACTTTTTATTTTTCTGGAATATTTGATACAAATAAGAATTGGTACTATCATCAGGCATAATAAGATCATATAAAGTTTATCCATGAAGACGTTAAACCTCCATTTAATAATAATTTCTATAACACTCCTGTTTTAGGGTAACTACCTTATTATTTATAATAACCTAATTTCACCAGATTGTCTAATATAATCCCCCCATTTTCTGTTATCTTTTGGTTAAACCAAAAAGGAATTGATATAGCAAAAATCATTTCAGATATAGAAGCCCCATTTCTAAAAAAGGAAGTACCGGCAACATTTAATGCCAGTACTTCCTTTTTTGTTCTTCATCCAGGTCACGGATAAAACGCATCTTATATACCAGAAACTCTTCCAGATCCATCAGAATATGATAGAGCATGGCATAGCTTTCAAATGCCTCTCCGCTTTCCAGAGACCCCTGCTTTTTAAATTTTTCACAAATCTGTTTCAGTTTCCTTGTCTGTTCCTGCGGCTGGTTAAATTCCACAACATAGGGTACAAGATAACGGACATATCCCGAAACCACTGCGGCTTCTTTCGGCATCGAACGGATTTTTTTCATCTCGTAATGCAGATTATGAAGCACCTGACACTGATCGAGCCGCATCTGAAAATAAGAAACATAGTACAGTGGATGTAACGGAAACGTATTGTTCTGATACTCATACGCTTCCTGTATAACCCCCTGTATTTGCTGTTCTAATGTGCAAATCTCATCCCAGACGCTTCCCTCCTGCGGCGTGCTTTCCAGATAATCCGCCAGTACGAGAAGAATCTCCTGCAGACGCTGCTCTACAAAACGCATATTTGCAATCAAATGCTTTTTGCTGCTGGAATTGGCATGATAGAGGTTTATCAAAATGGCAATGGCAGTACCAATCAAAACAAGCCAAAATTCGTTCCAGACCGCATGGTGAGATTCTTACTGGAAAATAAATGTGCCGCAATTACTGCATTTACGGATATGGTTGATCTCCAACCGGAACATTCCGTAATACAGACAATCGCTGCCAACAGTACCCCATATGCAATCCACGGATTTTCGATCCAGGTAAAGCATGCCCACGCTAAAACCACTGTCAGCAGAAAGGTTGACAGACGAAGCCACGCCAGGCGAAGGGATTCCCACTTGGATGTCATAACTGTCAGCAACATGATGGTTCCCGCAGAGACTGCATAGTCCAGAGCCATCCGCCGAGCCAGATATATGGCCAGACTGCTTCCCACTCCGATTTTCAGTGACAGTAACAGGATTTTTCGAAGTCTGTGATCCTTATTTAATAAATCCAACCTGCTTGCTGATTTTTTCATAAACTGCATCCTTGCGCTTATTGAAGGTCACTTTGTTTTTCTCAAACATATTATTTCCTTCAGTATCAATGGATACAATGAGTGGTCCGAATTCTTTCACACGGCAGTTCCAGAGTGTCTCCGGCATTCCCAGATCTCTCCATTCCGCACGCACGATCTCTTCCACTTCCGTTGCCGCAACAACGGCGTTTCCTGCCGGAAATACACAGTGGATCGCACTGAACTCCTTGCAGGCACGCTCGGTATTTTCCTTCATTCCGCCTTTTCCGATGATCACTTTGACTCCTGTCTGTTTTACAAATTCATACTCGAATTTTTCCATACGCATACTGGTGGTCGGACCTACGGAAACCATCTCAAACTTGTCATTTTCCAGAGGACGGATGATTGGTCCTGCATGGAAGATGGCATTGTTCTTACATCGACCGGAAGTTCTCTTCCCTCTTCTACCAGACGGCGGTGTGCCACGTCACGGCAGGTTGTCATGCTTCCATCGAGATATACGATATCTCCGACTTTAATGTCTTTTAAATCTTCTGTGGATACCGGTGTGATCAGTACCTTTTTTCCATTTCTCATTTCTACCATTATAAAGTCACCTCCGAATGAGTTGTAATCTTGTAGTTTAAATCTTTATCAAATACGATATGTCCGCGTCTGTGGCTCCAGCAGCCGACATTTACCGCTACACCGATGGTCGATGGATGACGGGCAGTATTTTCAATATTGACACCCATAACAGAATACTTTCCACCCATTCCCTGCGGTCCAAGGCCGATCTCATTGATTCCATCCTCAAGCAGCTTTTCCATCTTTGCAGCGCGCTCGTTCTCATTGTGGGAACCGATCGGACGCATCAGTGCTTTCTTTGACAGTAATGCTGCAGTCTCTACCGATGTGGCAACGCCAACTCCGACAAGAAGTGGCGGGCAGGCATTTAAGCCATAGCTTGTCATAACATCCAGAACAAATTTGGTTACTCCTTCATAACCTTCGCCAGGCATCAGTACCATCGCTTTTCCCGGCAGTGCATCCGCCACCGGCCATGTAGGTGTAGATCTCGCACTCGTCACTGTCCGGAACGATGTCCCAAAATACGGTCGGTGTTCCTTTTCCGACATTCTTTCCGGTATTGTATTCATCAAAGGTCTCAACACTGTTGTGGCGGAGCGGCGCCTCAAACGTTGCCTGCACAACAGCTTCCTTTAAGAGTGCTTCAAGTTCCCCGATCAGTGGGAATTTTGTTCCGCATTTTACCCAGAACTGTAACACTCCGGTATCCTGACAGCTCGGACGGTTTAACTCTACCGCAAGTTTCTGGTTTTCAAACATCGTGTTGTAAATGGTTTTAGAGAGCGGACTATCTTCTTTTTCACGTAGCTCCTGTAATTTTGCGATTACATCATCCGGCAGTTTCTTTGCTGTGTATGCAATAAATTTTGCCATGTAATCTGTAAGTTTCTTTACCTGTTCTTCCTTCGTCATATCGACGCCTCCTTTTTGCAAATTAAATTTCAAATTTTTGTTTTCATTCTTGCATATGCCATTAACCGAATGGATGTACACTGGCATATTTTCCTATATCTTTCCAGCCTGATGCATCACGGATAAAACGGATACATGATTGGCAGAAGAATCATACTTACAACCGTGGAAACCACGATCAGTGGAATTCCCGCTTTCGCGTAATCCTTAAAGGTATAGCCGCCTGCCGTAAGAACCATGGTGTTGGCCGGCATACCGATTGGTGTTGCATATGCGCAGGAACCTCCGATCACACAGGCCATAAGAACAGCACTCGGATCTGCTCCCATTCCGTTTGCGATGGACACACAGATCGGAGCCATCAGCGCGGTTGTTGCAGTATTGCTCATGAAATTGGTGAGCACACAGCAAAGCATAAACACAACAAATGTAAACAGATACGGGGATGGGTTGTCTCCCAAAAGCCCCACAACTTTATTTGCAATCATCTCTCCTGCTCCGGACTCATCGAGCGCAGATGCAAGGGAAAGTGTTCCACCAAACAGAAAAATGGTTTTTAAATCAATGGATGCAAGAGCCTGTTTTTCTGAAATGACACCGGTTAAGATCAGTGCGATTGCTCCGATTGCTCCTGCGATACACAGCTTAATCCCGATCACATCTTCAAAGATCATGCCAAGCAGTGTCAGCACCAGAATAATCAATGATAACCACTGTTTCCATTTCGGGACATGTGAAAAATCTTTTGTCTCATCAAATCCTGCATTGTCCGTTGGATGGGTATCCGGCAAAAGCTTATAGCCAAACAGTGCAAAAAAGATAATTCCGGCAATAAGAATCGGCATTCCGACTTTTGCATATTCAAAAAAGCCAAACGACTTTCCCATCTTCTCCATGGAAGACTGTGCAATCATATTGCCCGGCGCACCGATCAGGGAAAGATTTCCGCCCATCGCTGCCGCAAATACAAGCGGCATCAGAAGTCTTGACCGGGAATATCCGGACTTTGCAGCAATTCCGATCACAACCGGGATAAGAATTGCCGCGGTTCCTGTGTTGGAAAGAAATCCGCTCATGACACCGACAATTACCATAATTGCCACAATGAGCTGTCGCTCAGACTTCGCAAAATGTGTGACAATTCCGCCAATCCGGTTGGCCATGCCGGTCTCAAACAGAGCCCCTCCGACAATAAACATGGAAACAAACAGAATCACATTGCTGTCGATAAATCCGGAAAATGCAGTTTTCCAGTCAAGCACACCCGTGACCACCAGTCCCACACAGACGATCATTGATGTAAGCCCCAACGGAATTTTCTCCCATACAAACATGATGATCGCAAACAACAGAAACAATAACGTAATAGTTGTTGCACTCATTCAACCACCTCCAATTTTTTCTTCTCAAATACATTTGATATGTGATAATGTATCCAATTCATGCTTGTAGTATAATAAAAGCTGCTGACTTTGTCAACAGCTTTTATCGTTTTTGTAAAATTCGAATATATTTATTGTAATTTTATGTGCAAATCGACGATTTTTAATTATAATACGTCAGCATATCATCCCTGCTTCGCATAATATGTGCGTACATCGCAGCATATGCTTCATCCTCATCCCGTGCTTCCATGGCTGATAAAATTGCTGCATGCTCTTTATGAGAGATGCGCGCATAATCCTCCTCCGTTACCATATTTCCCATAGACAATCCATTCCAAAGCTCACTGACCATATGTTCCATCTTCTCATTGCCGCTCATATGCCAGATTTCACTGTGAAATGCACGATTATTATCGGCATACTGATAATATGTTTTTCCCTCTATGATCCGCTGTGCGTCCTCCTGAATTGCCCGCAGATCTGCTAAATCAGCTTCATTCTCGCAGGCCAGCCTGGCACAGGATGATTCCAAAATTGCACGGAGCTGATAGTGATCCCGAATGTACTTATCGGTCACCCCCAGTACAATCGCACCTTTATTCTGCCGCAGCTTAATCAGTCCATCTCTGTTCAGGATCTGAAAAGCCTCCCGCACAGGCGTGATCGACACATTCAGCTGTTTTGCAATACTTTCCAGAGAAAGTACCTCTCCCTCTTTCATTTTCCGGGAAAGAATTGCTTTACGCAGCTCTGCCGCCACCTTCTGTTTTGCCGAAGGCATCACAATCGGTTTAAGTCCTGTCATTTTGCTTTCTCCTTTCTGCAACCACTGCATCTGCCAAATCCTGAAAATGCTGTATTAACAACGGACTTCCCTGTGTCTGAAAAGCTCCCTTCCTGAAGATTTCTTCCAGAGAAACAGCACCATCCTTCTGCGGCAGCTTCTCCGCATAAGACACATAATAACGGATGCATTCGTCAAAAGTGTCTGCACATATGTATTTTGTGTCTTCTCAGCGATCCCTGTATGTACAGCCAGATTTCCTCCTTCTGCCACCAAATTCGCTTCCGCCTCTTTTCCCGTACCAAGTATGGATTCTACTGCCTGTCTCTCAATCTCTGCAATCAGTCCATACACTTCACGGATATGGGATTCCTCCAGATTTGCTGTCACAATATGGCGGGTAGCAAGCCGCTTCACCAGCCCTGCGTCTCTAAAAGCTGTAATGCCTCCCGCACCGGAATCCGGGATACCTGTAATATTTCTGCCAGTTCTTCCTGACGCAGTTTTGTTTCGCTTTTTATTTCTCCGGACAAAATCAATTCTGCAATCTGCAGTGCAATTGCTTCACTTAACCTGGCTTCACGCATTTGTTCCATTTTTCTGCCCCCTTTTCCCCAGACTCAATATGTATCCATTATAAGGGATAAAAAATATTTACGCAACAAAAAGGACGATATGATTTCTCATATCGCCCCTTATCATCCATTACAGAATTTTAGAAATCAGTTAATGTAGCAGCTCTCTTCTCTAAGAAAGCTCCCATGCCTTCTTTCTTGTCATGTGTATCATTGACAACGCCAAACAGGTTAGCTTCCATCTCAACAGCGTTCTTGATATCCATGTCATAACCATTGTTGATTGCACCTTTGCAACAGATACGGCATAGCTTCCCTTAGAAATAATCTTTGCTGCCATAGCCTTTGCAGTTGGCATAAGTTCTTCCTTGGCAACTACTTTATTTACCAGGCCGATACGGTATGCTTCGTTTGCATCTACATTGTCACAGGTGAAGATCATTTCTTTTGCACGTCCCATGCCTACCAGACGGGCAAGTCTCTGTGTACCACCGAATCCAGGAATGATTCCAAGACCACACTCTGGCTGTCCGAAGATTGCATTCTCGCTTGCGATACGGATATCACATGCCATAGAGATCTCACATCCTCCGCCTAATGCAAATCCGTTCACTGCAGCGATAGTAACCTGACGCATATTCATCAGTTTAAAGAATGGCTCAGAAGCCTTGATTCCGAATGCACGTGCTTCTGGAGCTGTGAAGTTTACCATCTCAGCAATATCTGCACCAGCTACGAATGACTTAAACTCGTTGCCCTTCTTATCCGGACCGCCGGTTAAGATGACTGCTTTGATATCATCGTTTGCTTCAATCTCGCTTAAGCATACGTTTAACTCATCCAGAGTCTCACTGTTTAATGCATTTAATGCTGCTGGTCTGGAGATTGCTAATACAGCGATTCCGTCAGCTACTTCCAGAGTTAAATTCTTGAACTCACTCATTGTATAAATCCTCCTAATCCTAAATGTCTTTCGTAACGGTATATGTACCTGATTGTCACGAATCATCGACAGTTTCATATGGAATAATCGTAACACTTTGTCAAAAATTTGTCAATCCTATAAGTGTCCGTAAGCGCAGAAAAACAGCCGGATTTCCGGCTGCTTTCCCTCTATGCAACCCTGTGCTGCATATGATTCTTTAAAAACAGATAATCGATGCCATCTACACCTGTTTATTGACCAGCACAATATTCTCAATGTCTTTTGCAGTATCAATCTTACTGCTTAAATACTTATCATGCATTTTCTGAATATAATCAAACAGTGCCTCCTGGCTGGCAAACTGCCGATGCCCGCATTCATTCAACACCTTCGGTGCCTCCGTCTTTAAAAAAGCGCGGAGTTCATGTTTGAGATGTTCTTCATAAGCACAGTGTTCTTTAAATCCTCCCGGATAAATCTTATTGTGCGGAAAGGTAAAATAATCTGCTACGTAATGCGTGATCTCCCCCAGATTCATGTAATACATCCGTTTCCGTTTGGAAAAACGGTTCTCTTTTCCATGGATCAATGCATCTATATCTTTCCTGAGTTTTGGAAATGTACCGGTAATCTCATGCCGTTTATAGATAAAAGATGGCTTACAATCCGGCAGGACGCTTCCAATATAAAACGACAGCCAGTGTTTTTTCAGCCCTTCGTCCTCTGTATTTGCTACAATATAACGTGCCAGTGAAATATGTGACTTCTTTCTCATGTTTTCCGTCCATCCTTTCTGAAATGGCTTTTGTGCTGTAACAATTTCCCTGTCATCATCATATATCCAGGGCTTCAAAAAAACAAGAGAAATTTTTGTAAATATCATTGGAAATTTTTGAAAAAACAGCCCGCTACTTCTCGTTCATCTGTTTCATATAAGTAATAAACTCCTCCAGTTCCAGTGGTTTTGCATACAGGTATCCCTGATAGCAATGACAGCCCAGCGTATCCAGTAGATCTCTCTGCTCCCTGTTTTCCACAAACTCTGCAATTACATTTACCCCAAGTTCCTGTCCCAGTTCAATAATCGAACGCACAATTTTCTGATTCGTATGGCTTTTTAAAAGTGGGCGGGTCAGTGAACCGTCCAGCTTGACTACATCAAAATACTCTGACTGCAGGTACAGCAGGGAAGTATGTCCCATGCCGAAATCATCAATCAAAAGCTTATGTCCCTGCTTTTTGAGTTCTTCAAGTTTCCGGACAACCACATCCGTCTGCAGAAGGATATCCTGTTCTGTAATTTCAATCCAGAGCATATGGGCATCTATCTCTTTTTGTTCCATTGTCTGCCGGATATATCCCTCAATGTCCCACAACAGGGAGTGCGCGGTAATGTTTACGGAAATTTTAAAATCCGAATCATATTGTGCACGCGTCTGCACAATCCCATCCCGTAACCTCATCAATGATAAACCGTTCCAGTTCCGGCAATACCTTTCCCGCCTCTGCAAGATAAATAATAAGTGGTGGATATATCATACCATATACTGGATGGTTCCAGCGCAGCAGTGCCTCAGCACCAATACAGATACCATCGCTGTATACCTGTGGCTGATAAAGCATATACAGTTCTTTATTCTTGATCGCATGCTTTAAATCAAGCAGGAGCATACGGGAAATCATTCCGATATGGTCTCCGCGCGTCAAAAACACCGGCTGGTCAATCTGTTCTTCCTTTTCCTGTAATTCGTGTATCAGAACCTGAACATGACGCTTGGCTTTATATACCTCCATCCTCTGATTTATTTTCAGGAACGGAAGGTAAAACAATATCCCTGCCAGAATTCCCACTGCCTGCACGGCAATTCCCTTCCAGGAACCGCTGGCAAGATAGCCACCGATACCAACCGGTGTCGACCATACTACTTCATGGGTAAGAACCGGCAGGAAACCGCATACCGTTGCTGCATATGCCAGGCAATAGCACACCACCGGTGTCAGGACAAACGGAACCAGCAGAATCGGATTTAATATGATCGGAATACCAAATGTAAGCATTTCATTTAAATTAAAGACTACCGTAAATGATGCCAGCCCTGCCAGCTTTCCGGTACGTTCTTTGCGGAAGAACAAAAGCAATGCGATCAGGACACTGACCGTTGTGCCACAGCCTCCCATTGCCACATACACATCGTAAAATGCCTTTGAAAAAACAACATTTCCTGTGACACCAAAATTATGGACTGCCACTGCCTCCAGAATATGGCTTCCATGCAAACCGAAAAACCACATCAGATTTACCGCGAACGTATAGAGCAGTCCGGAAAGGAAATTACTGTAATCTGCAATATTCTGACATGCTGCATAGAAAATATGGTTAAACCACTGATAACATCCATAGATTCCGGTAATTCTGCCAATAAGCAGATTCAAGCCTCCCGAACCGGCTGCAACAATACCGAGTGGAATCAGTGTACGGATTGCCAAGACACAGCCTCCCCCCATCCCCGCGGTATACTGTTCCAGCATCAGTTTATGGCATCTGCGCAGCTTTGAAAATGCCATGCAGGACAAATAACCGATAAACATTGCCGCAAAACATCCGGTCGTTCCCAGTCCTGCCACATCAAAATCTTCTGTTCCCAGATTCAGCTGTGCGCTGAATGCGGCAAGTGCCACAACCACATACATAACGACATTTTCCAGCGATTCATTTTTCTCCATTGCATAACTGTACGCAATGGTAATCACCAATGCTACAGAAAAAATACCGTATGTTCCCTCATAAACCATTGTAAGGAAATCATAAAACCATCTCCCACCCCCCCTGCGTCAGAAACATCTGGTACGGGGCGACCGGAAAATCACGGACAGCACAGGAAATCCCCCCTGTCAAAACAAGTGGGATTATCATTCCCAATGCACATCGGACGACATGGGAAAAAAGCTGTTCTCAAATTTCAGCATTCCTCTTTTTAATACTTCTTTCATACCCTCTCCTACCCAAATTGATTCTTCTTGTTTTTTTCTTTTATTATCGCTCTCTTTCTGACGAAAAGCAACGAAAATGTACAATTTCAACAAAAAGCACCGTACAAAAAGACTTTTTAGGTAATTTCATACGGTGCTTTTTTTATCGCTTTCAATTATTGATTGTCCGATTCTCCCAGCGACTGTAATCCTTTCAACAGCTCCCCGGCATCAATATCACTAAGTTTATTCAGGGCTTTTTCGAATTTTCCCACACCATCACTGCCTTCTGCACAGCCATGCCCACAGGTCATGCAATTATGGTACATTCTTCTTCCATCTTATTTATATCTCCCATAGGACTGCCTCCTATTCATGTTTTGGAACGATTTTCTCAATTCCTCCCATATATGGCTGTAATGCTTTCGGAATGTTTACGCTTCCGTCTTCGTTCAGATTATTCTCCAGAAATGCGATCAGCTACGTGGCGGAGCAACAACGGTATTGTTTAAGGTATGTGCAAAATACTTCCTGCCATCTTTTCCCTTTATGCGGATCTTCAGACGTCTTGCCTGAGCATCTCCCAGATTGGAGCAGCTTCCTACCTCAAAGTATTTCTTCTGACGCGGAGACCATGCCTCGGCATCACAGGATTCACTTTCAGATCTGCCAGATCACCGGAACAGCACTCCAGGGTACGAACCGGAATATCCAGACTGCGGAACAGATCTACCGTATTCTTCCAGAGCTTGTCATACCATGCTTTGGATTCTTCCGGCTTACATACCACAATCATCTCCTGCTTTTCGAACTGGTGGATACGGTAAACACCACGCTCCTCAATACCATGTGCTCCCTTTTCCTTACGGAAACATGGGGAATAACTGGTCAGTGTATATGGAAGCTTCTCCTCATCGTTGATGGTATCAATGAATTTACCGATCATGGAATGTTCGGATGTGCCGATCAGATAGAGATCCTCCCCCTCGATCTTGTACATCATGGCATCCATCTCGTCAAAACTCATAACACCGGTCACAACGTTGGAACGGATCATAAATGGCGGAACACAGTAAGTAAATCCGCGGTTGATCATGAAATCCCTTGCATAAGCGATTACCGAAGAATGAATTCTTGCGATATCCCCCATCAGGTAATAAAATCCGTTTCCGGCAACCTTTCCGGCAGCATCGAGATCAATTCCGTCAAAACGCTCCATAATATCCGTATGATATGGGATTTCGAATCCGGAACATATGGATCACCGAATTTTTCGATCTCCACGTTGCAGCTGTCATCCTTTCCAATCGGTACGGATGGATCAATGATATTTGGAATCGTCATCATGATCTTTGTCACTTTCTCGGAAAGTTCCTTCTCCTGTGCCTCTAACTCAGACAAACGGGCAGCATTTGCAGCTACCTGTGCTTTGACTTCTTCTGCTTCATCTTTCTTTCCCTGTCCCATTAAGGCACCAATCTGCTTGGAAAGTTTATTACGGCTGGCACGCAGCTCATCTGCCTCGGACTGCGCAGCCCGGGCCTTTGCATCCAGTTCTATTACCTCATCCACGAGTGGAAGCTTATGATCCTGAAATTTCTTTTTGATGTTTTCTTTTACAACATCCGGATTTTCTCTTAAAAATTTTAAATCTATCATGGTTCCTCCTAATTAATGCATCGGCTGCAGCGGATATTTATCGGTCAGTGTTTTAATGATGGCTTTTGCCTTCTCAACAGCCGGCTCTCCCTCTTTGATGAGCATGGCAATTGCCTCAGCTACCTGATCAAAATCGTCCTCTTTTAATCCTCTGGATGTAGCCGCAGGTGTTCCAAGACGGATTCCGCTTGTAACAAATGGTTTCTGCGGATCGTTTGGAATCGTATTCTTATTGGCAGTGATATGCGCACTGTCAAGAAGTTTCTCAACAACTTTTCCGGTCAGGTCATATGGTGTCAGATCCACCAGCATCAGATGGTTATCTGTTCCTCCGGATACAATCTTGACATCACGCTTCTGTAATCCTTTGCAAAGTGCCTGTGCATTCTTTATAATCTGCTCCTGATACGTCTTAAATTCCGGCTTTAATGCTCCTCAAAGCAGACTGCTTTTGCAGCAATCACATGCATCAGCGGTCCTCCCTGTGTTCCCGGGAAGATAGCTTTATTGAAATTATACTTTTTTGTTTACCTCATCACTGCAGAGGATCATTCCTCCACGAGGTCCGCGCAGTGTCTTGTGTGTTGTAGTGGTTACCACATCTGCGTATGGAATCGGGCTTGGATGCAGCCCTGCGGCTACCAGTCCTGCGATGTGCGCCATATCTACCATAAGCACCGCATTCACTTCGTCTGCGATCTCACGGAATTTCTTAAAGTCAATAGTACGTGCATATGCAGATGCACCTGCAATGATCATCTTTGGCTTACACTCAAGTGCAATCTCTCTTACTTTATCATAGTCAATAAATCCCTCATCGTTGACTCCATAAGGTACTACATGGAAATACGTACCGGAAAAATTCACCGGTGAACCGTGTGTCAGATGTCCGCCGTGATCGAGATTCATTCCCATAATGGTATCACCCGGCTTTAAAATAGCAAACTGTACTGCCATGTTTGCCTGTGCACCGGAATGCGGCTGTACATTGACGTACTCACAGCCAAACAGTTTCTTTGCGCGTTCTCTTGCCAGTTCCTCAACTACATCCACGCACTCACATCCACCGTAATAACGCTTTCCCGGATAACCTTCTGCATATTTGTTGGTCAGAATACTTCCCATTGCAGACATAACCGCCGGGCTCACCCAGTTTTCCGATGCGATCAGCTCAATGTGGCTGTTTTGTCTGTCAAACTCTGCAGTGATCGCTGCTGCAATTTCAGGATCTACTGCCTGTATATCTTCCAGTGTGTACATAATATTCTCCTTTTCAACTCTTTTTCCCCATTATACCGAATTCTTCGGTGCAATGCAACCATTCCACTCCTTAGAAAACAAACGGGAGCTGCCGTGCAGTCTCCCCTTGTTTTTTAATATTTATTTCTTTTTTGTCTTTGCTACTGCTGGTTTTAACAATTTGTCCTTGCCAAGATGCAGTTTCATGACATACCATAATGCAGCTGCAATAAAGATGGAAGAATACGTACCACTGATCAGTCCAATCATAAGCGGTAATGCAAACTCACGGATGGAAGATACTCCGAGGATAAACAGCAGCAATACCATGATGATGGTTGTAATGGAGGTATTCAGTGAACGGGAAAGTGTCTGTGTCAGAGACCGGTTTGCCACCTCTGCCAGTGTTTCCGGTGTCTGTTTCTTCATTCCCTGCATGTTCTCACGGATACGGTCAAAGATAACAATGGTATCATTGATGGAATATCCGACAATTGTAAGTATGCAGGCAATAAATGTATTACCTACAGAAATACGGATCAATGCATAACCGGTTAACATAACAAGTACATCGTGTACCAGTGCAATAATCGCACTTCCGGCGAAACGGATGTCCTTGAAACGGAACCAGATATAAAACAGCATGAAAATACATGCAACGATCAGTGCCTTGACCGCATTGGAACGCATCTCATTACTGATGGTAGAACCAATACTCTGGCTCTCGATTGTGGATTCATCCACACCAAACTTGTCCACAAGCATCTGATTTACTTCTTCACGTTCGCTCAAGCTCAGTGTCTTTGTCTTGATTGTCACAACATTGCTGCCGGATACGGTACTTGCCTGGATCGCATTATCATTAATAACCTTTGCGACTTCCGGTACAATCTTGTCCTCTACCTGTTCAACGGTATAATCCTTACCAAAATCTGCGGAGATGGATGTACCACCCTTAAATTCCAGACTGAAATTCAAAGATCCCTTTCCAGCTGCTCCGTAACCGATCATTCCAACAAATCCGGCTACGATCACAACGAGGGAAAGGATAAAACATACCCAGCGATGCTTCATAAAATCGATGGTCTTATGTTCTTTTGCACGTCCGTATAATTTCTCGTTTCTGCATCCAACCGCATAAAATGCCAGATTTAACAGTCTTGAAATGACAAGTGCAGTGAACATGGAAACAATCAGGGAGATAATCAGTGTATATGCAAATCCCTTAACGGTTCCGGAACAAGCCACATCAGCACCAGTGCCGCAATAAAGGTGGTCACGTTACCGTCAATGATGGCAGACATGGCCTTTTTGTAACCTGTTTTGATGGATGTCAGTACGGACTTTCCTGCTGCAATCTCTTCACGGATACGTGAGATAATAATAACGTTCGCATCCACCGCCATACCGATACCGAGGATAACACCCGCGATACCCGGAAGTGTCAGCGTAATTTCAAACAGATAAATCAGAGCTACCGTTACGGTTGTATAAATGGCAAGACCAATGGATGCAACCACACCAGATAAGCTGTAATTTAAGATCATGAAAAGCATCACAAGGATCAGACCGATGATGGCTGCCTTGACACTGGAAGAAAGTGCTTTTCCACCAGCTGTGCCCCTGCTACGGAAGATTCCATCTCTTCGAGCTTTAAGTTGATCGCACCTACACGGATAAATGTTGCAAGCTGTTCCGCTTCATCATAATCAGACATACCGTTGATGACACAGCTTCCGTCTTTGATTGCGCTCTCTACTTTCGGTACACTGATGAAATGATCATCATAGTAAATACCGATAGATTCTCCGGAAGAAGCTGCCTTTGTGGTTGCCTCTCCAAACACATCTGCTGCTTTTTTCTTTAATGTCAGCTGAACAACCGGCTCCTTGGTACTGGTAGAGGAAGTCTGGTTATACGCTGCATTGGCAGACTTTACATCATTACCGTCCATGATTACAGAACCATTGTCAACCAGATTCTGAATGTCATAATTCAGTTTGTATTCCCCTGTGGAACTGTCATAACTGTAGTTTCATTACCGTCCGAATCTTTCTGTACGATAAAATACAGCGATCCCGGGCTTCCCAGATCCTCAAGTACGGCATTTGCATCATAGACACCAGGAATTTCTACCGTAATACGGTCATCGCCGACCGGATATACCGCATACTCGGTACTGTAACTCTCGGCACGCTCTTCAAGCTTTGCTACCGTATCATTGATATCTTTCTTGGATGGATTCTTATCCTTGATCCGGTAAGTAATGGACACACCACCGGAAAGATCAAGACCAAGTTTAATACCTTCGGCTTCCGTCTTGTTGTCAGTTTTTTTTCTGACTTGTGCTTGTCGCAGACATAATCGTGCTCGTGTAATATCCCAGTCCGATCAGACAGGCCAGGATAATCGCGATTATAGCGACGCCCTTGCTTTTTTTCATGTTTGCTTCCTTCCTATTCCTTTAATTTTCCGCTTCCGCAGCTTTTATCATGATTGCGCATTCAATACGTTTCTTCTGGAGTTCACATCCCAGATCATAAGCATCTGTGATGGTTCCGTGGAAATTGTACGAATTTGCAGCACATCCCCCACTACAGTAAAATCTGGCAAAGCATTTACGGCACTTTTCTTTTGCATAGACATTGCAGCATTTAAACTCGTCCTGCAGATTCGTGTTTTTCACGCCATCCCAGACATTTCCCATCAGAAAATCTTCATTTCCGACGAACTGGTGGCACGGATACAGATCTCCCACGGTGTGACCGCAAGGTATTCCGTTCCGGAACCACATCCGGACAGACGCTTGTACACACAAGGTCCACCTTCCAGATCAATCATGAAATGGAAGAAGTTGAAAGAATTTCCTTCTCTGTTACGGCGGACCATCTCCGCTGCCAGTTTATCATATTCTTCAAAGAGAACCGGAAGATCCTCTTCCTGCAGTGCATATTCATCGGTCGGCTGTGCGACAACCGGCTCCACAGAAATCTGCTTGAATCCCAGATCGGCCAGATGCAGTACATCCTTGGAAAAATCGGTGTTGAAATGGGTATAGGTACCGCGAACATAATAACGCTCCTGATTCCGGCTTTCTGCAAGTTTCTGGAACTTCGGAACGATCAGATCATAGCTTCCCGCCCCCTTCCGGAACGGACGCATACGGTCATTCACTTCTTTTCTTCCATCAATACTTAAAACGACATTGTCCATTTCCTTATTTGCAAATTCCATGATATCGTCATTTAGCAACACCCCGTTCGTTGTCAGCGTAAAACGGAAATGCTTGTCATGCAGCTTTTCCTGTTCCCGTCCATAGGCAACCAACTGTTTTACCACATCAAAATTCATGAGTGGCTCTCCTCCGAAGAAATCCACTTCAAGATTTTTCCGGTTTCCGGAGTTTGCAATCAGGAAATCAAGTGCCTGTTTTCCTGTCTCATAAGACATCAGGGCTCTTCTTCCATGATATTCGCCCTCTTCCGCAAAGCAATAGCGGCATGCCAGATTGCAGTCATGTGCAATATGTAAACACAATGCCTTTACTACCGTCGGGCGCTTCTTAAAATCAAAAATCTTCTGTTCGTAAGCATCTTCCGTAAAGTGTCCTCGCTCCTTTAACTGCTCTGTTTCTTCGATTGCTTCTGCAATCTCCTGTTCCGGATACCGGGATTGTAACTGGGCAATGATCTCTTCCCTAGAGTGATCTTCAAATAATGCGATCACGTCATAAGTCACATCATCCACCACATGAATGGCACCGGAGTTTACGTCTAATACAATATCATAGCCATTGTTCTTAAACTGATGAACCACTATAATATTTCCTCTCTTTCCTAAACATAATAAAACCGCGCGCTACGCACGCGGCTTTATTATGCCTTATTTTTCTTACCTTAGCGTTCGGGCTGTGTAAGTAATCACTCCGTGATTACTTACACTTCTCGCAGGTCTGGTTTCCTACTGTACAGGAAGTCTTACATGCTGACTGGCATGATGTCTGGCACTCGCCACATCCACCTGTCTTGATTGTGTTCTGTAACTTTCTTGTATTTAATGTCTTTACATGCTTCATGAGAATCTCTCCTTTGTCTGTTTTTTTGGATTTCCCGTCTATCTGTATTATTATAGCACAGTGGTCACCATAAGGAAAGTCTTTTTTTTACAGTCACACAGCCCTTACTTCTTTTTCCACCGCACGCTTCCCAGCAGTGCCGCTGCCGTACACAAAATCAGAATCGTCAGGTTTTCTCCCTCCAGCGCAATCCAGTGCTGTTCCCGTATGCAGGAACAGACATACAGAATCCCGAAAAAAAAGGCCTCCCAGCATAACTGCGCAAAAAGGTATGGCACCACATTTACATGCGCGCAGGATTTTTCCACCGATGAGACCGGAAAGCGCATACCATGCCGTAATTCCCACCCGGATCAGTTCCACCGACAATCTCATGGAATAGGAAATCCCGCACCATAACAGAAAAAGCGCCGCGGAGAGCAGACATGTGCCTATAAAGCAGCCTGCAAACTTTGCGACGTTTCTTCCTGTTTTATTATTTATTTGTTCCTGCCCATTCTCCACACATACTTCTCCGGAAATTGTCCTCCTTAGAGTTTATGGGAAATACGGCTCTTTTATTCCATTTTACAGTTCGCAGTTATTTACGGTTCTAGGGAACGGAATGACATCGCGGATATTTGCCATACCCGTCAGATACATCACGCAGCGCTCAAATCCAAGACCGAATCCGGCATGTCTGGCTGATCCGTATTTGCGCAGATCCAGATAAAACTTGTAATCTTCCTCTTTCAGCCCCATGTCCTGAATACGTGCCAGAAGTTTATCATAATCGTCCTCTCTCTGGCTTCCGCCGATGATCTCTCCGATTCCCGGAACAAGGCAGTCTACTGCTGCAACTGTCTTTCCGTCTTCATTGAGTTTCATGTAAAATGCCTTGATTTCCTTCGGATAATCGGTTACAAATACCGGTCTCTTATAAATCTGTTCGGTCAGGTAACGCTCATGCTCGGTCTGCAGATCACAGCCCCAGGATACCTTATAATCAAACTTGTCATTGTGTTTTGACAATATCTTAATTGCTTCTGTGTAGGTCACCCGTGCAAAATCATTGTTTACTACGTTCTCCAGACGATCCAGCAGACCTTTGTCCACAAAATTATTGAAAAATGCCATTTCTTCCGGTGCATGTTCAATCACATAATTGATCACATACTTTAACATGCTTTCCGCAAGCATCATATCATCTTCGAGATCTGCGAATGCGATCTCCGGCTCAATCATCCAGAACTCGGCCGCATGACGTGTCGTGTTGGAATTCTCCGCGCGGAATGTCGGTCCGAAAGTGTAAACATCCCGGAAAGCCTGGGCGAACGTTTCAGCATTGAGCTGTCCACTTACAGTCAGGCTCGTATGTTTATGGAAGAAATCCCTGCTGTAATCGAGGTCTCCATCCTCCGTCTTCGGAGGATTTAACAGATCCATTGTTGTAACCTGGAACATCTCTCCCGCACCTTCGCAGTCGCTTCCTGTAATCAGCGGTGTGTGTACATACACAAACCCCCTCTCCTGAAAGAACTTGTGAATAGCGTACGCTGCCAGGGAACGTACCCGGAACACCGCCTGGAAGGTATTGGTCCGCGGACGAAGGTGTGTCATCGTCCGCAGATATTCCAGTGTATGACGCTTCTTCTGAAGCGGATAGTCCGGAGCGGAAGCTCCTTCAATCGTAATCTCCTCTGCCTGGATCTCAAACGGCTGCTTTGCCTGTGGTGTGGCAACGAGTATTCCCTTAACAAGAATCGCCGCACCGACATTTAATTTGGAAATCTCTTTAAAGTTCTCCATAGTATCATGGTACACGACCTGAACCGGTTCAAAAAATGAGCCGTCGTTGACTACGATAAATCCAAACGCCTTAGAATCCCGAATACTTCTGACCCATCCTCCGATCATTACCTCCTTATCCAGGTAGTCGTCTGTTTTCCTGTATAATTCTTTCACTGTCACTAATTCCATCTTCACTTTCCTCCAGTCTTTTGACTTTGTATCATTATAGCATGACCTCACTATTGTGTATATCCCACAAACGTATTCCCGCTTGCACTTACCATCCGATCCATCTCCTCGAACGTCACAGTATCCTCCTCTCCACTTGCAGGATTAAGATATCGCACACTTGTCCGGCCATACCCCGTCAGAAGCAGGTATTTCCATTGCCCGTGAGGCCGCCACAGGAGTTCCCTGTCCTATCAGGTAGAGAACATCCTCCGTCTTGCAGTCCGTAAGCTCCAGAGCTTCCCCGGCCACTTCACCGTTCACGAAATCAAGGATAGATTCCCCTTCCGCAAGCTCTTCCCGAAAATCGATTTCGTTTCCCGCTGTAGCAAGAATCATTCTCATGCAGGCTTCCAGTGTACTCTCACCCTCCCGCACGGTCGTATCCTTAAGATCCGAAATTTCATAAGCGTATGGACGGTTGCCACTTTCATAAACATTTGCAAGACGGGCCGTCACTGCCACTCCGTTAAATTCGGCCGCCCGCTTAACGGCATAGCCGCATTCTGGTAAATGCCCTGCAATTTTCCATATCCGTAGACATAATAGGTGCCTTTCCTGGATACAGAATCAAATGAGAGCGTCATCTGATCCTGTGCAATCGTAAGCTGCGGCTTCAGAAGCTTCGGTGAGCTGTCCTCCACCCCGTCCTCACAGGTAATCCGCATCTCACGGCCTTTCAGCTCACTGGTGTACGTTTCCAGCGTAATACTGCTCTCTTCTCGCTCTTCATTGTTTGTGATATAGTCCGAGCTAGTGTAGGCGTAGAAATTCTCCGTTTTTCACAGCCTCTTCAATGTTGCCATATCATGTTCAAAAACCACGTCCAGAATAAACACGTTCTCGGTCTGATATTCTTTGACAGTCTCATTGTTTTGGTTGCGGATCTCCAGACGATACATCGGAAGAACAGTCTCCCCGGACGCTGTCGTGCCGGAGTCCCCGCTCCTTGCGGTTCCAAACACAAAATCATTGCGGATAAATCCGAGCGGCCGGATACTCTCTTCGGCGCCTGCATCCACCTGGTACCCCTTTCCCGTTGAGAGATTGAGTACTTCGATCCGGGTAGCCTGATTGATGCTGCCCTCCTTCTGGTATGCCAGAAGATGTCCATCCTCCGAGCTTACATACTGTCCTTCCTCTAGATTTGTCACCAGAGTCGTCCGGGTATTATGGACAAGATCTACCTCGTAGAGGGTTCCTCCTGCATCACATAAAGTTTTCCGCTGGAATGGCTGTAGTAGAGAAGCTTGCCCGGATCATTTGCCAACACCGGATAGGATTTGGTACTTGGTATAAAGACCTTTTCCTC
>ENA-OQCE01000164-OQCE01000164.1-human-gut-metagenome-genome-assembly--contig:-NODE-164-length-31190-cov-3.879889_pt1 | contig 31190 bp, 24 predicted proteins | sample MGYA00242495_ERZ504572 | MGnify/ENA primary metagenome ERZ504572 (study PRJEB26092, sample SAMD00036228) | human gut metagenome | host: Homo sapiens | study: EMG produced TPA metagenomics assembly of... | reverse complement strand
CGTGCAGGTGCGGTTACTCCGGAGATGAAAGTGGAAGGCGAGACCGAAAGTGAAAAAGAGGAAAAGGAGTCTTCGGGAGAGAGTGAACGAAAGTATGAAGTCACTGCAAATAGCGCTTTGAGTGAATATCTGGCAGTAAATATGCTCAATGCGAACACAAGTATCAGTTTGAAGGAATTTCCGGAAAGTGCAGATACGGATTATCTGTTGGATGCATGGGAAGAAGCGGTTTATCAAAACCCAATGGTACTCGGAGTGACGGGGGCGTCAATCGCAAACGGCGGAAAGACACTGCATGTCAAATATGATACAAAATCGGAAGAAATAAAGAAAAAACAAAAAGAAATCTCGAAAGAGGCAGAACGTGTTGTAGACAGTATTATTACGGACGATATGACAGAACTTGAGAAAGAAATGGCGATCAATCAATATCTGTGCGATACTGCTGAATACGATATGGACGCGCTTGAAAATGCAGAAGAAAACGATTTTGCCGGAGTCGATGCAAAGTTTAATGATTCCTTTACACCGTATGGCGTTTTGTTAAATAAAACAGGAGTGTGTTCAAGTTATGCCGGAGCATTCAAACTTCTGGCGCAGCAGGCCGGACTGGAATGTATCGTTGTGACAGGAAATCTGGACGGTGAACTTCCCCACGCATGGAATAAGATTAAAATAGACGGGGAGTGGAGGATCGTAGATTCCACGAATAACGATAATGAGTTGATCTTAAATGCGCTGTTAAATCTTCCCGATTACGCGGCAGACAAAGTGCTTGTAGAAGACGAACGTTTTGTACTTGACGATAAGGTGAAAGATTATGAAGCAAAGTCGGATGACAAAGAGTTTTACCGGATAGAAGGAAAATTTTATGAGAAAAATAAAATTTTTGAGCCGCTTAAAAATGAATTAAAAGAAGAGGGAATTGCGGTATTGCGTACAGATTATACATTAAGCGATAAAGAGTTTATGAAGATCGCACAAGAAGTAGTCGAAGGATACGGAAGCGGAGAACTGGGAGGATATTACTGGCTTGGGGTAATTTATTTAACAGACGAAGAAGGAAGAGAAAAATAAAAGAAAAACAGAGCGAGAGCAGAAAATATAAAAGTATATAATATAAATTTAATATATAACGAGGAGGAAAAGGTATGAAAAAACGTAGGAACAAATTAGTGACACTGGGAATGGCAGCGATGATGACAGCGGCGCTTATGTCAGGATGCGGGAAAAAGGCGACTCCGGAAAACTTATTAAAAGACATGGCGAAAAACATGAAAGACACAGAGTCGGTAGTGGCAAACATGAAGATGGATATGGAGATGGGAGACGATACAACTACGATCGGCATCCAGATGGATATGGATATCGACATGGATCTTAAATCAGGAGAAAGTCACGCCAAAGGCGCGGTAGACATGAAAATGATGGGCACCAATGTCGGAACAGAGATTGAAATGTATACTGTAAAAGAAAAAGATCAGTATATTGTGTATACGATGGCGAACGATCAGTGGCAAAAAGAAGAGATGGATGATTCTGCGGCAGATATGGCGGAGAACTTTCGGATCTTACAGGAAGTATGGGAGGACACGCAAAATCTTTTGAGATGTCCAAAGAAAAGGTGGAAGTAAACGGCGAAAAATGTTTTGAGATGAAAGGCGAGATTAAAGGCTCTGACATTGTGGGCATGATGGAATCAGGTATGGCAGACAGCTTAGGTTCTGAAATTGACGAAGATGTGATCAAAGATCTTGAACTTCCGTGTACGATCGCCGTTTATGAAGATGATATTCTTCCGGCAAAGATTTCTTTCGATATGCAGGATATTATGGAAAAGGCGATGGAAGAAGAAGGCGTTGATGTTTCGGCATGCTCGATCGAAGTGACATACCATGAATATGACAGTGTAGGCGAGATTAAAGTTCCGAACGATGTGATTGAAAAAGCAGGCGGAGAAGTGTCTGACGATAAAGAGGACAAAGAAGATAAAGACGACGATAAAAAAGCGGATAAACCGGCAGAGCAGAGTAAAGAACTTGGCGCGAAATGGGACAGCTATACGGTTCAGATCAACGATAAAGTTCTTAAGCTTCCGTGCAGTCTGGCAGATCTGGAAGCCACAGGTCTGAAACTCGACAGAGAATATACACCTGAAGACTATGTTGTAAATGCAGGCGAATATGAGTTGGCATGGTTTGAAGACGAAAACGGAAATACGATTATGGCGGATATGGTAAACACAGGAGATGATCCGAAAGCATTGAAAGATTGTATCGTAGGAGCGATTTCTGTAGATGATTATGATCTTGAAGAAGGCGGACTGACAGTTTTGTTCCCGGGCGGAATTACGGTTGGAACGAAAGAAGCGGACGTTCTTGCAGCTTACGGCGAACCGACGGATTCGTATAAAGATGAAGAATATGGAAATACTTATTACTGGTATGACAAAGAAAGTTACGACAACTCATGTACAGTTGAAACAGATGCAGAAACGGGTCTTGTCGAAAATATTACCCTGCAGTGTTATGAATAAAGATTTCGAGAGATAAAGCTTGAAAAAATATATCATAGCCTGAAAAAGGGCGGGAGGTCTTTCCGGAAATTCGTTTGCGGAAGATATTCCCGCCCTTTTCGTTGTATGGCTGAACGATTCCGGAAGAAGTTGTTTTTTTACTGTATGCAGAAGTTGTTTTTTTGCTGTATTGGTACATTTTCATAATAAGTATGATAATATATAGAAATAGCGTAAAATTGACAAACGAAAAGGAGGTTTCATATGATTAAATTATATGAAAACGGTGTGTATTTGCTCAATGGCACTGAGATTGTTGAAGATACAGGGAGCGCACAGGTTTCGGTTTCTAAAGAAGAAGCAGCGAAAAACACGATAGCTTACGGCGTGTTAGAGGCGCATAATACTTCTTCTGATATGAAGAACCTGCAGATTAAATTTGATAAATTGACATCACATGATATTACTTTTGTCGGAATTATTCAGACAGCCCGTGCTTCGGGTCTTGAGAAGTTTCCGATTCCATATGTATTGACAAACTGTCATAACAGCCTTTGTGCGGTTGGCGGTACGATTAATGAAGACGATCATATGTTTGGTCTGACATGTGCGAAAAAATACGGCGGCATGTATGTTCCGCCGCATCAGGCAGTTATCCATCAGTTTGCGAGAGAGATGCTCGCAGGCGGCGGAAAGATGATCCTCGGATCGGACAGTCATACACGTTATGGCGCACTTGGTACAATGGCTATGGGAGAAGGCGGTCCTGAACTTGTAAAACAGCTCCTGAACAAAACGTATGATATTAAGATGCCGGGAGTGATCGCTGTTTATCTTGAAGGCGAGCCGATGAAAGGGGTAGGTCCGCAGGACGTTGCGCTTGCAATTATCGGGGCTACATTTAAAAACGGCTATGTTAATAATAAAGTAATGGAATTCGTCGGACCGGGCGTGAAAAACTTAAGCGCTGATTTTCGTATCGGAATAGATGTTATGACGACGGAGACAACCTGTCTTTCATCCATCTGGACGACAGATGAAAAGATCGAAGAATTCTATGAGATTCACGGAAGAAAAGAAGAATATAAAGAATTAAATCCGGGAGCGGTTACATATTATGACGGATGTGTTCGTGTGAACTTAAGTGAGATCAAACCGATGATCGCAATGCCGTTCCATCCAAGCAACGTCTATACGATTGATGAATTGAACGCAAATCTGTCAGACATCCTTCATGACGTAGAGCAGAAAGCTCTCGTAAGTCTTGACGGAGCTGTAGAGTATTCTCTTCAGGACAAGATCCGAGACGGAAAACTCTATGTAGATCAGGGAATTATCGCAGGATGTGCGGGAGGCGGTTTTGAAAATATCTGTGCGGCAGCAGATATCATCAAAGGTCATAATATCGGATCGGATGCATTTACGTTCAGCGTATATCCGGCAAGTACGCCGATTTATATGGAACTTGTGAAAAATGGTGTCGTAGCCGATCTTATGGAAGCGGGAACAGTTGTAAAAACAGCATTTTGCGGTCCGTGTTTCGGAGCGGGAGATACACCGGCAAATAATGCGTTCTCTATCCGTCATACAACGAGAAACTTCCCGAACCGTGAAGGAAGCAAGCTTCAGAGCGGTCAGATTTCTTCTGTTGCTCTTATGGATGCTCGTTCCATTGCGGCGACAGCGGCAAATAAAGGATATCTGACGCCTGCTACGGCATTTGATGTAGAATATAAAGGACAGAAGTATCATTTTGATCAGAATATTTATGCGAATCGTGTGTTCGACAGCAAAGGCAAAGCAGATCCGAATGTAGAGATCCAGTTTGGTCCGAATATTAAAGACTGGCCGGAGATGTCGGCGCTTCCTGAGAATCTGATCGTGAAGGTCGTATCTGAAATCCACGATCCGGTAACGACAACAGATGAACTTATTCCGTCAGGAGAGACGTCTTCGTATCGTTCTAATCCGCTTGGACTTGCAGAGTTTGCACTTTCAAGAAAAGATCCCGCATATGTGGGAAGAGCAAAGGAAGTTCAGAAAGCACAGAAAGCAATCGAGGCAGGAACATGTCCTCTTGATGCTCTGGAGGAACTGAAACCGGTTATGTCTAAGATCCAGGCAGCGTATCCGGAAGTCGGAGAAGGAAATGTCGGTGTAGGAAGTACGATCTTCGCAGTAAAACCGGGAGATGGATCGGCTCGTGAGCAGGCTGCCTCCTGCCAGAAAGTTCTCGGAGGCTGGGCAAACATTGCTGTAGAATATGCGACAAAACGTTATCGCTCCAACCTGATTAACTGGGGAATGCTTCCATTTTTGACAGATGCGGATCATGAGGCGCTTCCGTTTAAAAACGGAGATTACATTTTCGTTCCGAATGTGAGAAAAGCAGTTGAGGAAAAGAAAGACGTTATCAACGCATATGTTGTTGGTGATGAATTGAAAGAGATCCAGCTGAAACTCGGGGATCTGACAGATGCCGAGAGACAGATTATTCTGGATGGATGTCTGATCAACTACTATAAGGCAACAAAATAAAACAGTAAAATAATAGAATCCCCTACAGCGAGATGCAAAAGAAACATCTGCGGCGGTCAGGGGATTTTTTGTAACGGAAAATTCATTTCTGTGTGAAAGATGTTCTGAGTGTGGGGGTTAGTATGCTGAAAGTATTAGAGTGGATGTGCAGTTTGTGGGGATGAAAATGTTATGTAGATGATAATAAGAGGTGATTACGGGTATAATAAATGTGCAAGAATTTATGGAAATATAAAAGAAATAGAAATTGCGTTTTTTGATAAGTAATAATACGCAAAACATGCGTGCTTAAACTGCAAAAAATACGCGAAATTTGCGCGTTTTAATTGCGCGTTTCCATATTTTATGGTAGCATTTGAATGAGGTGGAAAAATATGATGCTGAGAGAACTGCGGAAACAGAAAAAACTAACCCAAGCGGAATGTGCGAAATATTTAGGAGTGCCATTGCGTACTTATCAAAATTATGAAACTGATGCAGCTAAGCGTACGTCAATAAAATATTTGTATATGCTCGAAAAACTAGAACAATATGGATTTGTGGATGAAGATCATGGTATATTAAGCATACAGAAGATAAAAGATGTGTGTACCGATGTATTTGCAGATTATGATATAGAGTATTGTTATCTTTTTGGCTCTTATGCGAAAGGAAAAGCGACAGAAACTAGTGATGTAGATCTTTTAATTGGAACGTCGGTGTCCGGAATACATTTTTATGGTTTGGTAGAAGCAATAAGAGAAGGACTTCATAAAAGAGTTGATATTCTGAACCGTGAACAGCTAGAGTCTAATTTGGAATTGATAAATGAAATATTAAAGGATGGAATTAAAATTTATGGATAATAAGAAGACTGACCAATATTATATTGATAAGATTATTACAGACCTCACTTTTATTAGAACACATACAGAGAGCCTGTCAAAATCGAAATTGGAAGAGGATGAGATTCTTGTTGATTCTATTATGTTTCGGCTAATACAGGTGGCAGAAAATTCCGAGAAATTGACAGAAAAATTTAAAAAAACATATCCATCCATTCCGTGGAGAGCTATTAAAGGATTGCGGAATCGAATTGTACATGAATATGGAAATGTAGACCTTACGATTGTATATGATACGGTAAAAAAAGATATACCGGAATTGATCGGAATATTGGAAGGAATCTGCCGTTGCAAAAAAGAATAAAAAAGTTCCCTGACAGCGAGATGCAAAAGAAACATCTGGCGGCGGTCAGGGGATTTTTTATTTACTGTATTCTTGAATCAGATCGTGTATTTTTCTATAAGCTTCTTCAGATGTGAAGAATATTTCATCGTCAAGCGTATCGCAAAAATCAAAAAATGTAAAAAGCAGTCCGGGTTCTTCGATGTTCAGGTAGATCATCCGGTCTGTATTTGAAGTCTGAAACATGAAATAGCCGTACTGGCGTCCGGCAAAGAGGTAAAATTCATGGTCGATCATGCCGATCGCCCGCTTCAAAAGCCGATTATGCTCGTTGAGCATGGAGTTTGCCAACTGCCGAATCAGAAAGAGGCGATCGCTTAAGTTCAGCGGAGTATATGCATATGCAGGATACTCTCCGACGCGGCCGGTATTTAAAAACTTTCTTATTCCTTCGATAGAACAGATAAACGTAAGGTCGGCAGAAGCGGGAATTGATTGAAGTTCATGTAAATAGTTCTGAAGTCTGTCGAGAAGTTCGCTTCGGTGTGGAAGATCTTTTACAATGTAAGTCTCTAACATGTCTCTTGTCAAAAACCTTGTCAGGCACGGAAGCATTTGAAAGAAATAACCTTCGGTTATGTTCTGCATTGTATTTTCGACATACTGTATTTGTCCGCCTAAATCTGTGACCGGGCGAAGCAGGGGTGTTGTCTGCGCCAGGTACTGACTGAACAGATAGGAAAATAATTTTAGTGACTCCGGGTCTTTAGTAATAAAGCCGGACTGCATATCTGAAGAAATCAGACAGGCATATTCAGTAGTGATAACCGCATAAGGAAATAAAGCAAACGCTGAAGTTACGGCATCAATATCATCATAGTAATAGTAACAGTTATATTGATAATGATTACTGTACAGAGGAAGAATATTTCTCAGGCAGTTCAGATTATAATTTTGCCGTGCAAATGACACGTTCTGGTTATTGTTCAGGCAGATAATGTGATCGATGTCTACAGAAGAGGACGCATAACCACCTGCTGTAAGAATGTTCATAAGAAACGTGTAATCCGGCTGGATGAGCAGACTGATCTTTCCACCTGATTTTTTTCAGTTCCGAGGCGATGATGTAAAGGAGCGAGCGATTGATCTCAAGATGAGAATGAAGCAAGGTAGCATTGTCGGCGTAATCGGACGCATTGGAAGGTGAAGTTGCCGGAAGCTGCAGTGTCGGAATACGGAATTCTTCAAAAAACTGTTGTACGGCTTTTCTCCTGTAATAGTTTTCGCGTCCGATCAGGCAATGTGATATGATTCTTCCATATCGGCCTGTTCTGAAGGCGACAAATGCATAAATTTACACATTTTTTCTACCATTTCTAAAGAAGACGGTTTTCGTTGCCCTTTTATAATCTTGTACATATTGGATCGATCCAAATTACAGTATTGGGCAAGAGCGTAAGTTTTGATGTTTTTATTGTGGATATGTTCTGATAATAATGTCGCAAAATCCGGCATAATCTTAATCTCCCTCTCACATGTTTTCCTCGGTAAAAAAGAATACTCCCACATGGCAAAATACCAGGGGGGGGTATTACTTTTTGAAAGACAAACTAATACAGGATAATTATATAAAAGCAAATATAAAAAATCTATAAAAATCCGACAAAAAAGCTGACCACAAAGGTTGACACATCTTTGAGAACAAAGGAAAACCCTATATTATACATATAATGACAAATATTATATGTAGCAGGAGGAAGAGATTATGGGTAAAAAACTAACGAAAAAACTGTTGGTATTTCTTACACTCATGTGCATGATCATCGGCATGAATGTATCGGTATCAGCAGAAACTGGATCGACGGGAAATACCAAAGCGATAAGCGCTGCGGAAAATCCGGCGGACGGAACGCTTCAGGTATGGCTTGAGTATGAAGATGATAACGGAAACAGTGTAGCGTTGTCAGGCGGAAGCTGCTTTTTGATCAATGAAGAGTATGTACTTTCCAACTATCATATTTTCAATTTGAATGAAGAGATTGCTCCTGGTGTGACGATCAGAAGCGCGGCAATGGAAACGTTGGGATTATCCGAATTAAAAGACAACGATCCGCATCTGAAGATCAGAGTATATGCGAACCGTGACATGAGCGTGCTGGCAACGATCCATGACAGTGTGCAGAGTCAGACGATGGACTATGTAGCAATGAAACTGTCGGATAAGATTTATGACAGAAAACCGCTTGCTTTGGGAGACAGCAGTACAGTTCAGCAGACACAGACAGTAAACGCATACGGATTCCCGGAAGACTCGATCGAAAATAAAGAGTTTAATACGGCGGCTGACGTATCTGCAACAGACGGAACGATTTCTAAGCTGACAGTCGGAGGAAGAGCTGATTTCTTCGAGCACACTGCACAGCTTAACCATGGAAATTCCGGCGGTCCTCTTGTAGATTCCAACAAGTCGGTAATCGGTGTTAATACATTTACATATGGAAACAGCTCAGATCAGAAATACTACGCAGTACAGATCAACGCGATCAAGAGTGGTCTTGACACATTCGGTATCTCCTATATTAATGCAGGGGCACAGGCAACAACACAGACTCCTGATGAAGAAGAGCCGGAAGAAAAAGAAGGACCGGACGCAGATCTTGTAACAGCGCTTAAGAGTGAAATTACAAAGGCGAAAGCAGTTGATACGAAAAATTACACAGAAGAAAGTGTAAAAGTTCTCAACGATACAATCTCAGAAGCAGAAAAAGTTGCGAACGATACAGAGGCTACAGACGCACAGGTGACATCGGCAACATCAGATGTAAAAGCTGCTGTTGAAAATCTGGAAGAAAAAAGCGGAATGAACTTCCTGTTGATCGGCGGAATCGCAGCAGGAGTGATCGTTGTTGTAGTAGTAATCATTATTATCGTAGTTTCTTCTAACAGCAAGAAGAAAAAGAAAGCACAGGCAGGAAACAGAAATGTTCCTCCGTCAGGAATGCCTCAGCAGCCGAACGGAGCTGTAGTACCTCCGAACCGTGCACCGGAACAGCCGAAAGCGCCTTACGCACAGCCGTATCAGGCAGAGCCGGATGGAGCAGGCGAGACTACTTTGCTTGATTCGGGAGCAGGCGAAACAACGTTACTTAACGGAGCAGGAAGCGCTTATCTGATCAGAAAGAAAAACGGTGAGAAGATTACGATCAATTCACAGAACTTTGCAATCGGAAAAGAAAGAAGAAGAGTGAACTATTGTATTTCCGATAATACTTCTGTCAGCAGATATCATGTAGTGATCACAAAGAAAGGTTCTGATTACTATGCGGCAGATCAGAAGTCAAGCAACTTCACGTTTGTAAACGGAGTTCAGTTAAATCCATATCAGGAAACACTGCTGACAGACAGATCGACATTGAAGATTTCGGATGAAGAATTTGAATTTCATGCATCATGATCTAAACGATAAAAGCGCTGATTATAATTGACAAAAGAGTAAAGGGCAGTGAGAGGCAGAATGGGATTTTTAAGTGTTGTACATAGTGACAGAGGAATTAAAAAGAATACGAATCAGGATTCTGTCTTAATCAAAGAGGCATCCACAGACTACGGCGACGTTATGCTTGCTGTAGTTTGTGATGGAATGGGCGGTCTTGCCAAAGGTGAGGTCGCCAGCGCCGCTTTGATCAAGGCATTTTCTATGTGGTTTGAAGTTCAGTTTCCGGAACTTCTTTATCGGAGAAGGACGGCTGATGGGATTAACCGTATGGAATTGGAAAACGAAATAAATAAACTGATCCTTGATGTAAATCAAAGAATCGCCGATCACGGAAAGATTTCCCATATTGCGATGGGAACAACTGCGGCGGTACTTCTGATGGCAGAAGGGAAATATTATACGATGAATGTGGGCGACTCCAGAGTCTATAAAATTGACGGACAGGGGATGACTCAGTTGACAAAAGATCAGACGTTTGTACAAAAAGAGATCGATGCAGGGAGAATGACGCCGGATGAGGCGAGAGTGCATCCGCAGCGGAACGTACTTCTTCAATGCGTCGGAGCAAGCGAGGTGATCATTCCGGAGTTTACACAGGGAGAATATAAGTCGGGCGAAGTTATATGCTCTGCTCTGACGGATTCCGCCATGTGATCACGGAAGAGGAATTTTATAAATTGATGAATCCTGAAAAAATGGAGACGGAAAGAGCGCTGAAAGATGCAGCGGTCTATTGTACGGAATTGAATAAATCACGTCAGGAGAAAGATAATATTTCAGTCGTTCTCCTTAAGGTGTGTTAGAGGATAAATATATGCTGGAAATAGGATCAATTATAGACGGTAAATATAAAATACTGAATAAGATCGGTCAGGGCGGAATGAGTGTCGTTTATCTTGCGATGAATGAGAGGGCAAATAAACAATGGGCGATCAAAGAAGTCCGAAAAGACGGCGTGAAAGATTACGAAGTTGTACGGCAGGGGCTGATCGCGGAAACCGACATTTTGAAACGGTTAAATCATCCGCATTTACCGAGTATCATCGATGTGATCGACAGGGATGATACGTTCCTGATCGTAATGGATTATATCGAAGGAAAGGCGCTCGATTACTGGTTGAAAAAAGAAGGCGCGCAGCCGCAGGAACGGGTTGTGGAATGGGCGAAACAGATCTGCGATGTGTTCGGGTATCTTCATTCGAGGAAACCGCCGATCATTTACAGAGACTTAAAACCGGCAAACGTCATGCTGAAGCCGGACGGACAGATCATGATCATCGACTTCGGAACAGCCCGTGAGTTTAAAGAGACAAGTATTGAAGATACTTCTTGTCTCGGAACGCAGGGATATGCAGCGCCCGAACAGTACGGCGGACATGGGCAGACGGACGCCCGTACTGATATTTATACGCTGGGTGCGACGATGTACCATCTGCTGACAGGTCATAATCCGAGTCTTCCGCCGTATGAGATGTACCCGATCCGAAGATGGAATCCGGCGCTCTCGTCAGGATTGGAAGAAATCGTACTGAAATGTACGCAGAGAAATCCGAACGACCGTTATCAGTCGTGCGCGGAATTGATGTACGCGCTGGAGCATTACGGAGAATTAGATCAGGAATACCGGAAACGGCAGATGAGGAAATGGCGGACGTTCGTTGCAATGTGTTCGCTGACTGCCGCATCACTTCTCGGATGCGTCGGATTTAAAGTCGGAGAGACGATGACGACAAAGAGCAGTTATGAAGGATATATAAAAGAGGCGGCGAACTCGCCGGAACAAAGTGAACGGGAAAAATATTACACAGATGCAATTAAGATAGACCCGCGAAGAGGAGAAGCGTATCACAATCTTCTTCAGTTATGCATCCGCGGAGCAGACGGGTCGGAAAATGATTTTGACAGAGAAGAGACAGCGCGGCTTACGTCGGTTCTTGGATATAAAGGCAGCGGAAACCGGACAAATGAAAGTTATTTTGAAGGAAATAAAGAAGAATACGACGAATTCGCTTTTCAAATGGGACTGGCGTACTTTTATTCATATGAGGGAGGAGAAAAGAGCGGAAAATCAATGTCTCAAACATGGTTTGAAAAAGCGGCGGAAAGCGAAAGCCTCGATAAAGATAAAAAGGAATTGTCGAAAAGATTCGCAAGTATCGCGGCGTACTATGCTTCTCTTGATTCAGTGGATGAGAGCGGATACAGCACAACTTCTTACGGAGACTACTGGATCGATCTTGTCAGTCTGACGGACGGAGATCTTACAAGTGTGGTAAATCCTGAGACAGCTCTTGTAATGTATAAAGAACTTGTATACAGGATCGACGAAAACGCACTTGATTTCAAACGTGCGGGAGTGACAAAAGGCGAACTTCTGGGAGAACTCGAAGAAACGAAAAAGACGCTGGAGACAACGTCGTTTGCATCGACGAATGCAAATCAGACGGATATCAACGAGCAGAAAAAACAGGAGATTCTGAACAATATCAGCAGCGCGAAAGAGCATGTGCAGGTAGCATTTGAATCCCGGGGAACAGGAGGGGATGCTGATGCAGAGTGAACAGATCATCAATATACTTCATATCGGATTTATTATCTGTCTTGTGCTGACAATTTTATTTGCGGCGCTGAGCGTTTTCTTTTTCTTTCAATTTAAAATATGCGATGTGTTTAACGCTATCACGGGAAGGGCGCAGCGAAAGAGCGTTCAGCAGATGGAAGAAGAAAATGCAAAGACAGGAAAGTTAAGACAGGATTATTATTCCGCGCCGACAAGTTCAGACCTTTATACGACGCCAAGCGGAAGGATACCTCCGGTTATGTCTGCGCAGCAGGCAGCAGGCGGACAGGCAGACGGCGCGGCGTACACAGAACAAGTTTACCATTCGGCAGATCCGGAAGGAAGAGAACATACAATGCAGCTTCACACAGCACAGCAGGCAGCGTCTGATAACGGAGGAAGTGAAGCGACAACTTTGCTGAACGGCGGAAGCGAAGAAACGACTCTGCTGAACAGCGGAAGCGAAGAAACGACTCTGTTGAACAGCGGAAGTGAAGAGACGACTCTGCTGAACAGCGGAAGCGAAGAAACGACTCTGTTGAACAGCGGAAGTGAAGAAACGACATTGCTCAACAGCAGAAACGGCGGCACAACGGCACAAAGAAATGCCGGATTCGGAGAAACAACTTTATTGACGCCGGAAATGGAAGCATCGTTTGTTCAGGCAAAGACAAATGAAAAACCGGAATGGAATTTCGTTATTAAAAAAGAAATTATGGAAATCCATACGAATGAGATCATTTAAAGAAAACAAAAAAGATATTAATCGATTTATCTTGCAGCAGAAAGAAGGAAACAGATTGAAACCAAGAACAGTAAAAAAAGGATTTCTCGGTGTGATGGGATTATTTCTCCTGTCTGCACTGACTCCGGCGCTGATTCCGTTTGCCGTTGACAAAAACGGCGATCTTACACAGATCGGATATGCGGCGGGGGCGTTGTTTTGGCTCGGTCTTCTGCTCGGGATCGCAGCATATTTGTTTTTGGCGAGAAAGGCGAAGCCTCTGACAGAACAGGCAGGAAAACGGAAACTTCCGTCAGTGATCTGCTTTTTCAGTAATACGCCTGCGATTGCGGCAGACGCAGTTATGATCGTGTCGATCGCAGCGACAATCTATTGTGCGCTTCATATCGAAGTGAATGATTTTCTGGCAATTACGGCGCTGGTATTTGCGCTTGCAGGGGTTTATGCACATTTTCTGTTTAACGGAAACGTGTATTTCTATATATGGAACAGCCGGAACAGACAGAGGAAGAGACAGACAAAAGAACGGCAAAACAAAGAAGAACAGGAAGGGATGAAAGCATGAAAAAGAAGCAAAAACTAAAAGAAAGGATATGTGCGCTCGTCCTTGCGCTGGCGATGGTACTGACTTGGGTACTGCCGGATGCAGGTATGACGGTTCAGGCGGCGGCTGGCGATGCAAAAAAAGTTACGCTGAAATTTAAAGATGCCGCAGAGGAAACACGCGGGATAGGCGCACTTACTTTGAAATTACAAAGTAATGATGATCCGAGCTATGAGAAGAAAAAGGAAATCGAGGTTAAAGCCGGAGAGACAAGTAAAGAAATTGAGTTAAAAGAAGGAGTAGAATATAACTACGAAGTAGAGAAAACCGGATATGAGACAACAAAAGATGGTCGGTTTACGGTTGAGGCGGAGAAAGCGGATATTGACATTCTGCTTACAATGTCAGAGATTACACTTTTGCCGACGACAGATTCAGTTAGTCTGAAAGTCGGAGAAACATATGATATATCAGTAACAAATCCGGTGCAAGAACTTGCTTATACATGGAGCACAACAGATGGGAATGTTGCATCTGTTGAAAACGGAAAGGTTACGGCAAAAGGCGAAGGCTCTGCGGATATCAGCGTTACAAACGGGGTGAAAACAAAAACAGTTTCCGTAAACGTGTCTAAAAATCAGATTAACGGTTTTAGTATGACGGTGAAAGAGCCAAGCGGAGACGATCAAAGTTCTGTTATATTGACAGCCAAAGGTCTTCCAGCCGATGTTTCAGGAAATGTAATATTTTATGATGTGACAGGCGGTCAAAAAACTTTGCTCTATAAAGCAGAAGCGGCAGCTACAGTCGAATATACATATGAGACAGACAGTCTTCTCGGCGCGAAACAGTTTGAAGCGTGTATAGCGGTAATGAAAAATATGAAGGCGCGACGGCAACAGCAACCGGAAGTTATGGGAAAACACAGGCAATTACGATAGACGGTGATGTTTCAAAAGAAGTGACTTACGGAACGGAGCACTGGAATGATGAAATCGTAATTGCTCTTGCCGATATTGAAAATACATTAAAAGGAAGAACGCTTGCGACAGAGGTTGCATTTGCACAGTCAGAAGACGCGCCGAATACAGGACTTGCTGAAAATGTAGCGGCCGTTCGCGTGGAAGCAGATCATACGATCCATGTAATTCCGAAAAATGCAGGAAAAGTAACAATTAAGATTAAAGCAGTCCCGGGAGAAGGAAACTTCTACAGAGAAGCAAGCGTAGATTATACGCTGACTGTAAAGAGGCAGGAAGTTTCGTTTGAGAATGTAACATGGAATAAAGCAAGTAAAGTATATGACGGAAATACTGGAATCGAACTTACGGGAACAGTAAATACTGAAAAAATCACAATCCCGAAAGAGAAAGCTGCGATTGCAGGATCAGATGTTGCAGTAAATGAGCAGAATGAAGCACAGCCACAGAACGTGACAGTTGCTGCCGGAATTTATTATATGACAGTAGAAGGCAACGGCACGGCAAACTATCAGTTAGTTGTAGAAGAAGGGCAAAATGTAGTTCAGAATGTCGCAACTATTACACATAGACCGTTGTATTTGACATCTGCAAATGCAGAGACAGTGTCGTTAGCTTATGGACAGAATTTAAAAACGGCGATAGAAGAAATGACGGGATTAGTTGCACTTTGCAATGGTAACGGAGCTGTAGAAGAAGTGCAAGGTGTGAATCCATCTGAGACAGGACTTGTGGGAAATGATCAAATAACAGTATTGCCGGGGGCGACAGCGCCGGAAACTCTGCATGTGAATGAGGCAGCTTATAAAGTAATCGTTCCGAATATTACAAATGAAAATAAAATCAGCGGAAACTATGAGTTTAAGTTTATTGAAGAGGATGATTATAAGGGAGATCTTAAAGTTACAAAACAGACTTTAAATAAAGAAGATCTTTTGAAAAAAATTGATCTTAAAGGAACGACAAACGGGATTTACGGCGTGAAAAATGGCGCTGACGAGCTGGAAAAAGTTTGGGTAAGCATCGGCGGAAAAGATGAACTCGGCGAGAAAAAGGGAACCCCTGTGCTGAAGATGAATGTAAAGGCTACACAATATTATGATGAAGTGTATATGAGTGTAGATAACGGAAATAGTTATGTAAACGTATCTGATGAGTCGGATGAGTCACAGAATATACTTGAACAGCTTAAACCTGAGGAAGGAATACAGGATAAAGTAGTTGAGAACGTAAAAGTTTATCTTAAGAACAGTGAAGATAAGAGTGGAAACACAGTTACGGAAGTAACAAATTTAACTGACTGGCTTCATATCGATAATGAAGCGCCGAGAGCTGTAATTAAAGATTATGATACGACAAAATATTCAGATGCTTTTGAAAGCTTGAGTTTCAATATGTTCAAAAACGAGATATATACGGCAGAAATCAGCGTTTCGGACACTTCGGGAGATTCTGTAGAAGGAAGCGGCCTGCATAACACGACTACGCAGAAGTATTGCGTATATGAAATGGGAACAGATGAAACGGCGTTAAAATTAGATAAAGATGCTGTGAAAAGTATTATTGAAAAGGTAGATAGCGGGCAAGAACAATCTTGGAGTAAATTGGAATTCGATAAAAACGGAAAAGACGAAATCACTGTCGGAAAAGCGAAAGATAAGGAAGCGGCAGAAAATAATTATCTGATTCTTGTTAAGACGATTGATAATACAGGAAATGAAGCCGTATATGCTTCAAACGGCATTGTAGTTGATGTGACATCGCCGAAAGTAGAATGTACTTTTGATACATCAAAAGACGGTGGTTATGTATCAGAAAAAGATGGAATTCTGTGTTATCAAGGAGATGCTAAATACGAGCTTAAGATTGAAGATCCAGAAGAATATTTCTCAAGTATTTCGAAACTGGAAGTAATAGTGAGCAAAGACGGTGAAACAATAACTCCGACCACGAAAGAATTTGATGCAGACGAAACATATGAAGATTCATATATCATTGAATGGCCGACATCGGAATCAGGTTTCAGTTACGAAGAATTAAAAAATAAGTCTTCCATAGTGGTTAAAGGCGTTGTTTCGGCAAATAAAGGAACAATAAATGGAGTGGGAACGAATAAGTCTAAGATAAAGATTAAGGCATATGATACAGCCGGAAATGTATCTGAGACGATTGAGCAACAGTTAGCATTTGATACAAAGGCTCCGGAAATTTCTGTAAGCTTTGAAAATAAGAATGGTGATCCGATAACTCAGAAAGATGAGTTTTCATATTATCAAGACACGACTGTAATGGTGATTAAATACACAGATAGAAATTTCCCAGTTGGCGAAGAGTATAAAGACAACCTATACTTTATACTGAAGAGAGAGGAAGACGATCAAGAGCGGAAAGTGATGCTCGAAGGACTGGAAAAAGAAGGAATTACTTATGAGATAGAGGATGAAGAGGGCAAGAATTCTTTTGAAAATTATACGGATAATAGAGTCGTTACAGTAAAACTTACATTTGATGATCAGGATAAATACGAAATCAAACCATATTGTGTAGATATGTTTGGTAATGAGGGGAAAACAAAAGAAACTTATAAATTTGCAGTTGACACCGAAGCGCCGGTAATCGAGTACACATATGAATATTTAGATGCAGACAAAAAGTGGAAGCCGCTTAATGATGAAAATGCTGTTAAGTTGAAAAATGCTCCGATTCGAGTGAACGTGACGGTAACAGATCACTTCTTTAGTTTAAAGGATAATTTTGTCTTTGAAGAAAAAGACGGTAAAAAGGAAAACACGCAGGTAAATACAACGCTTACCGCAAAAGAGGCAGTAGGAAAGATACCGAATTATCAGGAACAGGCGGACACTTGGACAGCTGCTTCGTCAGATGACCACCCGGTTGGTTGGACTCATAATGGCGATGAGCATCGCATCGGTTTTGTGTTTGAGAATGATGCAAACTATACGTTTAAACTGGACTATACGGACTTGTCAGGCAGAAGCAAAAACACAGGAGATCTGAAATTTACGGTAGATAAAACGTCTCCGTCGGGAAAGATTCTCGTAGATGGTACAGAAAACTGGTATGCAGAATTTTGGAATACGATTACGTTTAATATTTTCAAGGACGACAATTATAATGTGAAAGTGACGGGAGCAGATATAACGTCCGGTGTGAAGACGATCGAGTATTATACAACGAAAGACGCGATTAAAAGTGCAGATGAAGTAAAAAAGATCACAGATTGGAAAAAGTTGGCTGATTCGGGAGAGTGGAATCGTGATAGCGAAAAGGATGATAATATAAATAATAAGTCGTTCACAATGACAGAAGAACAGCAGTTTTTGACATATGCGAAGATTACAGACTATGCCGGAAATGTTACTTATCTGTATCCGAAGGAAATAGCGGTGTTAGACAGAACGTGGGCAGAGCCGAAGATTACGATTACAGCGGCTGAACCGTTATACGGAATTTACAATAAGGATGTTCCGTTCAGCATTAACGTAGAAGATCCGGAAAGCGGAGAGACATACTCAGGACTGAAAGAAGTTTATTACGAGGTGCGCAAAGACGGTGCGGTGACACAGTCAGGAAATTATAATAAGGAATTAGAGATTGATTATAGTAAAAATAATCAGGAAAGCGCGCAGAAAGCAGGTTTGACAATATTAGACGGGCGCGTGCAGTCGCTTGTGAAAAATGAAACAGTGACGGCAAGTTTAAATAACAGCAATGATGTTGAGATTTATGTAAAAGTTGTTGATAATGCAGGACATGAAACAGAGGCGACGAAAGATCTTAAGATCGACATCACTCACCCGACAATCGCCGTAACGTACGACTTGAACACACCTCTCAACGAGAGATACTACAAAGACGTAAGAACGGCAACGGTTGTTGTGACAGAGAGAAACTTTGACGAGTCCGCAGTTCGTTTCAACATCACGAACACAGACGGCACACAGCCGGCGATCAGCGGATGGACACACAGTGCGAACGCAGGAGTATCTGACGATGCGACACATACATGTCAGGTAACGTTTGCGGCAGACGGAGATTACACATTTACGCTTGAGACGACAGACCTTGCAGGAAATGCATCAAGCTACAATCGTGTAGACGACTTTACAATCGACCGGACAGTTCCGACGATCCAAGTGTCTTACGACAACAACAGCGCGGCTACACCGGGATATTTCAATGCGAACAGAACGGCGACAGTTACAGTCAACGAGCATAACTTTAACGCAGCGGAAGTCAACGCACAGATCACGGCAGCTTTGCAGGGAAGCGGCGTGGCAGCTCCGGGACTTGGCGGATGGAGCACAAACGGAGACGTGCATACGGCAAGCGTAACATTCTCTGCAGACGCAGATTATACGTTTGATGTTGATTACACAGACCTTGCAGGAAATGCAGCGGCAGATTACACACAGGATAAATTTACGGTAGATAAGACAGATCCGGAAGTGAGTTCTTCGATATCGAAGATAAATCGGCAAATAACGGAACAGTTGCTCCCGGTGTGAAATACAGTGATGTAAACTACATGGAAAGCGGCGTTGATATTACGATCAAAGGCGCGAAACATGACAAGACAGAATTAAGCGGAAACCGTACAAATATCGCAAACGGCGAGAGCATCAAGATGGAAGATTTCAAACATGATGAAGAGACGGATGACGTTTACACTATGACGGCGGTTATTAAAGACAAAGCCGGAAATGAAACGGAAAAAGAGGTTATGTTCTCAGTTAACCGTTTCGGATCAAACTATATTTTCTCTGAGACAACGGAGAAGTTCCTTGATGATGTATATGCGAACAAACCGAAAGATCTTGTTGTTACAGAGGTGAACGTAGATTCACTTGTGTTCAACGGTATCTCTTACGGATTGGACGGAACGAAGAAAGAACTGAAAGCAGGCAGCGATTATACAGTAAAACAAAGCGGCGGCGAAGGTTCATGGAAAGAATATACATACACGATCAAAAAAGAAAACTTTGAAAAAGAAGGCCGCTACAGTGTTACGATCGACTCGGAAGACAAGGCGACAAATAAGATGAACAACAAAGTAAAAGAGTGCAACATCGACTTTGTAATCGATAAGACGCCTCCGACAGTTGTTATCACAGGTATCGAGGAGTCAAGCTATCGTGCAGACGAGAGAGAAATGACGATCAACCTGTCAGACAATACGGCAGTTAAGTGCGTGGATGTGATCATCGACGGAAAATCAGTTGCAACTTATGCACAGAAAGAGATTGAAAAGGCAGGCGGAAAGATCAGTTACATGATTGAAGGTGCGTCAGAACCGCAGAAGATCGAAGCAGCAGCGCTTGATATGGCGGGAAATGAAACGACTTCGGAAATGCACAAAGTGCTTGTTACATCAAGTGTATGGATTCAGTATACCAACAATACACCGCTTCTTATCGGATCGATCCTCGGAATCGTTCTCGTAGCAGGCGGACTGATCTGGTTCTTTGTGATCAGAAAAAAGAAAGAAGAAAGCAAATAAAAAGTCTGAAGCTGATAAAAATACGGCAGAAATAAGAAAAGGCTGAAAAGGAGGCGGCTGTCTGAACAAACGGATTCGGACAGCCGCCTTTCGTCTTTATGAGGAAAGAAGTTATGTTGCAAAGCGGAGATATTATAAGCGGAATGTATCAGGTGATACGAGAGATCGGAACAGGCGGCATGGGAGTGATCTATATCGGGTATCATCTTCATCTTCAAAAACAGATCGTAATAAAGAAAATAAAAGAAACGTGCGTGGACCGTGTAAATGTAAGAGGTGAAGCCGATATCTTAAAACAGCTTAGACATACATATCTGCCGCAGGTTTATGATTTTCTGGAAGTAGGAAACGACGTATATACAGTGATGGATTATATCCCAGGGGAAAATCTGCAGTATTATATCGACCATAATTATACATTTCCGGAAGAGACGATTCTGTTGTGGATGCGTGAGTTATGTGAGGTTTTGGACTATCTTCATACGAGAAAACCACGAATCCTTCACAGCGACATTAAGCCGGCAAATATTATGGTGACGCCGGAAGGGGACATTTGCCTTATTGATTTTAATATTTCATTGGACGGGTCGGTAACACAGGAAGTACAGGGACTGAGCAGACGGTATGCATCTCCGGAACAATTCCGATGTGCGATGGACAAAATGTACGGCAGGAAAAGCAGTGAAACACTGGATGAGAGAATGGACATTTACAGTCTGGGGGCGGTCTTTTACCGAATGATGAGCGGGTATCTGCCTGATGCTCAAAACGGTGTTCCGTATGCGCTGTCACAGATTGATATTCCGTATGCGGACGGCTTGAAACGGATCGTCGATAAAGCGATGGATCGGGACGTTTCAAGAAGATTTCGGACGGCAAAACAGATGGAAGAAGCTCTTTCGCATATGGAAAAATACGATCCGAAGTACCGCCGTCTGACGAACTTGCAGATATTGACCGCGACTGCGTGGGGATTTTGTATTCTGGCAGGAATCTTTCTTATTGCGTCAGGTGTGCGTCAGCGGGGGAAAGAGCTGTGGCAGCAGGAATATCAAGAGTTTTACGCCGTTGTGGGATCAGGGGATTCCGAAAATATAATAAGAGAAGGAACAGAACTTCTGAACAATTCTTCTTTGCAAGGTTATATGAAAAGGAATAAGGAGCAGAAGGCGGAGGTACTTCATGCTGTAGGGGACGGATATTTCTATAGTGAACAATACGACACGGCGGGAAAGTATTATGAGGAAGCTTTGTCGTGCGACAGTAGGAACTCTTTATATGTGAGAGATTATATGACTGCAATGGCAAGAAACGGAAGTCCGGTCGATGTATGGACGATACAAAGTGAATATCCGGAAGCGGCGATCGATGAGGCAGCTACTGTATTTGTTCAGGCGCAGTCAATGTATGCAAAAGGCGATCAAAAGAGCGCGGTTTCTTTATGCGAAGAAGCGCTTGGAAAAAGTATGGATGCAGAGTTGAATGCACAAATTTATCTGCTGGAAGCAGAATTATATCTTGAGCAGGGGGATATAAACTCTGCGGCAGATGCGGCGGCACAAGCAGTGAAACTAGATGAAAGCAGCAATGTTCTTAGAAAAGCGGCAGTGACGGCATATCAGGCAGGAAACGAAGAGAGGATAGGAACGGTCAAAAATCAGTGGTACAGGCAGGCTCTTGCATATTATGAGATGCTCTGTCAAAAAAACGATCCGTCATATGAGGATCGTTTGGGAAGGGCGCTTCTTCTTCGAGTTCTCGGAAAATATAGAGACAGTACGGATGTGCTGGAAGAGATGAAAATAGATTATCCGAAAGACTATAAAGTTCAGATGTGGATCTGTTACAACTATTTGGACGAGGCGTCGGAAGAAGGAACGTATTCAAATGTGTCAGGCGATCTGAAATTTACTTATCATTCTTGCAGAAATTTATATGAGAACAGAGCAGATCGATCGGAAGAAGATCCTGATATGGAAATGCTGGAAGAGACAATGAAAGAACTTGAATAATCGGAAGTGAGATGTGAAGCAGCACGAAGATTGAAGATAGAAAATAAAAGACAGAATCAGGATGCAGACAAGAAGAGAGTGCGAAACGGAGGGAATGAAGATGAGCGGGATCATGATATGTGTGACAGGCGTTGTAGTGATCGTGGCCGCGTCGTTGGCAGCAGGAAGCGTATTATATTTGCTTCAAAGAAAAAAGGAGAAACTAAAAAGTGAACAAATCAACTTGTAAATAGCGGAAAAGATAACGAGTAAATGATAGATAAACGGACGTGAAAAATAAAATAGGGGCGTTTACGAAACGTCTCGGTAAAACAAGAAAGAGAGGAGAAGGAGCAGTGGGAGAAAAAGGAAAAAAGAAAAGCCGGATTCTGCTGATCGTCTGCGGTCTGCTTCTTTTGGCAGGGGCGATTATCGGGATCGTGATGTTTCGGATGCAGGCAGGAGCGAGCGCGTATAACGAATCAATAAAAACAGCGGAAAAATATGCGGACAGCGGAGAGTATGAACTGGCGGTGCTTACATATGAAAATGCGATCAAAGACCGACCGAAAGAAGAAGAAGGATATCTCGGACTGGCAGATGTGTATTTGAAGAGAGGGGAAAGCTCCGCTGCAAAAGTTTTGCTTCAGCGAGGCTACATGCATACGAATTCTTCAAAGATCCAGTATATGTTAAGCGGGATTAAGGACGGTTCGCTTTTGGCGGAATTTGACGATTCAGAAACAAAGAAAGAGACAATGCAGTCATTTGGCGTTTTTTCTTTTAATACTGCATTTCTTCAGAAGCTGGAAAATTATGACTATACGGACTACTGCGATCAGTTCGGCTCATATCCGCAGATCGTAAAGACCGGAAAGGGAGAAGTAGAAGTCGTACATAAAGATCTGGCGGGAACATGCTGTTATTCAAACACGAAAGAGCATGACGATATTGTAAATGTAAAGACAGACAAACCGGCGAAGGACGGAATGCCGGAAATCGTGCGTTAGATTCGATTTCGCAGTTGTTCAGAAATTTCCCGGGAAGGCAAGCCTTGCAGAACTGAACGCAATCTCCAGTTCCAAAGTAGCGCCGATCACAGACGAGGAACGAGTTTATGTGGAACTCTCTACAGGAAGCCTCCTGATCCGTGTTGAGACGGATGCGTCGGGAAACATTATTTCCGATAAAGCGTGGAATGAAATTATTTTGAAAGAGGCAAACGAAAACCGCTCGGAAAACGGAACGCTGAACGGCGTTGTGATCGATGCTATGACAGGAGAAGGCGTTCCGGCGGCGAAGCTTGAATTTAAAGCGAAAGAAAACGCTGAAAATTCTACTCATGTTACGTCGGGAAAAGACGGATCGTTCTCGATCGAACTGGCGGCAGACGTGTACGAAGTGACGATCAGCGCGGACGGGTATGTGGATGAAACGTTCGAGTTTGAGATGGAGAAAGATAAAAATTACAGCGGAGAGCAGTTTACGATTTCACCGGAGCTGGCGGCGGGCAGCGCGCGTATCGTATTGGAATGGAACGCACAGCATCAGGATCTCGACTCGTATCTGTGGGGAAATACGGATAAAGGAGATGACTTGTACGTGAACTTCAGGAAACGGACATGCGAAGGAAGAGACGGGCTTCTGGCAGAACTTGATGTGGATGACACAAACGGATACGGACCGGAGACGATCACGCTGAACGACCTGAACGGCGTTTATACATACTCTGTCGTTGACTACAGAACGACGGGAACTTTGCAGCAGTACGGCGCAACGGTGAAAGTATATCTTCCGGGCAAGAGCGCTCCGACAGTGATCACACTTGACCCGAATGCAGGCGTTGAAAATGTATGGGAAGTATTTGAGCTTGACCACGGAGAACTGAAAATACTGAACCGCGCTCCGGCGGAGGAAAATTTGCGTCCGGGTTCAAAATAAACCAGACGAAGATGAGAGCAGGAAGATGAGAGCAGGAAAATGAGAGATGGAATGATTACGGAAGAACAGTGTGGAGAGAACTTTGCTTATATTTTAGAAGATAAGACAGATTTTTTGATAACAGAATATAAAATGATGCACGGTCAAGAAGCAGATTTTCTATTGAAGTGTGTGAAGATGCTGTATAACGGCAAGACAGAACTGTATTACGATACGAAATCCTGTCTGCCGCTTGCGATCCAGTCAGGGGCGGAAGATACAGAAGGGATGCTTTCTGTTTTGGGAAATATTCTGCATGAAGTCAGAAGGGTGACAGAAAACGGATTTCTTTCGCTTTTGAAACTGGATATTTCGGCAGATAAGATATGGGTCGATCCTGCAACGCGAAAAAATCAGGTTCGTATATCTTCCTGTGGCGGAGAGACTTCATAAAGATGTAGTGGAATTTGAGGAGCATCTAAGGGAGAACTGAAGAAAACTGTAGAAAAACGTTCGGATAAAGACGATAAGAGGTTTGCGGATTTCTTTCAGATCATCGGACGTCCCGGTTACAGCAGTGAAGATTCGGATGTGGAAAAGTGCGGATCAGTAGATGAAACAAGTACACCTTATAGTTTGAATAGAAATGAAAAAGTTTCTTCACAGAGAGGAGATCAGACTTGTACACTTGTGTCGCTGACAGCAGGCAGTCCGATCCGTCTGACTGTAACGAAACAAGAGTATGTGATCGGAAAGAGTACGGAGCAAGCGGACGGCGTTGCCGGATTCAGCAAGATGATCAGCAGAAGGCACTGTAAGATCGTAAAAAGGGGATCCGGGTATGCGGTTGTAGATCTGAATAGTTCAAACGGAACATACTTGAATGGGATGCAGCTTTTTCCGGGCAGAGAATATCCGGTGAAAAACGGAGATATTATACGAATGGCGATCAGCGATTTCCAGATCGTGATGGAATAGAGGTGACAGAGAAATATGGCAAGACCGAGAGTGATTGTGGCGGATACAGATGAAAGCTATGTAATTCCGCTACAAAAGAAATTTGCAGAGCTGTTCGCGGATAAGATCGACTTGGAGATCATTACGGATAAAGATTATTTTAATCAGTTATTTTCACTTTCGCAGCATGCGGACATTCTGCTTGTGTCGGATACGCTTTATAACAGCGGGCTGAAAAAACATGATATCCGGCATTTGATGATATTGTCGGAACATTACGAACCCGGACAGACGGACGAACTCGACATTTGCCGCTTGTTTAAATATACAAGTGTGCGGGAGATTTTTAATGAAATTACAGGCAGATGCAAGGATACGCTTTATGCCGAACAGGATGCCGGAAAAGAAACAAAGATCATATTGATCACCTCGGCGTCAGGCGGAGTCGGGAAAACGAGTGTTGCATTCGGCTTGTGTCGTTGTCTGGAACGTAATTATAAGAAAACACTGTATGTGAATGCGGATCGGCTTCAGTCGTTTCAGTGGATGCTGGAAAACGGCGAGCCGATCAGAGATGCTTCGGTTTATGCGGGTCTGTCGGGGAATCTTGGCAATGTTTATCGGATCGTACGGCATGTCATACGAAAGGAAGGTTTCAGTTATCTTCCGCCGTTTAAAGCGGCGCTTATGTCGTTGGGTATCCCATACCGCGTGTTTGCACTATTAGCAGAAGCAGCCCGCAAAGAGCAGGAATACGATTACATCGTTATCGATGCAGACAGTGTGTTTGACGAGGAAAAAGCGGCTCTTATGCAGCTTGCGGATAAAATATTGATCGTGACAAAACAGACGGAATATGCGGTGAAGGCAACGAATGAGCTGATCCAAAATGTAAATCGGAACAATAGTGATAAATATATATTTCTTTGTAATGATTTTAAGAAAGAGGAAGAAAATGCATTGCTGCTTCCGACAGCGGCGCATCGATTTACGGTGAGCGAATATATCGAACATCTTCCGGCGTATGAAATGAAAGGATCGGGACTGCCTGTCCAGACGCCGGGATTGCAGAAAGCGGCATTTTTGATCATGTAAAAAGAAAAATCAATACAAAGACGATATGAGTGCAGGTGGTGAGAGAAGATGGAAACGGCGATTATTATTTTTCATATTCATAAGGAACATCGGACGGTAGATTTAGAAGTTCCGCTGGATCTGACGGCAAAAGAACTGGCGGCGGCGCTTAACGAGGCGTATGGTCTGGGCGTCGATCTGTCAGATATAAATAATTGTTATCTAAAGGCGCAGAATCCGATCATGCTGCTCAAAGGCAACAGAACGTTAAAAGAATTCGGAGTAAGAAACGGAACGATCATAAGCATGGCAGAGTAAGGCGCAAAAGAGAAGAATCTTATCAGATAAGTCTGCCGGCGGCAAAGGCAGCGGCAGATAAGGAGCGGGAAACGGCAGAGGAAAGATATGGAGAACAGATATAAGATTATACTTTCGGGAAATCAGATTTATAAAGAAGCAGAACTTCCGGCTGATATGGAACGGGTTACGGTAGGAACGGGAATCGACTGTACGGTGCGTTTGAGAAGAGATCTGTTTTTTGAATCGATACAGATTGAATTTGTGAAAGAAAGCGGTGGATGGAGAGCGACATGTTCGGACAACATTTATTTTACGGAAGGCGATATCCGAAAATATATGACGCGGAAAGTGATCCACGGAGATACTTTGGAAGTCAGGTATCAGGAATCAGAAGGACTTGTATTTAGAATTGATTTTCAGATCGATTTTGACAGCGGATCGCATCGCTGTGAGCGGATGATCAATTTGGACAGGTATCAGACGATTTCAATCGGAAACAACTCAGCATATGAAATTGCACTATCAGGCGTTTATGCAAAGAGAGAATTTGTCCGGCTGACGCGGGGACAAGGCGGCTGGACGCTTGAAGTTATGAACAGTGAGTACGGAGTATATCACAACGGGAAGAAGACAGAACAAAAAGAATGGATCAAAGACGGGGATTTCTTTTCCGTTGCAGATTATTACTTTTTCTTAAAAGGGAACGCACTGTGGGCGGAGATCAGAAGCGATCTGACAGTGAACGGACTTGGTTTCGGGGATTATCCGGAAAGAAACGGGTATCCGAGATTTTCGAGAAATACACGGCTGAAAACGGTGATATGTGAGGACAAGATCGAGATTTTAGATCCGCCTTCAAAGCCGCAGAAACCGAAAAGTAATTTATTTATGAAATTATTTCCGTCCTTCGGAATGCTGATCGCGGCAGGCGCGATGGCGTTCATGGGAGGAACGATGATTATTTTTTCTCTTATATCATGTACGATCGCGATCATAACAGCGGTAGTCGGTGTGATGGAGGGAAAGAAAGAGTTTCGGGAAAAGACGGCGAACCGGATCGAAGTATATCAGAAATATATTGCGTCAAAACGTCAGGAAATCGAAGAGTGCAGAAATAGAGAATGGACAGAACGTAATGAAATCTATATTCCGGCAGAGCAGGAGATTCAGCAGGTGGAAACATTTTCTCCGGATCTGTTTGACCGGACGCCGCAGGATGAAGATTTTCTTTGTGTCCGTCTCGGAAGCGGTCCGATCGAGTCTGCCCGTCAGGTAAATTACAAGAAACAGGAGAAGCTGGAAATTGAAGACGATTTAAGTCTTCTTCCTGAGCAGACGGCGAGTTTTTATAAAGAACTTCAAAATGCGCCGGTCATATGTGATCTGAAAAATGTAAATGCAGTCGGCATTACAGGAGAAGAGGCAGATCGGTTTGAACTTTTGAAACTGATCGTTACAGATGTGGCGCTTCGTCATTTTGCGGCAGATGTAAAATTGTTTTTCGTGGCGGAAAAAGAACATGCCGGACGGATGCACTTGTTCCGTTTTCTTCCGGGAGCGTACTGCGTACAGACAGATACGAGAGGAATTGTAACAGACGATGAGAGCAAGACGCTTATTTTTGAGTATTTGTACAAAGAGCTGACAATGAGAGCACAGGAGAAGAGATCGTATCCGCATCTGCTCATCTTTTTCTATGACGAATACGGATATAAGAAGCATCCGATCTCACAGTTTACAGAAAAAGGAAAAGATCTGGGAGTCACTTTTTTGTTTTTCGGACAGACACGCGCGGACATTCCGGTAGGATGCGACTATGTCGTACAGTTGTCCGGCGGTTACAGAGGCGTTTTGATCAACGCAGCGGAGAAATCAAAGACAGTACCGTTTGTATCTTCTCAGATCAGCGACACTTTGGCAGTACGCATTGTCAGGACGTTAGCTCCGGTTTGTACGGATGAAGTTTCATTGGAAGGTGAACTGATAAAAAATATATCAATGTTTAAGATGCTGAATATTTTGTCTGTGGAAGATCTTGATCTCAAAGCAAGATGGTCTGCGTCTAAAGTTACGAAGTCAATGGCAGCTCCGGTCGGAGTCTCAAAGACAGGGATCGTTATGCTTGACCTTCATGACAAAGCTCATGGTCCGCACGGTCTTGTTGCGGGAACGACAGGATCTGGAAAATCAGAGATATTGCAGACGTATATCCTTTCGATGGCAACGCTCTATCATCCTTACGAAGCGGCGTTTGTCATCATTGACTTCAAGGGCGGAGGTATGGTGAATCAGTTCGCGCAGCTGCCCCATCTGCTTGGCGCGATCACAAATATTGATGGGAATGCCATCAATCGGTCGCTTAAGTCGATCAAAGCAGAATTGCAGAAGAGACAGAAATATTTCGCACAGGCGGACGTCAACCATATCGATAAATATATCCGAAAATATAAAGCGGGCGAAGTAAGCGAACCGCTTCCGCATCTGATCATCATTGTAGATGAATTTGCAGAGCTGAAAGCGGAACAGCCGGAATTTATGAAAGAGCTGATCTCGGCAGCGCGTATCGGAAGAAGTCTTGGAGTACATCTGATTCTGGCGACTCAAAAACCTGCAGGTCAGGTCAATGAACAGATATGGAGTAACTCCCGTTTTAAACTCTGTCTGAAAGTGCAGAGCAAAGAAGACAGTAACGAAGTGCTGAAATCTCCTCTTGCCGCAGAAATCAAAGAACCCGGACGAGCTTATCTGCAAGTAGGAAACAATGAGATATTTGAATTGTTCCAGTCGGCATACAGCGGAGTGCCGGAAAGAGAAGACGAAGGAACAGGAAAAGCATTTACGATATATGAAGTTCCGGACGGCGGGAAAAAAGTTCCGGTTTATGTAAAGAAAAAGAACAAAGGACAGGAAGGGATGAACAATCAGCTTGAGGCGATCGTTTCTTATGTGTCCGAATATTTCCGTTCGATTCAAATACCGCAGCTTCCCGATATCTGTCTGCCTCCGCTTAGAGAGTGTATCGAATTCCCGCCGGTATCAAAAGAGGCAGTACAAGAGCAGAAAAAAGAAGTCGGATTTTATGCGTGGATCGGCGTTTATGACGATCCCGATCACCAGAATCAGGATCAGTATGCAGTGAATTTAAGCGCGGCAAATATGATCATTATCGGTTCGGCGCAGACCGGAAAGACGACGATTCTGCAAAATGTGATCCGAAGTCTTTCGGAACAGTATACGCCGGATGAGGTGGCGATCTACATTATAGACTTTGCGTCTATGGTATTGAAAAACTTTGAGACGCTCAATCATGTAGGCGGCGTTGTCAGTTCCTCCGAAGATGAGAAACTGAAAAATCTGTTTAAAATGCTTTGGGAAGAGATGGAAACTCGAAAAGAGAAACTATTATCTGTCGGAGTAAGCTCATTTGTTGCGTACAAAGAGGCGGGGCGCACCGATATGAAGCAGATTGTTCTTATTATAGATAATCTTACTGCGCTGAAAGAATTGTATTTTCAAGATGATGACGAACTGCTGAATCTGTGTCGGGAAGGAATTACAGTCGGAATTTCTATTGTGATCGCGAATGCACAGACGGCAGGGATCGGATACAAATATTTGTCGTCTTTTTCTAACAGGATCGCGTTATTCTGCAATGACGGAAACGAATACTCTGCGATTTTTGAACATTGTAACAGGAGACTTGAGCATCTTCCGGGAAGATGTTTCGCAGAAGTGGATAAACAGATACTTGAATGTCAGGCGTATCTGCCGTTTGCAGGAGAAAAAGAATTTGAAAGAGCGGAAGCAATCCGCGGATATATCGAAAAACGAAACGGAGAATGTACTGAGGTGGCTCGGAAGATCCCGTTGATCCCGCCTGTTTTGAGCATGAATTATATGGCACAGCAGTTTGGAAATATGATGCGCGGACATTTCGACCTGGCGGCAGGATTAAATTACGAAGATGTGATGCCGTATATGCTTCGTATGTCTTCGATTGGTGTATTGGCGGTTGTCGGAAGAGAGGGCAGCGGACGCTATAACTGGATAAAATATGTGGCGGATATGCTGGAATTGATGTATCCGGGCAGATCAAAAGTTTATATTTCGGACGGAATCGGGAAGAAGCTTGCTTCCATGAAAGAAAAAAGAAATGTCGTTCGTTACAGCATGATCGCGGAAGATATCGTTTCTTATCTGAAAGAGATCGAAGAAGAACTGCAAAGCAGATATGAACTTCTTGCAAAAGGGATCGAAAGCGATCCGGCAGAAGCAGATTACATGCTTCTTATTATCGATAATCCTGATGCGATCGAGCAGATCAGCAATAGTAAAGAGGCGCTTGCATCGTATAAAAATATTATCGGACGCTACCGGAACATGAATGTAGGCGTGATATATCGGCAATCGAAAATGCGCCGATCCCATACAGCGCGCCGGAGGTGATCAAAGGCATCCGGGACGGAAGACATCTGATGTATTTCGGAGATATTTCAGAATTGAAGATTTACGATATGCCGCTCGCCGTGACAAGAAAGTTCAAAAAACCGATCGAGACAGGCGACGGATATTACATAAAAGAAAATGAGTGTATTAAATTGAAGACCCCGTTCATTGCGGGAGAGTAGGATATATATCCGGAAGACCGGTATATATAAATAAAAAAATTTTATAGGAGGTAGCAATTATGGCTAGTCAAATCAGAATTTCACCGGATCAGATGAGAGAAAGGGCAAATTCGTACCAAACAGAATCAGGGAATGTCAGCGAGATGATCGGAAGATTAGATTCGTTACTTCAGTCTCTTTTAGGAGAATGGGAAGGATCGGCAAGCGAGGCTTACAGAGAACGTTATGAAAGTCTGCGGCCGGCGTTTACGCAG
>ENA-OQCE01000162-OQCE01000162.1-human-gut-metagenome-genome-assembly--contig:-NODE-162-length-31268-cov-2.577213_pt1 | contig 31268 bp, 37 predicted proteins | sample MGYA00242495_ERZ504572 | MGnify/ENA primary metagenome ERZ504572 (study PRJEB26092, sample SAMD00036228) | human gut metagenome | host: Homo sapiens | study: EMG produced TPA metagenomics assembly of... | reverse complement strand
TTCCTTTAGGTGTTTTTACCCACTTACCTTGACGATAAAGTTCTACACACATCAGCTTAAATTCAGTCGTATAACGCAAAATGTACCCTCCTTACTGGGTGTCCAGTAAAGAGGGTACATTTCAAAAAGCGAAAAGTCGCTTCTTTTCACGGTCTTTTCTGCGCTTAGGGGAAAAGATAGCTTGTCATGGAGATGCTGCCCAGGTTGCGGATGTGGTTAAAGACTTCCGGTGTTTCCCCTTTGGATGCCCCTAAAAGATACAGAAGGGGCAAAAAATGGTCCGGCGTGGGTGCCGCGTAGGAAGCAAGGGGGTGGTCCCGATAGGCGAGAACTGCTTCATCATCGCGTTCCTGGACCTTTTCCGTAATAAAGGCGTCGAATTCGTCCGCCTCTTTGGAACCGTGGGGGTTATTCCAGTCCGTCTGCATCAGGTTATGGACGATGTTTCCGCTTCCTGCGACGACAATGCCTTCCTCCCGCAGGGCGGCCAGTTTTTCTCCAAAGGCGTACTGATCATGAGGGGAAAGGGTCCCATCGACACTGAGGGGAACAACCGGAAGTGATGCATCAGGGAACATATGGACGAAAAGCGTCCATACCCCGTGGTCGATGCCCCAGTCTTCCGTCATGACGGCCCCTGTAAGATCATGGATGCGGCGGGCTGTCTGCGGGTCGCCCAAAGCTGGATAGCTGACTTCATAAAGGGCTTGGGGGAACCCGTACATATCGTAGATCTGTTCCGGTTTTTGCGCGGCGTTGACGTAGCTGCCTCGGCTGTACCAATGGGCGGAAACGACGGCAATCGCTTTGGGCCGGCCATAGTCCGTGATGATCCTTTTGCCTAGTTCAGTCAAGGTTTTTGTCATTTCATTATGATCCAAAGCCAACATGGGACTGCCGTGGCCAATAAATAATGCAGGCATTCTTTTCATAGGGGAGACCTCCTTTATCATTTCGATAAAACGCTATTTTTTGAACTTGCTCTGATTATAATCCCGCTCTATAATGAAAACAAGAACGGTTTCTTGACTGACTTAGTATGAATTGCTTGACCTTTGGGAGGAAATGCCATGGAACACGATGATTTTGGGGTCTGTCCCTTTGTGACTGCCCAGCGGCTCCTGCAGGGCAAATGGGCCATTATCCTGCTCCATCAGCTCTATGATGGAACAAAACGCTTTGGCGAGCTGGAACGAGCAACGGGCATTACCCACGCAACCCTTGCTTCTCAGTTAAAGGCCCTGGAAAAGGACGGTCTTATTACGCGTCATGTCTATGCCGAGGTCCCGCCCCGAGTGGAGTACACTCTCACGGATATGGGCCGCCGTTTTGGCCCCGTGCTTAGCAGTATCGAGACCTGGGGAAATGAATACATCGCCTATTTGAGGACGCAAAAATAGAGGAGCCGGACACCGGCGTTTTTGAAGCGAAAAGTGTTCCTTGTGGTATAATGATAACAGTATACTTTACTGTATGGGGGTTATTTTCATGGATTATAAAGAACTTGTTGAAAATGCACGGAAATGCCTTGGCAAATGCCATGGCTGCCCAATCTGCAATGGCGTTGCCTGCCGCAATACCATCCTGGACCTGGCGCGAAGGGGGTAGGGGACACAGCCATCCGCAATTATCAGGCTTGGCAGACAGTCCGCGTCGTCATGGATACGCTGTGCGAAAAAAGGGAAACGGATACCCGTCTGTCCCTGTTTGGACATTCTTTTGCCTATCCTTTTTTTGCCGGTCCTGTTGGTGCGGTTGCCATGCACTACAGTGATAAATATAATGATGTGACCTATAACGCCCAGCTCGTCCCGGGCTGTGCTGAGTCAGGTATCCTTGCTTTTACGGGCGACGGCATGGACGCGGAAGTCATGCGCGGGGCCACGGACGCATCAAGGACTGCAAGTGTGGGCATTCCGACGGTGAAACCTTGGAACATGCAGATGATCAGGGAAAAAATGGACCTTGTCAAGGCTTCGGGAGCCCTTGCGGTTGCTATGGACGTAGATGCAGCTGGCCTTCCCTTCCTTAAAAAATTTGTGCCGCCTGCTGGCAGCAAATCGGTGGAAGAAATGAAAGAAATCATCGCCCTCACGGACGTGCCTTTCATCGTCAAGGGCATCATGAGCGTCAAAGGAGCCGTCAAGGCCGCCCAAGCGGGCGCTGCGGCTATCGTCGTTTCCAACCACGGGGGACGCGTCCTGGACCAGAGCCCTGCTACGGCCGAAGTCCTGCCGGAAATCGCGGCTGCTGTGGGCGGCAAGGTCAAAATCTTTGTTGACGGCGGGATCCGTACCGGCGTTGATGTTTTCAAGGCTCTTGCCCTGGGCGCCGATGCCGTCCTTATTGCCAGACCTTTTGTCAATGCTGTTTATGGCGGCGGCAAGGAAGGCGTACGCTGCCTTGTTGATAAATTGGGGGCTGAACTCAAGGATACGATGGAAATGTGCGGGGCAGCTACGCTCCGTGAAATTACGGGCGAGATGATTCGGAGGTAACCTTCTTTGCTGAAAGGAAAACATTTTTCTCCTAATCAAGTGGTTGCCCTGACGTTTTTGGGGCTGATCCTTGCAGGCGCTTTCCTTTTGATGCTGCCCATTTCCCATAGGGATGGGATGTGGATGCCTTTTCTTGATGCCTTATTTACTGCGACTTCTGCTTCCTGTGTCACAGGTCTTGTTGTCTGTGATACAGGAAAGGTTTTTTCTCTTTTTGGTCAGTTGGTCATCATTGGTCTCATTCAATTGGGCGGACTGGGCCTAATGCTTTTTGCCACGCTTTTTTCCGTTGCCCTGGGGCGGCGCATCAATCTTCAGGACCGCATGCTGATCCAGCCTCACTCAACCAGAATGATATGAGCGGCGTGGTCCGCATGAGCCTGCGCGTGGCCAAATATACGGCTGTTGTGGAAGGGGTCCTTGGAACGGCCCTGGCCCTGCGTTTTTATCAGCAGTTTGGCCTCAAGGGCATCTATTATGGGTATTGGCATGCCATTTCCGCCTTCTGCAATGCTGGCTTCGACCTTTTTGGCAATTATCAGAGCCTTGTGGGCTATGTCCATGATCCGGTGGTCAACGGCCTCATTGCCCTGCTCATCATTTTGGGCGGCATAGGCTTTGCCGTCATGAGTGACGTGGTTCATACCCGGCACTTTCGGAACTACCGGCTCCATACAAAGCTCGTCCTTGTTTCGACAGTGGCCCTGATCGCTCTTGGGACGCTCCTCATCCAGGTTATGGAATTTGACAATGGAAGGACCCTTGGAACCCTATCGGTCGGTGACCAATGGATGGCCAGTTTCTTCCAGTCCGTTTCTGCCCGTACGGCAGGCTTCAATACCTTTGACCTGATGCAGATGCGCACTTCAACGATCCTTGTTATGGTGCTCCTCATGGTCATTGGAGCTTCCCCGGCATCAACGGGCGGCGGCATCAAGACGACAACGGCTGCCTTGCTGATCCTTTCCGCGCATCAAGTGCTTTTTCAGAAGCCGGAGTGTGTCATTTTTGGGCGGCGCATTGACCAGGAGACTATCCATCGGGCCTTTGCCATTACCACGCTGTCCATCATCTGGATCTTTCTTGCCATCATTGGCATTACGTATCTAGAGGAGACAAGCTTTGTGGAGGCCCTATTTGAAGTGGTTTCAGCCTATGCGACGGTGGGACTTTCCAGCGGACTTAGCCAGCATCTTACGGCAGGCGGGAAGATTATCATGATCCTTCCATGTATGCCGGACGTGTAGGCATCATGACGTTTGTCATGGCCCTTACGGCTCGCCGCAGGGAAGCCTTGATCCGGTATCCTGAAGAAAAGATCATCATTGGCTAGGAGCGTAACTATGAACAAAAAGAAACAGTTTGTTGTCTGGGGCCTGGGGCGTTTTGGCGCGTCCGTTGCGGAAACCCTGGTCGGAATGGGCCATGAGGTCCTGGGCATTGATCATGACGAAGAAGTAGTCCAAGAAATGGCCGATAAGCTGACCCATGTTGTTGTCAGTGAGGCCATTGATGAAACGGTGGTCAAGAGTCTGGGCCTGCGGAACTTTGACGCAGCCATCATTGCCATCGGGGACCTGGAACCAAGCCTTCTGTGCTGCATGATCCTTAAGGAAGCCGGTATGGCGACCATTCTTGCCAAGGCTTCCTCCGAAATCCACGGAAAGATGCTCAAAAAAATCGGCGCCACGTCCGTCATCTTCCGGAACGGGACATGGGGCGGCGGGTTGGTCACAGTTTGGGCTTTACCAACATCCTCGACTTTGTGGAACTGTCCGACAACATTTGCCTTGTTGAACTGGATGCTCCTGTTGGGGCTGTCGGCAAGAGCTTGGTCGACCTTGATGTAAGACGTCGTTTTGGCGTCAATGTCGTAGCCGTCAAGCACCCTGATAAAAAGACGGAAATCAGCATGGATCCGCAAAAACCGCTTATTGCGAGAGACATCTTGGTGCTCATCGGCACCCAGAAAGATATTGAAAAGCTGAGGGAGGAACTATGATCAAACGTCTCACATCCCTCCAGAACGAAACGGTGAAGAAGGCCGCCAGCCTGCAGCAAAAAAAGTACCGCCTTAGGGAAGGCCTATTTCTCGTCGAAGGGGTCCGTGCTGTACGGGAAGTCCGGTCGTCTTCGTGGACCGTGACGGCTTACTTTTTTTACGGATCTTCCTGAGGATTTCCAAAAAGAGGCTCAAGGGTCAGACATTCCCTATTATGAAGTGACTGGGGACATCATGAAAAACTGACGGCAACGGAAGAGCCCAATCGTTGGCCGCTTTGGTCCGCCTTAAGGAAAGGAGCCTTGAAACGGTCCATCCTGAAAGGGGGCTGATCCTGGTTCTTGACGAAATCCATGATCCTGGAAATGTCGGGACCATGATCCGTACCGCACGGGCCATGAATGCCCAAGGCGTCATCCTGCTTTCTGGCAGTGCCGATCTTTATAACCCAAGGTGGTGCGTGCAGCCATGGGAAACCTCTTCCATATCCCGGTCTTTACGGGAATCACGGAAGACGCCCTTATGACCTTTGCCCAAAAGGCAGGTTGGACCTTGGTGGCAACAGCTAGATGGCGCCGCTGACTTGCGGGATTCACTATCCCCAAAAGACGCTGCTCATCATGGGCAGTGAAGCTGAAGGGGTTTCTCACAGTCTCTTGGAAAAAAGTGCCGCCCGCGTCAAGATTCCCATGCTGGGGGAAGCGGAAAGCCTTAACGTCGGCGTTGCTGCAGGCATCCTGCTCTATGAAGCCATGGTGCAGCAGGATCCGGGACGGAACTGATTTTCTCCTTTCCCAAATGATTGACGTACCCAGACCGTGAGTGTATAATATCAGCGTATATCGACAATGCAATGAGGGAGACAGTACTTCCCATTTCTGGCAGAGCGATCCGGGGAGGGTGTGAGCCTGGACAGAAGGAAATGAGAAAGAAGATCACTCCGGAGCTGGTCATCGAAATCACAGTAGAATGACCCGTCTTATGGCCGTTATCCCATACAAAGTGGCAGGATAAGCCTGTCATGAGGGTGGTACCACGGGTTAAACCTCGTCCCTTAGGGGACGGGGTCTTATTTTTTGGAGGTGGAGCAAGTGTCAAAAGAAAATGAAGGGTATGGAAGCACGCTGAACCTTCCTGCCACAGATTTCCCTATGCGCGCAGGGCTTCCCAAAAGGGAACCGGACTTTTTAACATTCTGGAAGGAGAAGGGTATCTATCAAAAGAAACTGAAGGCCCACGCAGGACATAAAAAGTTCATTCTTCACGATGGCCCTCCTTATGCCAATGGCAAGATCCATTTAGGCCATGCCCTCAATAAGATCCTCAAGGACATCATCCTGAAGTATAAATATGCCCGCGGTTTTGATACTCCCTATACACCGGGCTGGGATACGCATGGGATGCCGATTGAGCATGCCTGCCTCAAGGAAGTGGGCGTTGACCGTCATAAACTCAGCGCCTTGAACTGCGCAGGATGTGCCATGACTATGCCTTGAAATGGATCAATATTCAGCGCGAAGGGTTCAAACGGCTTGGCGTCCAAGGCGATTGGGATCATCCTTACATCACCATGAAGCCGGCTTTTGAAGCCGAACAGATCCGCGTCTTTGGGGAAATGGCCCACAAAGGCTATATCTATAAAGGCAAGAAGACCGTTTATTGGTGTCCGCACTGCGAAACGGCCCTGGCGGAAGCTGAAATCGAATATGCAGACCAAAAGACTCCGACCATCTACGTGAAGATTCCTCTTGTAGATGCAAAGGACAAGGCACCGGAAGGCGCACAGGGCAAGAAGACATCCATGGTCATTTGGACGACGACACCGTGGACCATCCCGGCAAATGTCGCTGTTACGGTCAATCCTGATTTTGAATATGCTTGGGTTGAGTACGGGGATGAAGTCCTCATCATGGCAAGTGAACTTGTCGGGAAAGTTGCTGAGGAATGCGGCATCATCTTTGGTAAGGTCCTTGGAACAACGAAGGGCCGGGATATGGAATTCATGGAATGTGAACATCCTTTCCCGGAATATAACCATCGTAAATCCCTCGTCTGCCTGGGTGACTATGTTGACCTGGAAACTGGTACGGGCTGCGTCCATACCGCTCCTGGTCATGGTGATGTCGACTATCTGACAGGCCTTAAATATCACCTTGATATCCTTTGCCCTGTTGATGAAAAGGGCTGTTATACCGATGAAGCAGGGGAAGCCTTCAAAGGTCATTTTGTCTTTGATAGCAATGGTCTTGTCATCAAGCATCTGGCGGAAACGGGCCATCTGTTGGGCAAGAAAAGTATCCATCACCAATATGCCCACTGCTGGCGCTGCAAGAACCCCATCATCTACCGCGCGTCGGAACAGTGGTTCTGCTCTGTTGATGGGTTCCGTGAAGATGCATTGAAGGCCATTGACAATGATGTCCAGTGGATCCCGAGCTGGGGTAAAGCCCGTATCCACAATATGGTCCGTGACCGTCATGACTGGTGTATTTCCCGTCAGCGCGTCTGGGGCGTGCCTATTCCTATCTTCTACTGTGAAGACTGCGGAGAACCGCTCATCACCCCTGATACAATCAGTCATCTGCTGCCATCTTCGAAAAGGAAGGCAGCGACGCTTGGTGGGCCCATACGGCAGAAGAACTGCTGCCGGAAGGTACGAAGTGCGCCAAATGCGGCGGTACCCACTTCCGTAAGGAATCTGACATCATGGATGTTTGGTTTGACTCCGGGTCTTCCCATCGCGCTGTCCTCAACCATTTCCCCGGTCTTACCTGGCCGGCTGACCTGTACCTTGAAGGCAGCGACCAGCATCGTGCTGGTTCCAGTCTTCCCTTCTGACAAGCGTTGCCACGACGGGTAAGGCTCCGTACCGTGCGTCCTGACCCACGGCTATACCCTTGATGGGGAAGGCCGCAAGATGAGCAAGTCCCTCGGCAATACCGTTGCCCCGCAGGACATCATCAAGGATTATGGTGCCGATATCGTTCGTCTCTGGGTTTCTTCCACGGACTATAAAGGCGATGTCCGCGTCTCTAAGGAAATCATCAAACACGTTTCCGAAGTGTACCGCAAGATCCGCAACACCATCCGCTACATCTTGGGCAATACGTCTGATTTCGACGCTGAAACCATGAAGGTTCCTTTTGCCGAAATGGAAGAACTTGACCGGTGGGCCCTCATGCGTCTCCAGGAACTCAAAAAAGACGTCGAGAAAGCCTATGAAAATTATGATTTCCATGTCGTCCACCATGCTATCCATGATTTCTGCACTGTCGACATGAGCTCTTTCTACCTTGATATCATCAAGGACCGCCTCTATGCCAGCAAGAAGGATGATAAGAAGCGCCGCAGTGCACAGACGGCCATGTACGAGATTCTCAGCGACCTCATCGTCATGCTCGCTCCGATTCTGAGCTTTACCATGGAAGAAGTGTACCAGTCATGAAAAAACCGGCAGGCGCTCCGGAAAGTGTGCTTATGCTGGAATGGCCGAAACTCCATGAAGAATATCTGGACAAAGCCAAGATGGAAAAATGGGAACACTTCATTGCTATTCGCGGCGAAATCACGAAGGTCCTTGAAAATGCACGCCGGGAAAAGACCATCGGCCACTCCCTTGATGCCAAGGTCGACCTTTATGCCACGGGTGAAGCTTATGAGCTCTTGAAGCCCTTGGAAAAGGATCTGCCAACCTGCTCATTGTTTCCCAGGCTGCTATCCATGAAGGCACAGATAGCGGGATGAAGACTGAGCGCGACGACCTGACCGTGGCTGTCGCAGCCGCTGAAGGTGAAAAATGCGAACGCTGCTGGAACTATGATCCCACCGTTGGCAAGGATCCGGACCATCCGACCTTATGCCATCGCTGCATCGAAGTCCTCAGCGACTAAGAAAAAGGCCGCAGGAACCCTTTCGGGCTTCCTGCGGCCTTTTCGTCCTGAGGGGGGCTGGTCTTGAAAGAGGGCTTGACAGAACAGGAGAAAATGAATACTATATACGTAACGGAGGTATAGTACTATGATGCACGAAAAAAACCGAAAGGGATAAAGACTGCCGGGAATACAAGGATCTCATCAAACGCCTTAACCGAATTGAGGGACAGGTGCGGGGACTCAAACGGATGCTTGAAGAAGACCGTTACTGCGTGGATATCCTGACTCAGGTCAGTGCCATCAACAGTGGCTCAATGCGTTTAATCGCAAGCTGATGTGCGATCATATCAAATCCTGTGTGGTTAACGATATCCGTGCAGGGGATGATACCGTCGTTGATGAACTTTGTGAAACCATGCAGAAACTCATGAAATGAGCCCATGGTTCTTGGAAAGGAGCCACATAATATGGAAAGAACATTGAATGTCAAAGGAATGATGTGCGTCAACTGCCAGAAACATGTCCATGATGCGTTGCTTGCCATGGACGGCGTTTCTGCTGTCGACGTCAACTTGGAAAAGGGGACCGCGAAGGTGACGGCATCCCGCGAAATCCCCATGGATGAATTTAGATCCGTCATCAGCGAAGCCGGTTACGAACTGGCTTGATCAAGCTGACCTACAAACTGCTGCACAAGCTGTGGCAGTTTTTTCTATCTAAAGGAGAGATCATATGAAAGTCCTGCTGTTAAATGGCAGTCATCATCAAAATGGCAATACGGCACTGGCTCTTGAGGAAGCGGCAAAAGCCTCGAGGCAGAAGGCGTCGAAACGGAGCTGTTTCAAATCGGGCTGGGGCCATACAGGATTGCATCGACTGCGGAAAATGTACGGAAAAAGGATGTATCTTCACCGGTGATCCGGTCAATGCCTTCATTGCAAAAGCAAAGGAAGCCGACGGGTTTATCTTTGGCACGCCTGTCTACTATGCCCATCCTACGGGGCGCGTCCTGTCCTTTTTGGACCGCGTCTTTCATGCCGCAAGCGGCATCTTTCGCCTAAAGCCCGGGGCGAGCATTGCCGTGGCAAGACGGGCCGGCACGACGGCGAGCATTGATGCCATGAATAAGTATTTTACCATTGCAGAAATGCCCGTAGTCAGTTCCACGTATTGGAATGTGGGCCATGGCCTTGTTGCCGGCGATATCCTCAAAGATGCAGAAGGGCTCCAAACGATGCGCAATTTGGGTAAGAACATGGCCTATCTCCTGAAGTGCCTTGAAGCAGGCAAAAAAGCCGGCATCGAGCTGCCTGGAACAAAGCGGGAGGTCTGGACCACTTTATTCGCTAAGGCTGTCCTGCGCTGATGGTTCGGCGGTTTTGTTTCCAAAAAATTCACTTTTTCTGGAGTCATCCTGTCAGAAGATGACTGCGTCTTCATCCCGTCAATTGGGCATTTGGAGGCGCGGCAAGCAATGAGGTCTGGAAATTGTACATTCCCTTGCATGGCAATATTTGACATGATATAATGCAGGAAGTCGTTCAATTAACGCTTCATGAAGAAGGATGATTCAATTGAAAAAGCAATTCATGGCAGTCGTCATTGCCCTTTTGGTATGCCTTGGGTATACTGGCGCCATGGTTCCGGCAACGGCCTTTGCTGCCGAAGCAACCATTGGGTATGTTGACCTTAACACGGTCTTTTCCCATCACCCTGATTTTGCCAGTGCTCGTGCTGCCCTGAATCTGGAACAGCAGAAGGCACAGCAGGAATTCCGGGAAAAAGCTCCCAGCCTTGATGACAACGGCAAACGGGCCTTGGACAACACCTTGACCGAGCGCATTGCCAAACGGGAACAGGAACTCTTCAACCCGATCCGTGAAAAGATTCTGAAGGCAGTCAGCAAAGTTGCCAAGGAACGCGGTCTTTCCACGGTCCTGACGAGCAGTGCTGTTGTTGACGGCGGCACGGACATCACCAAAGACGTCCTCAAAGCTGTTGGCGGAAAATAAAATGAGGGAAGAACCGTTGCTCTTGCAGCGGTTTTTTCTTTATCCTGGAGCCAGTGATCTGGCGCTGTTTTCTTTTAGGCGCCCGCTTCATTGGCTCCATTTTATGATATAATAAAGAGGAGTATGACCAATCAGGGAAGTGATTTTTCCCTTTTCCATAGTTCATGCGCCGCATTGCGGTAATTTCATTGAGTGGAGGATATCCCTTATGAACCAAAAGGCACTTGCCTTACTCGTTACCATGATGGTATGCATGCCGAGTGCGGCCTACGCCGCTAGGGCATATGACGGCCAGCCCCTTGCCACTAAAAACGGTCCTGCCTATGAGCCGCAGACCGTCGATGATGTGGCCCGACGGGCCGCGCAAGCAGAAGCCATCCGCAAACTCCAGGATGAACCGGACCAGTTTGCGGAAGAGGCGGTTCAGGCCAAGCAGGAAAGTGAAAAAGAAAAGAAGGCCCGTCAGGAGCGGGGAGAGGACAAAGCGGCCAGTGAGTCCGATCTGCCTATCACCATTTATGGGGATCATGTCCTGTACACTCCGATACAGGGGAATTTACAGCCAGCGGCAATGTGCGCCTCTATCAGGCACGCAGCGGCTTTATACGACGGAAGCCCGGGGCAATGCTCTTACAGCGATGTGTACCTGCTCCAAGGGGGCCGCATGATTGATCCCCCCAACACGACTGATTCCGATTGGGGCCATTATAATTTCAAGACCCAGACCGGGACCGTGCGCAACATGAAGGGAACGAACGGGGATGACCTCTACAAGGCGGATATTGCCACATCTATAAAGATCATGTGGACCTAGACCAAGGGGCATCCGTAACGCGCTGCCCTGCTGTAGAGCATCCGCCATGCCTGGAAGTTAGGGCCGATCATGTGGTCATCTACCCCAATGACAAGATCATAGCCTATGGGGTCAAGGTCTACCTCAAGGGAAAGCACATCTATAGCCGCGACCGCTGGATCAACCGGCTGAACGATGGGGAAAACAAGCAGAGCTTTGTGCCCCATATCGGCTATGATGAAGATCAGGGAATCAAGCTGCGTTACAATTATTCCTATGATTTCAGTGACCATAACACGCTGGACGCGGACATCAAATACTATTCCAAGATTGGTTGGCGTCCTATGTTTACGGATACCCAGGACGAACGGAATTACTATGTCCGTTATATGGAAGGCTTTGACGAGGACGATAACAACAACTGGATCCGCAAGATGCATGATATCAAGGTGGGGTATAAGCCACACCGGATTTCCGATTCCCTGCCCCTTTCGTATTCTGCCTACGCAAGCCATGGGCTCTGGAAGGATAACCGAATCAAGAGCTGGCACACGGAATATGCCGTCTTCCTGAACCATGATCCCATTACCCTCATCCATGGCGACCGCCCCCTGACCTTGGGTCTTGGTGTGGGCCGCAAATGGATCAATGAGAGCGAACGGGATTCTACCCGTAAGACCTGGCTTTATTCGGCAACCCTGCGCAAAAATCTGGGTGCTGGGTTTGACACCTGGTTGGGTTACTATTGGGAAAAGCGGCAGGCTTCCATCTTTGACTATGGCCGTCCCGATATGGACCGGGAAGTCCAATTTGGTCTTTCCAAGACCTTTACACCTCGTGACAATGTGACGTTCATGACGCGCTATGACGAGGCAGGGCACAATGTTTATGAGTATATCTGGAGATGGAGACACGATTTCTGCTGTTTCCGCCTGACCTTTGAATATCGTGACAAACGCTATAAAGGCGGCGATGATGAATGGAGTGTACAATATGAACTTTTCCGCTGGTAATGCACGTGAACTCATTGATGGCCGTTTCCTTGAACATGAAAAGCTCGTCCACCGCGTCATGGGGAGCAAAAAGCTGATGAAGGACCTGGAAGACGCGGCAGGACTTATGAAGATGACCCTTCTTTCAGGAAACAAGATTATGTTTTGCGGCAATGGCGGTTCCGCAGCCGATGCCCAGCATTGGGCGGCTGAAATCGTAGGCCGTTTCCAAAAGGAACGGGCTGGTATGGCAGGCCTTGCCCTGACGACGGATACGTCAATCCTGACCGCTGTCGGTAATGATTACGGCTATGACCGCGTCTTTTCCCGTCAGGTCGAAGGCTTGGGACGGGAAGGGGACCTTCTGGTCGGCATCTCCACGAGCGGCAACAGCAAAAACGTGGTAGAAGCCATTTTGATGGCGAAAAACATGGGCATCCGTACCTTAGGATTTACTGCCAAAGGCGGGGGCAAGATGGCGGAACTCTGTGATATCCTTCTTGCCGTCCCTACGGAAAATACGGCCCGGGCCCAGGAAATCCATGAAATCATGGGCCATATCCTTTGTGAATTGGTGGAATGGGAATGAACAGTCAATCTGTGATTGAATTATTGACCGAAAAAATCACGCATCTGCGCATTGCCGTGATTGGTGATGTTATGCTCGATCGCTACGCCTATGGGGAGGTGCGCCGCATATCCCCGGAGGCCCCGGTTCCCGTCACGCGTGTAAAACGCCTGACTTCCGTCTTGGGCGGTGCAGGCAATGTGGCGGCAAACTTGGCAGGCCTGGGGGTCCAGGTCTATGTGGCGGGCATGACGGGTGAAGACGATCACCGCCGCGTCCTTGAGAAGAAACTGCGGGAGCTAGGGGTTGATTACAGCGGCCTCATTGCTTCCCCAAAACGCAGTACCATTACCAAGATGCGTATCATTGGCGCGCGGCAGCAGATGCTGCGTCTTGACTTCGAGGAACCGGGGGATCTCCTGCCCGATGAGGAACAGGCTCTTCTCCAGTGGCTCCGCAAGCATCTTGATGAGGGACTTGACGGGATCGTCCTTTCGGATTATGCCAAAGGAACCTGTTCAGATCGTTTCTGCCAGATGGTCATCACCCAGGCAAGGGCGGCCAATGTACCGGTCCTTGTCGATCCCAAAGGGTCCGATTGGGCCAAGTATCGGGGCTGCGACCTCATCACGCCCAATGTCAAGGAAATGTGTGAAGCGGCAGGAAAGGTTGTTCCCAATGTAACGCCTGCCTTGGTGGAACTGGCCCAACAGGCCCGCGAAACCTTTGATATCCGCTATGTGGTCGTCACTCGTTCGGAAAAGGGCGTCACCCTTGTTGGAAAAGATGACGTCATTACAAAAGCTGCCACGGCACAGGAAGTCTTTGATGTTTCTGGTGCAGGGGATACGGTTGCCTCCGTGCTGCTTGCGGCCATTTCAGGAAAGCTTTCCCTTGCTGATGCCTTGGAGTTATCCAATAAGGCGGCGGGGATTGTTGTTTCCAAGGTGGGGACCTATCCTGTCCATAAAGAAGAACTGCTCCGTGAAATCCTTGCTGATTCGCAGCCGGAAAGCTTTGACTATCGCCCCATGACCTGGGACGAACTGGCCCGGCTGACGAGGACCTGGCAGCAGGCGGGAGAGACTGTTGTCTTTACCAATGGCTGCTTCGATATTCTCCATGCCGGCCATGTGCAGTACCTGCAGCAGGCCGCCCAGCTGGGAGATCATCTGATCATTGGCGTCAATACGGACGACTCCGTGCGCCGTCTCAAGGGACAGACGCGTCCTTTTAACCACGAAACGGATCGGGCAAGGCTGCTTGCCAGTCTCCGTGATGTCGACGCCGTAGCCTTATTTGGGGAAGATACGCCGACGGAACTGATCAAAAAGATTCGCCCCGATATTCTCGTCAAGGGCGGCGATTACAAGAAGGAAGAAGTGGCTGGCCGAGAATATGCACGGGCGGTAGAAATCCTGCCCTTCAAGGAAGGCTATTCCACGACAGGAATTGTTGAAAAGATTGTTGCACTTGTGAAGGAGGGCAAACTATGATCATTGTAACCGGTGGTGCCGGTTTTATCGGCAGCAACATCGTAAAAGGTCTGAACGATCAGGCCGGGATGATATCCTTGTTGTCGATAACCTGCCAATATGGTGAAATTCAAGAATATCCAGGGCCTCAAGGTCATGGATTACTGCGATAAGTTGGATTTTATCGAAGACGTGAAAAACGGCAAATGGAACCATGCGCCATCGAAGTCATCTTCCATGAAGGTGCCTGCTCCGATACGATGGAATATAACGGCAAGTATATGATGGAAAATAACTTCCAATATACAAAGACTTGATGCACTTTGCCATGGACCGCAAGATCCAATTCCTCTATGCTTCTTCGGCGTCAACTTATGGCAGCGGCCAGAAAGGATTCCGCGAAGAACCTGCCTGTGAAGAGGCCCTTAATGTCTATGCTTTTTCCAAACTCTTTTTTGACAACTATGCCCGCCGCTATTTTGACAAGGCGGAAAGTCAGATTGCGGGCTTCCGGTATTTCAACGTCTACGGACCCCAGGAAAACCACAAGGCAAGATTGGCTTCCATGGTACGCCAGATGTTCCTTCAGTGGCAGAAAGACCACGAGGTCAAGCTCTTTGGCGAATATGATGGCTATGGCCAGGTGAACAGACGAGGGATTTCATCTACGTCAAGGATGTCGTCAAGGTACTTTTTTATTTCTGGCAGCATCCGGAACTAAAGGGTGTCTATAACTTGGGAACGGGCAAAGCCATACCTTTAACGATATGGCAAAAGCGTGCTGGACTTTTTTGGCAGCGGAAAGCTCGTTTATGTGCCATTTCCGGAGGTCCTCAAGGGAAAATACCAAAGCTACACCCAGGCAGATACGACAAAACTCATTCAAACGGGCTATGATGGCGGATTTACGGATTTTGCCGAGGCCGTCAAGGAATACTGCGGCGTGCTCCAGGCCTCTGATGGCTATTATCGCTAAGGAGGATGGCTGTGGACAAAAAGCCGTATTTCTTGACCGTGACGGTGTCCTTGATGTGGACACGGGATATATCAGCCGTCCAGAGCAGGTCCAGTGGGTTCCCGGCGCCAAAACGGCCTTGGCACGGCTCCATAAGCTGGGGTATGCCGTCTTTGTCGTAACCAACCAAAGCGGGATTGCAAGAGGATACTACACCGTAGAGGACATGAAGGTCCTTCATGCTTTCATGGCAAAGGAAATAGAAAAAGCCGGCGGTCAGATTACCCATTTCTATTACTGTCCCCACCACCCGACGAAAGGGACCGTCAAGGAACTGGTACATCCATGTTCTTGCCGTAAACCCCAGCCAGGCATGATCCTGCAGGCTTTTTCTGACTACGCCCTTTTGCGGGAAGGCTCCTTCCTCATCGGAGACCGCCAAAGCGATATTGACGCTGCCCTTGCAGCAGGCCTGCCGGGCTATCTTTTCCAGGAAGGGAATCTGGATGAATTTTTGCAAAAATCTTGCGCATCGAGGCGAATGGACGTGGACTATCAGAACATCCTCATCATTAAAATGAGCTCCCTCGGGGACGTGATCCACACGCTTCCTTTTGCGGGTGCCTTGCGGCAGCGTTTTCCCAAGGCCCGGATCTCGTGGCTTGTCCATCCCCAGTTCGGCGCTTTTATTCCAGGACCTCCCATCATTGATGAGGTCCTTTATTTTGATAAGGCCGCGTTTAACAAAATGGATTTCAAGGGGAAATGGCGCACGCTGAAAAAACTTGCGTCATACCTCCGTGAAAAAACACTTTGATCTGGTTATTGACATGCAGGGACTTTTCAAAAGTGCGGTCATGAGCCTTTTGACAGGGTCGGCAACCCGCATTGGCTATGGGGAGATGAGGGAAGGCAGCGGTCTTGTTTCAAAGGCCATCATTGGACCCCATATCAAGGATCATGTCATTGAGCGCTATCTTGATGTCGCACGGTTTTTGGGTGCGGATGTAAAGGAAGTGTCCTTTCCCATGCCGTCCCTCCAACTAGAAACGGAGACGGTCGAGAAGAAGCTTGCCGCTTTAGGCTTGGTTCAAGGGACGCCGTACATTGTCCTTGCTCCTGGCGCGAGGTGGGAGACCAAAAGATGGCCTGCCGGCCATTTTGCCAAGCTGGCCCAAAAGTTCATGGATGAAGGATACAGCGTGGTTCTTTGCGGCGCACCCGATGACGTCAAACTGGGGGAGCGGATCCGCGAACTGACCAATTATCCCAAACCGCTCTTTGATCTCATTGGCCGCACGAGCCTTCGTGAACTGGGGGCCTCATCAAAGGGGCACTTTTTTATGTGAGTGCCGATACGGGGCCGCTGCATATTGCAACCGCTTTCAAAAAAGACTTGGTTGCCTTTATGGACCGACCGCCCGGACCGCACAGGTCCTTATGGGGATGCAGGAGCTGTGATTCTCGTAAGCCCTGAGTCCTGCGCCGGCTGCCTCAATAAAACCTGCAGTCACTGGACCTGCATGGCCGCCATTACACCGGACGTTGTCTTTCAGGAATTTCAAAAGAAAGTAGGAAAGAACCATGATTGACCTTTCCCATAAGAAAATCATCGTGACCTTTCTCATGCATCTTGGGGATCTTGTGCTGACGACGCCGTTTATCCACGCACTGAGAAAAGCGGCGCCTACGGCAGATATTACCTACCTTGTGGATGAAAAATTAAAGGATGTGGTTCTCCACAATCCGTATATCGATCATGTGTGGACCATCGACAAAAAAGGACGGGACAATCATCTTCGGGCGCTTTGGGTCATGGGACAGAAAATCACAGACGGGAAGTTTGACGTTCTCATCAACCTTCACCCTAATGAGCGCTGTTCCTTTATCGATGCCGTGGCTCGGGTGCCTGTCAAAGTGGGCGCCAGTCATTTTCTTTTCCGCGGTTTTTTTGACCCCTGCATCAAGCTGGACCGCACCCTTCACGCCGCCGATATGTATCTTGATGTCCTTACCCGCTTGGGTGTGACCCATCTGGAGCATCGTGGTCTGGAAGTTTTCCCCGGCAAGGCGGATTACCAAAAAGCCGAGGCCTTTTGGCAGGGGGCGGGCCTATCCCCTGAAACGGGCCTAGTGGGCTTTAACATCGGAAGTGCCGTTGAAACAAAACGCTGGGCACCGGAACGCTTTGCCGCTGTCGCCGATACCCTTAAGGAAGAAGGCTATGAAACCGTCTTTTTTGGCGGGCCCATGGACCGGGAGATGGTGGAGGCTGCTATTTCCAAGATGAAGACAAAGCCCCTTGTTGCCACGGGAAAGTTTTCTATTGGCGAACTGGCGGCTGCCATGAGCCGCTGTCAGCTCATTATCACCAATGACAGTGGACCCATGCATGTAGCATCAGTCAAAAAGTCCCCATCGTGGCCATGTATGGACCGAGCCATCCTGATCTTTATGGACCCTATACGAAAGATGCCATCATTGTCAAAACCATTCCCCTTGTGATGGCTGCCGCAGCGGCATGAAACATCACTGTGAGGATATGCGCTGCATGCGCCAGCTTACGGTGGACCAGGTCCTCGGTGCTGCCTATACGATGCTGCGGCGCTGAGACAAAAAAGGAGGAGAAGCGATGGCGGGAAAAGAATTCAGCTATGAAATCGTCAAACAGGTTGCTGTCCTTTCTAAAAGCCGAAAGGGTGGACCAAGGAAGTCAATGTGATTTCCTGGAATGGCGGAACGCCAAAGTACGACATTCGCGACTGGACGCCGGATCATAGTAAAATGGGAAAGGGCGTGACCTTATCGGTTGAAGAAGCAGTCCATCTCCTGAAAGCCCTTCAGGAAGAAAACCTTCTCTAAAAGGAAAAGTCACCCGTTGACTCTTTTTAGAGGCTTCGCTATAGTAAAGATAAGAAGGGGGTGATCCCCCAAGTGGTCCTTGTGACTACGACACCAATAAGAAGGGAGGACCGAATATGCTTGGCATTGTATTGATCCTTGTCCTTGCCCTCATGGGCGGGCTCATTGCTTATTTAGGTGACAAACTTGGCAGTAAGATTGGCAAAAAAAGACTCAGCCTATTCGGCCTGCGCCCTCATGACACCTCTGTCCTTATGACCATCATTAGCGGCATCCTTGTTGCTGCCATGACTATGGGCGTCCTGACCGTCAGCAGCAAGGAAGTTAGGACCGCGCTTTTTGGCATGAAAAAGCTTCAGGAAGAACTGCAGACCCTGACCGCTTCCCGTGATGAGGCAAAACGGGAGCTGTCGGCCCAAAGCACTACCATCAAGGAACTGGACCGCCAGATTGGTGAAGCGCAAAAAGCCCTGACCCAAGCAAAAAGCGAAAAAGAAGCGGCCGAAGCCCAAATGGAAGAAGCCCGCAGCAGCCTTGCTTCCATGCAGGCCCAGTATGAAGAGGCCAGTCAGCGTCTAAAAGCAGCCCAACGGCAAGCCGAGGAAGCCGAAAAAGCCCGTGACAACCTGCAGCGGGACGTCAAGGATCTGGAAGAACAGTCCCGGAAGCTCCGTGAAAATATCGTGACCATCCGGGAAGGCAACGTGGTCTTCCGCAGCGGGGAAATCCTTTTCTCCGGTTCCCTGCAGGGAGGACTCAGTAAGGAAGAAACCCAAAAAGAGATGGAAGCATTCCTGAATGCGGCCAACCATGCCGTGGGTGAACGGGTGGGAACGCCGCCAGGCACGCCCGTCATTTGGCTCAGCAAAGATTCTGTGGAACAAACGGCCCACGAGCTGTCCCAGCAGAAAGGGACCATGTATGTCCGGCTGTGTGCGGCTGGAAACATCCTTTCCGGGGAAGTGGTTGTCAGCCGGTTGGAAATGACCCCCAATACCATCGTCTATCATAACGGCGATACGATCCTGCGCCAAACCATTACGGTCAAACCCAATACAGAGCAGGTTGACCTTGCCTTGATGGCCTTTTTGAAGGATGTCAACCGCATGGCTCAGGCAGGTGGCGTCATTCCTGATCCCCTGACAGGGAAGGTGGGTGCTATCTCGAGCCGTGACCTTGTCCGTGCCAGCGAGCATATTTCCGAACTGGGCGGTCATGTGACCATTACGGCAAAAGCAAAACAGGATGTGACTGTTGCAGGCCCCGTGGTTCTCGAGTTCGTCATCCGTCCGGCGGAGGAAAACGAATGAAGAAGATTCTCGCATCGATCCAGGAAAGGACAAGACAGGAGCGCTCTGTGTGAGGAATCGGGAAAGATCCTTCGCTGTGAAGTGCTCCTCATGGAGCATTTCCTTGCATCCTTACAGAAATTCCTCGATCATGTGCCCGTAACGGAATGCGTCCTTGGAAATGGGACGACCAGTGCATCCATGCAAAAGACCCTCCTTGCAGCCTACCCGGATCTTGCCATCCACATCATTGATGAGGCCCACAGCACGGAAGAAGCACGGCAGCTATATTGGAAGCTGCATCCTCCCAAGGGCCTCATGAAACTCATTCCTTTGGGCATGCGCACGCCGCCGGGAAACATGGACGGCCTTGCCGCCGTGATCCTCGTGCAGCGCTATCTTTCAAGCAAAAAATAGAGTTATCCCTCTGACCGTAGTGGGTCAGAGGGATTTTTTAGGTTCTTTGTCAAATGTTGGGCCACAATCTGGGAAGGCAACTGGCTAATAGCCTGCACCTATAGCCGGTTCAGGAATGATTAGCTAAGAGGCATTTTCATTGCGCATGTTGTAATGATTACGGCCGTGGGCAGCGCGTGCAGATCATTGATCCACTTTGCATACCAAGCAAAAACCACGGGAACCCTTCCTTTCCCTAGGAAAAAACAGTATAATAAAGTATTGAACATCAATCTCCAATGGCTGATCAGCAAAGGAAGCGATGCCGATGTTAAATCAGATCGATTTGTCTAAAAAGACGCCCAAGGGCACCTATGCCAAGCAGTTTGACAAGAAAAGTGCGGAACTGGGCTATTTGGGCCGTGCCCTGCGCGATGCCAAGGTGCCGGTCATTATCCTTTTTGAGGGATTCCGTGGGACTTATCGGGGAAAGCTCATCAACAAGGTCATCAGCGCCCTTGATCCGCGCGGATTCCGGTGTATTCCGCGTCAAAGACGACGGAGCGGCAGAAGATGAGTCCCTTCTTCACCCAGTTCTGGAAAGAGCTGCCCCCTATGGGCGGAATCAGTATCCATCACCGTGCCTGGTATTTTCTCCGCAATGAACATGATGTAGGTGATCCGGACGAGGCAGCGGAATGGTACAATGTGCCTTTTCATGAAATCAACGATTTTGAACGGACCCTCTATTTGGGCGGGTATCGTATAATCAAGCTTTTTACCCATATTTCTCAAAAGCAGCAGGAAAAGAATATCGCCAAAGACAAGGATTCCCTGGGAAGCCGCTGGGAAGCCCTGACACCGGCTGGTATCGAAGGTGTTGACTATAAGGCTTACCGCAATGTCTACGAAAAGATGCTGACGGAAACAAATACGGTCTATGCACCGTGGCATGTCATTCCGATGGAAGATGTGCGGACTGGTATCCTTGAGACCATGGATGTCCTTATCAGTGAGTTCAAGGCGGCTTTATCGGCGGCAGAGACCCAAAAAGAAAGCTCGCAGGCACCGCTGTCCTATGCTTCCGATCCCTCCATCCCGTCCATCTTGGCGCGCTATGACTGCAATAAGGATATGGACGAGAAGACCTATGATGAAAAGCTTAAAAAATACCAGAAACGGCTGGCAGAGCTTCAGGTGGAACTTGCCAAACGGAAAATCAGTACGGTTGTGGCTTTTGAAGGCTGGGATGCAGGCGGCAAAGGCGGGGCCATCAGACGCCTGACATCGGCTTTGGACCTTTGGGGTACAAGGTCAATCCTGTAAGTGCGCCGAATGATATCGAAAAAGCCTATCATTATCTCTGGCGCTTTTGGACCAAGATTCCGGAACCGGGAGAAATCGCTGTCTTTGACCGTACGTGGTACGGCCGCGTCCTTGTCGAACGGGTGGAGCATTTTACGCCCGTAAAGGACTGGAAACGGGGCTACGAGGAAATTAACGAAATGGAAGAGGAATGGGCAAAGCAGGGCTTCATTGTCCAGAAGTTCTGGATGCATATTGATCCGGATGAGCAGTTCCGCCGCTTCAAGGCCCGTGAGGAAGATCCTGATAAGACGTGGAAAATTACGGCAGAAGATTGGCGCAACCGCGACAAGTGGGATGCTTATGTCGATGCCGTCAATGAAATGCTTTACCGGACTGATACCCCTTATGCCCCATGGACCGTGGTTGAAGGCAATAATAAATACTATGCCCGCCTCAAGGTCATGAGCACCATGATCGACCGTATGGAAAAGGCCTTGGCTGCGGTTGATGATAAGGCTGGCAGCAAGGCAAAGAAAGGCTGATTATGGAGACGTTCTGTTATGAAACAAAAGAAGGCGTGACCTATGGCTATTTCCCGGTTTTGCGGGAAATGGGCTTTGAGAACGCCTTTACCTGTATGGAGGGCGGGGAAAGTGCCATCCTTCCCCATACGCTTAATATGGCCCTTCACGTGGGGATGAAGCGGCGCTTGTTATAAGGAACCGGGAAAAAGCGGCCCGCGCCCTTTCCATTTCGCTTGACCGCACGGTGACCTGCGCCCAGATCCATGGGAGCCAGATAGCAGTGGTAGATGCCGCCCAGGCTGGCCGTGGGGCAAGGGACTTTGGAACGACTCTTGCCGGTGTGGATGGCCTTGCATCGGGTGAAAAGGATCTTCCCCTCATGCTTTTTTATGCGGACTGTACACCCATCATGATTGTGGATCCCGTCCAAAAAGGAGCAGCCCTGCTGCATGCTGGCTGGCGGGGTACAGTGGGTGCCATCGGGCCCAGGGCCGTTTCTGTCATGAAAGAGACGTTTCACAGTCAGCCCCGGGACCTTGTTGCGGCCATTGGTCCTTCCATTGGTCCCAAGGATTATGAGGTTGATGACAGGGTGCGTAACGCGGCGCCTGGCTATGAAGCGTTCTTTATCCAGACGCGGCCCCATCACTATTTGATGGATCTATGGCACCTTAATGCAGCGATGCTCCAAAAAGCAGGGATCCCAACAAACCAGATTTATCTTGCTGGAGTATCGACCTTTTCCTCTGACCACTATTTTTCCTATCGCCGTGATCATGGCCGGACGGGAAGGCTTGCTGCCATTTTATTTCAACGTGGAAGGTAAAACTCGTAAGGAGATGTTGTGCATGCTTTCGGAAAAACTTGCCTCAGTTCAGAAAAAAATCGATGAGGCCTTGGCTCTTCGCAAGGAAAAGAAGGTGACAGGGGATACGGTGACCATTCTTGCTGTCACTAAGAACCATCCCCCTGAGGTGGTTACGGAGGCCCTTGACGCAGGGCTTACGGAAATTGGGGAAAACCGGGTCCAGGAGGCGATGCATAAGCAGGAAGTCCTGCCGAAAAGAGGTCATTGGCACCTTATTGGTCATCTCCAGACCAATAAGGCTAAACATGCGGTAGAACATTTTGACCTTATTGAATCGGCGGACAGTGCCAAGATCTTGACCCATCTGGATAGGGCGGCCGAACAGGTTGGCAAGGTGCAGGATGTGCTGCTTCAGATCAATGAAGCGGGGGAGAGCCAAAAAAGTGGCTTTCAACCGGCCGATTTCAGGGCCATTGTAAAAACGCTGGATGCTTATCCTCATCTGCGTGTCCGCGGCGTCATGGTCATTGCCCAGGCAACGGACCAGGTGGAAGAAACGCGTCCTGTTTTCCGCGCGGGGTATGAGGATTTCCTTTTCCTCAGGGACGCACTCAAGCATGAAGATGTCAACATCCTTTCCATGGGCATGACCCATGATTATTGGATTGCCGTAGAAGAAGGCGCCAATGAAATCCGTGTGGGTTCCGCTCTTTTTGGTGCCCGCGACTATACCCTCAAATTTTAAGGAGAGAAGATTCCATGAAATTTTTCGATAATATCATGCGTGCCATCGGCCTCAAGGAAGAAGAGGACAACGAATTCGAATTTGACGATGAAAAAAGGACAATGTCGTGCCTATGTTTGGCACCAAAAGTTATGGCAGCGAAAGTCATCGCGGTTATGAAACAAACCGCTATGAAGAGTCACGTCATACGGGACGGGACAATCTCATTGCCATGCCCCATGCGCAAAAATCCGTGAGCGTTGTCGTCGTGGAACCCATTGGTTTTGACGAGGTCCAGAAAATGGCGGATTACCTGCGTAATAACCAGCCTGTGGTGATCAACTTTGAAAATACGGATAACGATGTGCGCAAACGTATTGTGGATTTTATCAGTGGCACCATCTATGCCTTGATGGGTCTTTGCGCAAAGTTGGACGCAATATCATGGTCTGCGCGCCGCAAAATGTTGAAATCGACGTGGAAAATACGAATTACACAAGTGAAAGCGAGGCTGAACCATGGGAGAGATAAATCCAAAGATTGCTTTTATTGGCTGCGGAGCGATGGGAGAGGCCATCTTAAAGGGTATGCTCCTGGGAAATGTCGCTTCTGAATCCGATATTGCCCTTTCCGTCCCTTCCCAAAAGAGCCAGGACCGGCTGCGCGCGTCCTATCCAAAGGCCGCTGTTTGCGGAAAAAATGAAGAGGCTGTACAGGGTGCTGACCTTGTCATCCTTGCTGTAAAACCGCAGATGGCCCATAAGGCTGTCACGGCAGAAATGCTGGAGACCCTTCCAAAGGAAGCTGCAATCCTTTCCATCATGGGAAGTTTTGACCTTGCAAAGCTTCACGCTCTTGTGCCGGCCCACGCCGTCATTCGTGCCATGCCCAATACCCCCCTTGCTGTTGGCATGGGGATGACGGCCCTTACCGCCGATGACGCCGTGACCGAAGACATGAAGCCTTCGCGGGGACCATCTTCAATTCCTGCGGCGAGACCATTTGGGTTGATGAAAGTGCCATGGAAGCCATTACGGCCATCAGTGGCTGCGGACCGGGTTACTTTTTTGTAGTCATGGATGCCCTCGCTGACGCGGGCGTCATGGCAGGCCTTCCGCGTGCCCTTGCCATCAAGCTTGCCGCTGCCACCATGGCAGGAAGTGGCATGATGGGTCTTAAGACAGGCCTTCACCCCGCCCAGCTGCGCGATCAGGTGACAAGTCCCGGGGGTACGACCATTGCAGGCATCAAGGCCCTTGAAAATCACGGAGTGAGAGGAGCGTTCTATGACGCTGTCGATGCTGTTTTGAAGCAAAGTGCAGCGCTCAAGAAATAACTATGGCAGATCGAGAAAAAATCCTTAGATTCTTTAAAGCCGGCGGAGACGAGGAACTGGCGGGAAAACTTATTGACCTTGCAGACCAGGCCCGCCGCAATCGCCGCTATATGGTCAGTGATTTCATGGATCCCCATGGCATCAATGTGGCCGATATTGTCGCGTCAAACTATACACAGATTACTATGAAGAGCTTCGGGGGCTTTCAAAATGCCGAACGGATGCGTATTGCCTATGTTGTGGACGATTTTTATGGTGAACCGGATTTTGCCATTGCGGCCCTTCTTGTAACCTGGGACAAACGTTATTATGATGTGGGTCACCGCGATGTTCTGGGAGCTTTTACGGGTATGGGCTGCAGCCGGGATATCTTGGGAGACATTGTCTTTACCGACGAGGGAGCCCAGATGGTTGTTGACAAGACCATGGTCCCTTTTATCCTTTCCAACTTGACACAGATCGGGGCGGCCACGGTAGAAGTAAAGGAAATTCCCCTAACGGAGCTCAAGGAAAAGGAGCAGCGTGTCAAGGTCATTTCCGCCACCGTTTCAGCCCTTCGGCTGGATGCTGTCGCGGCGGCTGGCTTTGGCGTTTCCCGTTCCCGCATGGCCGAGGAAATCAAGGGGCAGAATGTGCGCGTCAATTGGCAGGACGCCAAAAATCCTTCCCAGCTTGTCAAGGAAGGGGATGTGATTTCCTTTAGAAGCCGAGGCAGGGCAGAACTTGCTGAAGTGCGCGGTACTACCAAAAAAGGTCGTATGGCCATTACCATGAAGCGGTATCTCTGATTGGGAGGAGGCCCATTATGATTCTACTCATCCGTCACGGTGAAGCAGAGCATCACGTCAAGGCCCTTACTGGTGCTGGACTGATTCATGCCTTACGGCAGACGGCAAGGTCCAAATGGAGAAACTGGCAGCGGTCCTCAAAAAGGATTTTGCTGGAAGGAAACCACCCCGTTTGGCAGCAAGTGACCTGCAGCGCTGTCAGCTAGGCGCGGCCATCCTTAAAAAGGCGCTTGGTATCAAGGAAATGATCCTTTTTGAGGCCTTGCGTGAAAAAAATAATGGAAAGGCTGCCGGCAAGAGCGTCATTGCCGCAAAGGCTTTTTACCATGCTCCAAAAACGGGACGCGAACTTGATCATCGCAATTATGATGAAGGGGAGACGCGGCGGGAGTTCTATGAGCGGACGATTGATGGGATAAAGGATGTCCTTTCTGGGACGGAAGACCTTATCATCGTCGCCCATAAAGGATCTATCCAAAATATCCTTTTCTACTGGATGGGCTATTCCATTGATGAAGTGGCTTTCAAGAAAGTGTCCTTTGATATCCGTCCGGCGTCGCTTACGATGATTGGTATCAATAAGTGGGATGAACATGCCATCTTCCTTTTGAATGACCTTTCCTATCTGCGAAGTGATGAGAAAATTGGCCTCTTTGATTTTCCAATCAAGCGATAACACGTAAAACAAGGCTCCGTGAAGTAGTTTTACTTCACGGAGCCTTGTTTTTATGGGGAAATTGCAGTCTTCCGAAAGGGCGGAAAGGTCGGGGCCCATCCAACCCGGATTATTTACCGGCCTGAATCGGTTTATTTACGCGGACACGTTCAATGGTTGGGTTCCCGTTCCGGTCTTTCTGAATCGTGTCGATACGGATGTACTTCAGTTCCGGTGAGAAGTCCTTAACTAGACGGCTCAGTTCCGGATCGGTGGAAGCCATGCCGCTTTGGACGATGCGGTAGACGATGGCGGCAAATTCATAGCGGCTCATCATGCGATTGCCCTTGAACTCACCATCGGGATAGCCTTTGAGGACGCCGTTACCGGCAAGCTTTGTCACATATTCATAGGCCCAATGGTTTTCTGCCACGTCAGGGAAGAGCTCGCTCTTCATGGGATCGATCTTAAAGCCATGGACGGCTTTAAGCTGGGCAATTTCCGCACTTTGTTCAGCAAGCGCCTTGCGCATATCGCGGATTTCCTTTGCCATGGCAACGCGGGAATTGGAGACGTTGTTGTTTTGGCCCAATTTAAAGGTGACGCCAGCATTGACCATGTTTTCACCACCGCCCATGGAGCCGCCGACGCTGAACATGACATCTTCAGTCGGACGATAGAAAGCCCCGAAGGCAACGGCGTGGCTGCCGCGGTAGTTGCCGTAGCCGCCAGCAAAATCCCACTTGTCATCTGGATCGAAGTCGTTGGGGTGGAGAGCGGCAAGGGCGGCCGCATTGGCACCGGCATGGCTGATCCGATTGTCAAGGTTGTTGATGCGGCCATCAACCCGGTTGAATTCCTGCTGGACATCGATGTTCATGCCGCGGAGCTGGCTGACGTTGACCGCATCGGTCGGCGCTGTACCAGGCGCAACGTTGTGATCTGGTTCTGGTCCATGTCGATGTTGGTCCCGTTTTCGACCTTGAATTCACCGCCTTTGACGGTGAGGTTATTAGTCGTGACAGACTGACTCGTTACGGAGTTCAGGTTCGTCAAATCCGAAGCAAGCTGAACATGGAAGCCAGTAGCTCCGTTATCCGCTGTAAAGCTGCGGACGCCGATGTTGTTGTCAGTAAGCGTGCCCGAAGCTCCGCCCTTTAAGGTGAGCTGGGTATTGAGGACCCGGTCCACTTTGGTGCTGTCATCGCCGATGAAGGAAAGACCATCTTCCATGGTGGCAATGGCATAGGTCGATTCAGCCGTCTCCGTGCCAGATGCTGCGGCGCGCAGGCGAGAAGAGGAATTTGCCGTTCCGGATAGGGCCGCACGATGGATGGTCGCACTGCCGTCCAGGGAGGAAGAAGCTTCCGTAGCTGTGAGTTTGGCCGTTTCCTGTCCCTGATTGTTCTTGAGTGTCAAGGACCCGTCTTGGGTATCACTGCCAAGGACCACATCTTTGTTCAGCTTGACAATCATGGCTGATGTTCACTGTCTGCAACAACCCCAATGTTGCCGTCGGTGAGCTGCTGCTTAAGGCCTTCTTCTGTCGTAACGGAATTGCCTGCAAGATCTTTCGTCTGGCCGACGATGTTGATGTGACCGTCAGATCCTACATTGACTATATTCTTATCATCTGTAAGATTCGAGTTATCTCCCAAATAGTGATGATCGCGCGTTGCATAGTAGAGCTGGGAACCGTTCACGGCATCGGTACTGTCTTTACCGACAAGACCGGCGGCAACGTTCTGGACGCGGCGATAATTTCCTTCGCTTCCTACCGTAACGACGCCTGTGGCTTCCGAACCCGCAAATGTTGCTGTTTCCCCGCTGCGGGTTGTGTAGTTGGCGTCCTTGCTGTCATAGTTGTATGTCCCCACGCCGGACGTTGTTTCATCGGCTGTCTTTTTGGCGGAACTGCCGGAACCAATGTAGGCGGAATTGCCCACCGTCGCATTGACATCACTTCCCAGGATCTGGATGTTGTTCATATCTGCTTTACGTCCTTGGAGGGGGATGTCGACAGTGTTGTTGTTGCCAACAATATTGATGTTCTCGGTCTTATTGGCTGCGTCATCCACATTGCGCCCCTTGATCGTATTGTCAAACCCGTCAATCGTGATGCCCTTCAGGCTGCCAGCTTCTGCCATCTGAGAGGCCTCTCCCAATACCTTGTTATTGGACCCGCTGATCTGGACATCCGTGATAGTAAACCCTTCGTTTTCCTGGCTGATGGTATTGCCGTTGCCTACCGCGTGAGCGTCCGTAACAGATCCTTTATGTTCGTCTTGGTTATTATAAATGGCTGAAATCTTGTTATTGTTGCCAATGAGTCCCGATTCGTAAATCGGATTAGAGGGACCATCGCCCGTGTTATCCATGGTATTTCCTGTTCCAAAGGCATGATTTCGATCACCTTCTACTGTGTTGTGAGCGCCTACGACGGTAGATGTCGAACCATTGACTTTGGTGCTGGTCCCCACCGCAATCGAGTCGGTTGCGCTGGCGTCCGTCCCGGATTCTTTACCAATGGAAATGGAACCATTGCCGGCAGCAACGGCCTGATCTCCTGCTGCGATGGAGCTGTCCCCGGAAGTCTCGGCATAATAACCAATCGCAATGGAATGATTCCCTTGATTGGAACTTTCATTATTTTCGTTGACCTGGTTGTAGTTGGTCGCTCTCGTCCCAATGGCAATGGAATGATCGGTCTGTGCAATCGATCCCGACCCAATGGATACGGAACGTTCCCCCTTTGCTTCTGTTAATGGTACTGTCGCCTGGGTCAGTTGACTTGATGGGCCCTTCGGAGCCGATGGCAATGCTGCCGGCTCCTGTTGATTTTGTGTTATTGCCTATGGCAAGGGCGTCATCAGCCTGAGCCGCAGTCCCCGGCCCAATTGCCATGGCGTTTTTGTTGTCTGGACTCGTTCCGTCATTGCTTTTATTTCCCGTGCTCGTATTTTCATTGGAACTGACAGAAAAATACTTTTTCGACAGGGCTTCAATACTGCTGTTAAGGTTGCTGATCTGTTGATCGACATAGTTTTTGGTGACATCGCCGGAAGAAGTGCCGCCAGATGGAATTTGGGACATCGCCGTTTTTAACTGACGCACGGTCACGGCATCACTGTCAAGAGAGCCGTCTGCTACGTTGGAAATGCGGCGCAGATTTTCGCTTGTCCCGACGGAAACATAACTGGAAGGGGCGATTTGCTGCGTTAGATAGCCCGTTCCAGAAACAATGGCTTGGGCATCCGAACCAGACCCAATGGCAACATTTCCGTTTTTGGCAACGGAATTATAGCCAAAGGCAATACTGCCCGTATCATAGGCGTGAGCGTTATCTCCAAAGGCCATTGCATATTGTCCGTTTGAAAGGGCGGCCCGCCCAATGGCTGTGCTGTTACTGTAGGAGGTTGCATTGGCGCCAATGGCGATGGCGTATTGTGTGGTGTCTGTTCCGCTTATTTCAGAAAAATTATTGGCTTTGTAACCAATGGACACATTATAGCCATTTTGCGGATTATCCAGGGTTTGTTCCGTTTTGAATCCCTGACCTGCCTCGGAGCCAATGGATACATTGTAGTTGCTGTGGACATTGGAACCTGCTTTATCACCGATTGCGACATTTGCTGTTCCTACCACATTTTGTCCTGCTGCAACACCAATGGCAATGAGGGAACCATCTACATTGGCCCTTTTTGCATCTGATCCCACGCCAGCGAGATTCCCGATGGAAATATCGCCGCCGCTGGTCGCTACAGCACCATTACCAAAGGCTTGGGCGTTGGGCGCACTGCTGGTTGCACCAAATCCTATGGCAAGAGAGTCTTCGCTGGCCTTGGCATTATTTCCCAAAGCCATACTGTTTTTTTCAGAGAATGCTTTGTAGCCGATAGCAATGGCGTCGGCTTTATCAGCGTTTGCGTTGGACCCAATCACTATGGCGTGAGTCGCATTATTATTCACCTTTGCGTTATAGCCAATCGCAATGGCTTCATTTGTTGTATTTCCATTGAGGTTATCTGCTGCAATGGTGGCACCTGCACCAAGGGCGAGGGAGTAGCTTGCTCCATATACTTTGGCATCGCTGCCGATGGCGAGACTTCCTTTGGAAGCAACCGTTCCGGATCCGTCAATGGGCACGTTCTGAACTTCCGCATTGTGCCCAATGGCGATGGCGTCATTGCCGCGGGCGTGGACAAGGTCCCAATGGAGATGGAATCAACACCGCCTTGATTGGTTGCCGTGTCAGAGCCAAGGTCCGCTCCCATGTCAGCAGTCGCCCCCGTAATGGCTCCCTGACCGATTGCGATGCCGCGGCTTGCCGTCGATTTTGTCACAGCTCCATCACCCAACGTGATGCTCTGGTTGGCCTTACTGTTGGCATTCGGACCAATGGCAACGGAGTTTCCGCCTTCCGCCTTGGCTTCACCGTCCGTCATGGTCGTTGTCTTTGTTTCAGTCGTTCCATCTTCCTTGGTCATGGTTTCTGTATAGGAAGACGTGGACGATTTCGTCTTGAAATATTTGGTTAGCCCTGACTGCCCCGTGATGGTCCCACTTTCGTCTGTCTTAAATCCCAGGGAATCAGCAAGTTCTTTGATCTTGCTTCGATTTTCATTGATTTTTGAGCGGTTTGTTCCAATCGCAGTGGCATTTTCTGATACTCTGGAGCTAAGCGTATCAAGGTCAGATTGATCGGCCTTTCCCGAAAGGGATGCTTGTGCGGCAGCAATATCGGTTTTATTTTTTGCGATATCGGTTTTGTTTTGATCAATGGCCGCTTTATTGGCAGCGACCTTCTCATTTGTCGCCGTATCAGCCGCTTTTCGTTCTGCTGTCTCTTTATTTAGGTCTGTCTGTTCCGCCTTACCGGAAATTGAGGCCTGCTGCGCTTCGACTGTTCTTGTAACGGCGCGGATCCCAGACTGATTGCTTTCAATGGCTGTTTTGTTGGCCGCAATATTGGTCTTGTTCTGCGCAATGGCGGCACTATTGGCAGCGACTTGTTCTTCCGTCGTTGCTGCATAAGACGGAAGTGGGGCGGCGATGAGACTTGCCCCGACAAGGCACGACAAAACGAGACCGCGTAGGAGGCTGCGCCGTCCCTGACGCTCAGCACGGGTAAATCCACCGCTGATTTCGGAGACGACTTGGACCAATCGTCTTTTCTTGTTGTAAATGACCTTATACGCTCTGTTCATATGAAATTTCCCCCTTTTTTTGATGAAAGGCGCTGTCACATGTGGACCGCAGAAAGCGGCTTTGGGCCTTACTAGAAAAAATCCCCATAATATATTATTAGAAGCTTATGAAACATTATTATATGTAATTGATATAATTAATGAAACATAAGCTACATAAACTAAGAAATTAAAAGATATTTAATAATAAATAAATTTTATGTG